>Ga0180430_10003045_pt1 | contig 14632 bp, 15 predicted proteins | sample SS_ome_9_FD_132999 | JGI IMG/M metagenome (GOLD analysis project Ga0180430, IMG submission 132999) | Hypersaline lake sediment archaeal communities from the Salton Sea, California, USA - SS_1_S_2 metaG | ecosystem: Environmental > Aquatic > Non-marine Saline and Alkaline > Hypersaline >... | reverse complement strand
TTAACTGAAAAAATCCTGGACTACCTGGAAAAGAACAATGGTGTTTCAACCATCACTGACAAGAGTACGCCAGAAACCATCTACGCTGAATTTAAAGTCAGCAAGGCAAATTTCAAACGGGCTATAGGTCGCCTGTTAAAGGCCGGAAAAATTATTGTAGACAAACAAGAGATTAGCTTAACTGAAAAATAATACTCCCTCCCCCCCTTAATAAGGGGAGCGGGAGCACAAGGATTATCCCATTTCGCCAGGATAATCGGCAATGCCCGGGTTATTCGCGACACCAACCAGTTTAGGATGATTAATTTTTGGGAGACGTAAAACGTTGTCACTGCTGCGTGTAGCGAGAATATAATCACGCACCACATCCCACATCAGTCGCCCTTCAGGCGTACGATTTACACTTGCCCAGCCAGCCACCTTGTAGGTTTTCTCGGGCTCGATAACATGACCATTATCGAGTCTGGCGTCAGTGATACGTTCATAAATTGGTTTAGACGGATCAATGGTGTAATCCATACCACCAATACGCACCATGTCACCACCAGACTGCAAATACGGATCGGGATCAAACAGGTTATCTGCGACACCTTCAAGTACTCCCATCAGTTCCTTGCCGGTCATTTCAGCGACATAGGTTTCACCGTAAGTCATGGCACACTGGGTCATGACGTCTTCCATCGTAATCCAGTCACCTTTTAATGTAGTGGTACCCCAGCGCACCCCGGCTGACATGGCAACATCTGCCTTGTACTCATGACGCAACGCATTACATAACACCTGGTCCCAGGTACCCATGAAGTTACCACGGCGATAGAGCACACGGTCAGCGATGGCCAGTTTTTCGGAGAGTATCTCTTCGTAAGTTTTGCCTACCCTGCTCTTGTTAAAGAACTTGTCACTGGCGCGACTTTCAACAACCTTATCATCGTATTCTGTTTGACGCATCTGGTTGATATAGGCTTCCATTTCCTTGTCAGCCTCGAGCCAGTTGGTCATGACTGGAAGCATGTTGTATTCCATTGACTTGATCTTGCCGTCCTGGATATCAAAATCCATCACACCCACGTATTTACCATTGGAGCCGGCATTGGTTACCCAGCACTCACCACCATCGACATTTTTTACCTTTACAGGCTTAGGCATACCATCATGTGTATGCCCACCAAAAACTGCATTCAGACCAGGTACCCTTTCAGCCATCTTGATATCAACATCCATGCCGTTATGTGACAACAGGACGATGGCATCAGGCTTTTCTTCTTCTCGAATCTGCTCAACCAGTTCGATCATATCATCTTCGCGCAAACCGAATGACCAGTCCGGGAAAAACTCCTGGGGATTGGCATTGGCTGTGCGGGGAAAAGCCTGGCCGACGATACAGATACGGGCACCATTAATTTCCTTGATGACATAAGGCTGGAAGGCATGGCCAGAATCTTCATCGTACAGTCCACGACCATCAAAACGTTCAACCAACGCTGGATATTCATCACCAAACAGCGAATCTTCCTTCACCTTGACGTTCTGCCCGATGAAATCACCCTTGAAAAGGGCAACATTGTTCAGTACCTCATCTTCACGATAGGTAAACTCCCAGTGACCAACCATCACATCCAGACCGAGTATGTTGGATGCCTCGACCATGTCGACACCTCGCGTCCATAAAGAAGTACCTGAACCCTGCCACAGGTCACCACCATCAATTGTCAGGGTATTCTGTTTACCGCCTGCCTGATTTCTGAGGTTGTCGAGCAGTGTTTTCAGATACGCAAAACCACCTGTCTTACCATAATGAGCCGCTGCATGTTCAAAATTAAGGTAGGTATAGGCATAAGACTCCGGGGTATCCGGCTTGAGGCCCATTGCCTTGAGCAGTTTCTTGCCAACCAGATGCGGTGGCCTGCCATAAGCCTCAGCTACACCAAGGTTAACGTTAGGCTCGCGAAAATAGACTGGCTTTAACTGGCCATGTACATCCGTGATGTGAAGCATCCTGACATTACCTTTCATCGGCAGGTCATAGAAGCCTTCTGGTGGCTTGTTGTAACTGAAAGCCTGTCCGGGGATCAGCGCAGGAATTGCAGCAGCACCCGCTCCCAGGCCCATGATTTTTAGAAAGTCACGTCTGTCTAGTTTTCGCATGATAATAATCCGATTAAAAACAGTGGAAAACACTGTTTCATACAAATTCAGGGTAAAAAAAAGGCCTGAAAAACAGGCCTTGTTTTCCAGGGATTCTGATCAATTTGTAGGTCCCCGCCAGGGCGGGGATAACAGCAATTAATAGAGTTTCCCTAAGGGTTAAAAATCACTTAACCTTGGAAGTTACAGTTTCGGTTCCACCTTTGTTGTCTTTCCAGGTCAGTGAAATTTCGTCGCCTTTGGCACCAGCGTATTTCATAGCCAGGTATGGATTTTTGGAAACACCACCGCTCCAGTTAGCACCGAGTACTTCCTTACCATTGGCAGTAACAGAAATTTCAGTGATGTGGTGAGCCGGAACCAGCTTACCAGTTTCCTTGATTTTGCGCAGACCGGTTTCCATTGGGTGGTTCATCAGAGCCTTTACGGTCACAACGTCTTTTTTGAATCTTGCTTTTAACTTTGTAGCAGCCATTCTCGTTATCCTCTATATATATTTGTTACTGGTATCAATATGGTTATACGGGATTAACCGCCACAACCACCGATGGTTACTTTTACACCAGTTCTGGCGCTGTACATTTTTCCGCCAGCTTTACAGACAGCGATAACGTCACCGGTTTTACCCAGTTTGATACGAGTAGCTGCATAAGCTTTTGCACCTTCACCCATGGTGAAAGTAGCAACCAGCGGTGTACCGTTGGCAGCTGCCAGCAGAGCGATAGATTCGGTACCATCAATACCGGATTCAATGGTGATTGGCACAACTGCGCCGTTTTCGGCAATTTCAGGTGCCTTGATTTTGATCTTGTCAGACGCCTCTGTAGCATTGGAGCCCAGCAGGTTATCCAGGGCATCAGGAACTTTTCTTGCACTGAAAGCTTTTGCAGGCCATTCAGCCATTACAGCTGCCGGGGCAAGTAAACCAGCACTGGCAGCCACACCGATAGTACCGGCAGCGACAGAGCCTTTCAGAAATACGCGACGCTTGTGGTTAGCATTCATTATCTTCTTTCTCCGAATCGAGTTAATAATTATTTAGAGTAGAACTCTTAGTATTTACATAAATAGTAGTTGTATGTCCATGGGATTTGTCAATCTTTATGACCACAAATCACAGCATAGGTTTCGCATCCTTTTGCCCCATGGCCTGAGCATAACCCAGTTCACCTTGTTTCTTAGCAGTTTTCAGCAGCTCAATGGCCCTGTCGTATTTGCCTTCAGAGGCAGCCAGTTTTGCGATCTCAACATAACTACCCTTGACAGTGCTGCCATCAGACTTGGTCCATTTAACATACTTGGACTTCTTCCAGCGAGAATCACGCCATTCGCCACCGACACTGGCAGCTTTGTCGAGAGCATCGTTGGCTGCCTTGAGTATTTCTTCATAAGAACGCTTTTTAGAGTCATCAACTTTTGGTTTCTTCGTGCCAAACAATGGACCAGCATCTTTCTGCCCCATGGCCTGAGCATAACCCAGTTCACCCTGTTTTTTGGCAACTTTCAGCAGTTTGATGGCTTTACCATAATCACCCGCTTCTGCGGCCATTTTGGCAATACCAACATAACTGCCCTTGAGAGTTTTTCCTGCTGGATTTTTCCATTTAACGTACTTGGATTTTTTCCAGCGGGAATCACGCCACTCGCCACCCACACTGGCCGCTTTATCCAAAGCCGCATTGGCAGCTTTCAGAGCCATTTTATAAGCTGCTTCCGGACTGGCGCCTGTCGGCATAGACAATTTATCACCAACTTCGATCACATCAGGATTAGTGATCTGTGGATTTGCATCCAGCAGGGCGCTCATTTCCACGCCCATACTTTCGGCGATTTCAAACAGGGTATCCCCTCGCTTGACTTCGTAAGCACTGACATTAGCAGTAGTGATGGCGAATAAAACGCCAGCTGCTATAGCGGAAACTTTACGATTTACTTTTTTCTTCATCGTTAAATCCCCTTTGATTACTTACGATAAGCCGGGCCGTTCCATTCAAGTCCGTTGGACATGGAAGTGTGGAAAAATTCAAGGTTGCGGTATTCTTCACCCTGATTTTTGAAAGGTCTGGCACGAACCTGCTTGTTACAGCCGCCATAACGACGATGCAGCGTACCGAATCCATCGTTATTTTTCTTATCTGCCAGTTCCCATTTACGACGCCAGACCGGGAAGTGAGAAACGTGACCCACAACAGGGCTCAACAGTTCAGAACGCACATTCATACCAGCCTGGTATACATGACAGTCAGCACATGACAGATTCAACTGTCCACGCTTGGTATAAAAGAATTTCTTACCTGCTTCATAGGCTGCTTTAGCTTCTGGTTCGTCAGGAACAACAACATTGATAATCTGACCACGAGCCTGCGATGCAATATAGGCAGAAACATGAGCCAAACTACCTCTTTTACCTTTGAATGGTTTTTCACCATTATCGGTACGACATTTATTGATATCGCCTTCCAGTGTCACAACGGTTTTGAGTTCGCTGTTCCAGTACGGGTATTTTGCCCTGATTTTGGTGACATCATCACCAAAGCAACTGGCGAAGGTTTTACCGTTAGCAAAAGGCTTGTTGTAAAGCTCTTCGCCTTTAGCTGCAAAGTCTTCCCATGGCGGGAACTCTTCGATGTTTTCAAACTGCATGTAGAGACTTTCGTCCAGTGCATAGGAACCATCTTTCAACGATTCCATTTCTACGCCTGGGAATTTCTTCATGAAGTATTCTTTAAGATCAGCTACATCCTGCTCATTACCAGCCGTAACCGAACCAGCACCCAATGAAACCGATGCAGCGAGCAGTACTGAAAGATACTTTCGCATTGTAATATCCTCTTTATATTAATATTTGTAATTAAGCCAATTCTGATATTGGAAAACAGTCAGATCAAAGCGAGTAGACATACTCAGTGATCAGGTCAATTTCCTTGTCAGAAAGTGCACCATGCTTGCCGAACGGAGGCATTGGCGTATGCGGGTTGGCCGCGGTAGCATCCCAGATCTGCGCACGCAGTTTTGCCTTATCGGGGTAGCGGGCTTTCATTGCAATAAGAGGTGGTCCGATATTACCTGGCATTACGCCATCACCCATGGCGTGACAGCCCAGGCAATTACCTTTTTTACGATCTTCGGCGATTTTTTTTCCTTGTGCAATTGCATCATCGGCAGCCATGGCCGTGGTGGACAATACGGCTGAAGAAACGACAAGTGCACTGATAAATCTTGCTATCCTTTGGACAGGTTTAGTCATTTATGAATACTCCAAACAAGATGTTTTATAGTTATGAAAAATGCTGATAGTTTTAGCTTTTTTAGACAGCATCCTAACTATAGTAATAAAAGCAATTATTACAAGCCAAAAAACTGACTAAAAAACTATACTTTGCAAGCAGGATCAGTCTTGCAACTAAAGACCTGTGTGAATATAGGGAGATATAAGAAAATTTATTAAGGTTTTCCCTGACTCATCTCAAGGGACAGAACCATGCGCATTAAGTCTGACAGGGACTCAGCCTGCATTTTTTCCATAACCTTGGAACGGTGAGCCTCTACGGTGGACTGTGTCACGCAAAGTTCATCAGCAATAATCTTGTTGCGCATGCCTCGGGTGATCAGGTTCATCACTTCCCGCTCACGCTTGGTCAGTGTTTCCATGCGTTCCTGTATTTCGGCAATTCGAGTGGCCTGCCCCCGCTTGGACGCATCAATTTCAATTGCACGATGCACACTGTCGAGCAGGCGCTGGTCATTAAAGGGTTTTTCAATAAAATCCAGCGCTCCCTGGCGCATGGATTCAACTGTCATCGGAATATCACCATGACCTGTAATAATGATAATCTGCGGATGCAGGTTTTTTTCGTTAAGTTTTTTCTGCAATTCCAGGCCGCTCATACCAGGCATACGCACATCCGTTATCACACAACCGGGAATTGTTGCATCAAACTGATCCAGAAAAGCCTGGGCCGAATCAAAGGCTGTAGCCCGCAAGCCGACTGATTCCATCAACAAAACCAAAGCATCCCTGACCTCTTTATCATCATCAACAATAAATACCGTGGTCTTACTGACCATATTCTTTCTCCCCTTTGGAATAAGGCAAAGTAAAACTGAAGACGGTATTTCCCGGCGCAGTTGCTTCAACAGCCAGCCGCCCCTTGTGTGCTGAAATAATCCCCTGACTTAAAGACAAGCCCAGACCCATGCCATGCTCCTTTGTTGTTTTAAATGGAGTAAACAAGGTTCGAGACACTTCTTCTGAAATACCCTGCCCGCTATCCTGTACTTTAATTTTTATGTGTTCTTTATCAAGAACTGCTGTTGTTATTGTCAACTTGCGCTGCTGTTTGTCAACAAGACGTAATGAATCAATCGCGTTTCTTATCAGATTCAACAAGACCTGGTCGATATGAATATGTTGTGCCATGACTTCTGGCAGATCAGTTTCAAGCTCAGTAGTCACTTTAACGCCTGTTCTGGCCAACTCGGTTTTCACCAATAACAGTACCTCGTCAATCAGCTTATTAATATCAATTCTTGAAAGTTCAGGCTCTTCCTTGCGTACAAACTTTCGTAAATGCTTGATAATTTCACCTGCATGCCGGGCCTGAATACCAATTTTTTCAAGTGTTTCGACGACACGGGCTATTGAACTGCCCTGCTCCAGCAAACGAATACTGGCATCGGCATTCGTGGCTATGGCAGTCAGCGGTTGATTGAGCTCGTGCGCCAAGCCTGATGCCATTTCCCCCATGGTACTCAAACGGGCAACATGAGCCAGCTCGCTGCGGTATTGTCTGGCAGCTTCTTCACTTTTGCGCTTGTTGCTGATATCACGAAATACCACAACACTGCCGACAGTTTTACCGTTTTCATCCTGAACCGGGTTACTACTGTACTCCACCGGAAAACTGGTGCCATCCTTTCGCCAGAAAAGATCATCTTCAACAAAACGCGCTTTGTTTTCATGAAAGGTTTTGTACACCGGACACTCAAGCGCAGGGTTTGGACTACCGTCTTCACGCGTATGATGCAAGATTTCATGCTGGTTCAGACCGATGATTTCCTCTCCGGTCCAACCGGTAATTTCTTCCATTGCCTTGTTCACAAATGTGGAATTACCCTGTAAATCCACTCCATAAATACCATCTGCCACAGAATCAAGAATCTGCACATGATGCTGTTCAAGCAGATGCTTGGACTCTTCAAGCTTTCTGTGGAGGCGGTAAATAAACAAAGTCATCGCTGACAGGACAACAATCAGCAGACCAATGATGAGAATCGAAAAATAGTAACGCGAAAAAACATCTTTCAGGGTAAAACGTTTGATTTGATCATAAGGAGCGAGCGACAATTCTTTTAACAAATCATGTACCGGCTGGTATTCCAGCGGCACGGTCCAGCCTGCATAATCCCCCCATTGTGCAGCCGGATCGAGATGACTCATTTGCAACAGGGCAATGGCAACGCGCTGAGCCAGTTCTTCGGAGGTATGCTGTAATTTACTGAACGGCCATTCAGGATAGAGAGAAGTACTTAAAATAATCTGAAAGTTTTCATTATGTTGTTGATTGATGATTTTTATTTGTGACAGATCAATCAATCCCTCATCCGCCATGCTGTCAAGTATACCGGTTCTTACGGTTCCGACATCAACCTTTCCCGATATGACTGCATTCACCACTTCATCATGAATGCCTCCAAAAGAAACACCGTCCAGATCCCGGTAAAGGTCTATATCAACCTTTTTCATTTCACGCCAGGCCATCTGAAAACCACCCAGAGATGTCTCATCAACGGCCATGAATGAATGGCCGACAACATCCTCAAGCGAATTGATTTGTGAATTTTTAACCGAGGTAAAAATAACACCGCCAAAGACATTCTGGGCCTGCTCTGAAACAAGGTTATTCATGGTAGCAATACGGGAAATTCGGTGTTTTACTTCCATCACCACGTAAATACCGGAGTTCACCAGTAGAAAATCTACCGTGCCGGACTCAACTGCCGGGTCAATCTCATCGAAATCAAGTGGCACAATGCTGAAATCCATGCCCTCAATCTCACGAGTCAGGTATTCAGCGGTTGGTGTCCAGTGACGAAAAGTACTGACATCCCCCCTGTGACTCAGTACACCGATCTTCACCTGCTCTGCCAGTGCAGTAACATTCATTGATAGCAACAAGAACAAAATTGTCGCCGGAAAGCGCAATCGGGTATGCAAGTCAGACATTAGCAACGACCTTTAGTATTTTAATTCTCTAAATATAAGCAGTTACTAAAATAATACTTGATATTTAAGTATTTGCTTATATACTTGTGATCAATGAATGAGGAAACTCATCAGTGATCTTAACAGGTTTTAAAGAATTTATATTGGAGAGACATCATGAAAAAAATTATTGCTATCGCTGCTATCGTTGCTACTTCACAGGCTTCTGCCTTCTGGGACAGTGACAATGGTTCTTACAACACTGACGGTCGTTTCGACGGTAACGGTTACGGTTACGGCGACGGTCGCGGTACTGGCGACGCTTCAGGTTCTGGCGACATGGACACTGAGTTCACCATGACTTTCAAAGGCCGCGCTAAAGGCAACGCCAAAACCAATCTGGACGGTAACTACAACGGCTACTACAACGGTGCTTACAACAGTGCTTTTGATGGTCGCGGCTACCAGTACAACCAGCCATATGGTTACGGTTACGGTTACGGTTACGCCCCTGTAGCTCCACAGGCAGCTCCAGTAGCAAAATAAGTTAATAACTGATCCTTTAGCTATTAACCAGGAAACCATCCGGTCGAGCAGGCCGGGTGGTTTTTTATTTTACGACTCTGAAGTGTCGCCCGTGAAAATCAAATACCGCCTCGCCTGAGAATCCATCAACATCAATAACCAGGGTATGCGCATCAAAGATAGAGACATTGATAGCATTAAACCCCTGATAAGTTAACGTATATTCTGCTGTAGCATCTCTGCCGTTCAAGGGCTTCATATAAACCACAAATGCCTCACCGTTAGTCGAAATTGTTTCTCCACCCTGTAAATCATAGCGCGGTAACTCAAAATCAGTAGTTCGAAATTCCCAGCTGAAATGATGTTTCTGATCTTCAGTATCGATATAGTCAACTTCAGCCCGGTATTGCGTATTCCATTGCAGGCGATGCAGCGGAAATACCGCATGCTCGAAGTCACTAAATTTCTGATGAATATCACTGTTTTTGTTGAAATAAGCAGCCAGTTCAATCTTTTTGCCATCCGGCATACGAAACAGTTCAAAACGGGCAACTCGCGGTATCGCTCCAGTAAATGCCGCGGGATTGAATTGCAGAGAAACCGGATAACCTGAAACATCCACACCGGGCAACGGGTCAGGGGCTTCTTCATAAAAAGCCGGACTGACTTGTGTCGCCTTATCGTACGGCCACACTACAAAATCGGCATTGCCTGCACGCACCTTATTTTGCGCCTGCTCGTAAAGTTCCCTGCGGAGTTTTTTTTGTTCATGGCTACAGATTTTGTACAGGTACTGCCCGGGTGTCACAGCACTTTCAGGCATTGCACAAAGCTGTTCCTTTTGCGAATTACCAAGGTTGTAGACATAGCTGTGAAAGTTGTTTTCAGAAGCATAACCGATACCCAACTGATCATGCTCGAAAGACAGGAAGGCAAAGCGGTGGTAAATGGCACTCATCAAACCATCGATAGATTTTTTGGGAGAGACGCTACCAAGATGACTGGAAACATTCTCACTGCCATGACGGTTGTTATAACCCGCCTTTAACATACGCTCCATCGGTACAGCACCGGTAAACCCCTGTCTGCCGGGCAACTGGGTATGTCCCCACTGACGATTGATTGCCAGATAATCAGCATGATGTTGTGCCGATTGCTGTAACTGCGGATGGTGGACGAAGGACTGCATACCTGCCTGTTGACGCAACTCATTGAGATAATCGAGCCCCGAAGTGTTGGCAGACACGCTTTCAACAACAATTAATAAAATCAATATCAGCCGAATCATGAGTGCAGACAACTAGAGCCTGTGAGTGCTAACCAGGGGTTGACGACATTTTCTGCACAGATAGTCCTGCCCGGAAAGTACCCTGTTATGCCTGATCGATGTCAGGTAGTGCTTTTGACAATCACAGTGATATTCAAAACGTTTGTATTGCCGTGTGCTTACCCGGCTCACATCATATTCGTGGCAGCGTGACGGGTCGGCATTAAACAGTTGCATAACCGCTTTCCATTCTTTTCCATGGGGTCTGATGGCAGAACCATGCAACTGGTGAGCGACGAGGTGAGCTACTTCATGAGGCACAGTTCTGGCGATAAAGAACTCACCATTGGCTTTGAGCAAGGCGTAATTGAAATTGATCAGAGTATGACCGTTGGCTAATTGTTTGAAATAACCTGCCGTTTTACCACCCACATCAAAGCGGATTTCAGACAGTTCAAAGCGACACTTATAGAAACTCTCTGCCTGACGCAAATATTGCCGGGTACTATCGATGGTACGTTGCTGCAACATGTCTCGATCAGACAAAGCCGTCTGGATTGGATGATTGCCAGCGCCAGGTATCTTCACACATTTCCTTCAAACCTTTTTCGGCTTTCCAGCCAAGCTCATTGAGCGCTTTTGCAGGATCCGCATAGCAGGCCGCAATATCGCCTGCGCGTCTTCCTACTATTTCATAAGGCACTTTTCGCCCGGATGCCCTGGCAAAGGCTTCAGCCATTTCAATCACAGAGTACCCCTGCCCGGTGCCAAGATTCCAGACAACAAGCCCGGGTTTTTGTACCAGTTTCTGCAGCGCCTTGATATGCCCCTTTGCCAGATCAACCACATGGATGTAATCACGCACACCCGTACCATCCGCTGTATCATAATCCCCACCGAAAACTGAAAGTTTTTCCAGCTTGCCGACAGCAACCTGGGAAATATACGGCATCAGATTATTGGGAATACCATTGGGATCTTCACCAATCAAACCACTGATATGAGCTCCAACCGGGTTAAAATAGCGTAGTAGCGCAACATTCCACTGGCTATCAGAGATATAAACATCGCCTAGCATTTCTTCGACAATTAACTTGGAACGCCCGTAAGGGTTGGTTGCCGACAAGGGAAAGTCTTCCGTGATAGGTAGTGAAGCCGGATCTCCATAGACCGTGGCAGATGAACTGAAGACGATATCCTTGACCTGGTATTTACTCATCACCTGCAGCAGATTCAGGGTTCCTGCAATATTGTTCTGGTAATAAGCAATCGGCATATTGACTGATTCGCCAACGGCCTTTAAACCGGCAAAATGTATAACCGCATCAGGTTTTTGCTGCGAGAAAACCTCGTCCAGGGCATCAGTATCACACAAATCAACCTGATGAAACTGCACGGACTTGCCGGCTATCTGTGCAACCCGCTCAAGCGAGGTGTATTTGCTGTTGCACAGGTTATCCACAACAACAACCTCATAACCAGATTCCAGTAATTCAACACAGGTATGAGAACCAATATAACCGGCACCACCGGTAACCAGAATGCGCATATTTTATTCCGTGTAAGAGGCGTTCAACCAACAATAATGAAACACCAGCTCAATGAAAAGTGCTTTTTTCTATAGTGCCATTAAGGATTATTTTTTGACCAGATCCAGTGACACCGAATTGATGCAATAGCGCAACCCCGTAGGCTGCGGGCCATCTGGAAATACATGGCCCAGATGTGAACCACAGTTTCGACAATGCACTTCGGTACGCACCATACCATGAGATCGATCTGTCTCTGTTTCCACGGCCTGTTCATTAAGAGGCGCAAAAAAACTGGGCCAGCCGGTACCCGAATCAAACTTGGTTTCCGATAAAAACAACGATTCACCACAACAGACACACCGGTAGGTTCCTTCTTGCTTTGAATCATGAAATTTACCGGAAAATGGTCTTTCGGTACCACGCTCACGACAGACATGGTACTGCTCCCCGCTAAGTTTATCTTTCCACTGCTCTTCATCATTAGACATAAATCACCCTATCTGTCGAAACCTGCATACGTAAACCCTGGCAAATACCAGACCAGAATTTCTCTACGGTTATTGCACTTGGACTCATTCCCGGGGGAAACTATACTACGACCTTCCTAATTTATTACACAGACAACAAACATGACAGCTCAATCCTTCAATCCTCCCACAAGAACCCTGATGGGTCCCGGCCCTTCAGATGTACATCCAAGAATCCTCAATGCCCTTGCCCGACCCACAATTGGCCACCTGGATCCTGTTTTTGTGGAGATGATGGATGATGTCAAGGGTTTGCTGCAATACGCATTCCAGACCGAAAATGAACTGACCATGCCCGTCTCCGCCCCGGGCTCTGCCGGCATGGAAACCTGTTTTACCAACCTCGTTGAACCTGGTGATAAAGTCATCGTTTGCCAGAATGGTGTTTTTGGCGGACGCATGAAAGAAAATGTTGAACGTTGTGGCGGTATCGCGGTTATGGTTGAAGATGAATGGGGCAATGCAGTTGACCCTGCCAAAGTTGAACAGGCACTGGAAAGCAATCCGGATGCAAAAATCGTTGCCTTTGTACACGCTGAAACCTCAACCGGTGCCCAGTCCGATGCCAAAACACTGGCGGAACTGGCTCACAGGCATGACTGCCTGGTTATTCTTGATACCGTAACATCCCTGGGCGGCACCCCCGTACTGATTGATGAATGGCAGATAGATGCCGTGTATTCAGGTACGCAGAAATGCCTGTCCTGTACGCCGGGGATTTCTCCGGTCAGTTTCAGTGAACGCGCAGTGCATAAAGTCAAAAACCGTGAAACCAGGGTACAAAGCTGGTTTCTGGATCTGAACCTGGTCATGGGTTACTGGGGAAGTGGCCAGAAACGCGCCTATCACCATACGGCACCGGTCAATGCGCTTTACGGATTACACGAATCACTGGTTATGCTGAAAAACGAAGGCCTAGAAAATGCATGGAAACGCCATGCCGACAACCATGAAGTGCTAAAAGCCGGCCTGGAAGCCATGGGTCTCAGCTTTGTGGTTAAACCTGAAGAACGCCTGCCGCAACTCAACTCTGTCACAATTCCGCAGGGTGTCGATGATGCGACTGTAAGAAGCAGGCTGTTGAATGAATTCAATCTTGAAATCGGTGCGGGTCTGGGCGCCCTGGCTGGTAAAGTCTGGCGCATTGGTCTGATGGGCTTTAGCAGCCGTGCGGAAAATATTCTGCTTTGTGTCAGTGCGCTGGAAGCTGTGCTGTCTGATCTGAACGCCCCAATCAATAGCGGTGTGGCCTTGAAAGCCATCCAGGAAAAACTGGCCTGATGACTGAAACCAAGACACGCTCTGCCACGCAGAATCTGATCATTGCCGTAGCGGCTGCCCTGGCACTGATCGGCGGTTATTTTCTGGGTAACATGGCCTCGGGGAAAAAACCCGAACTGAAAATTGCCACGCTGATACCTGATCCACGACCAATCAATAACTTTTCGCTGGTTGATTATAATAACCAGCCTTTTACGCTGGACAATTTCAAAGGCCAGTGGAGCCTGGTATTCTTCGGCTATACCCATTGCCCTGATATCTGCCCAGTTGCCCTGGGCAGCATGGTAGAAGTCAACAAGGCCCTGTTTGAAGAAAACGAATTTCAAGGTCAGTTTCAAACCGTGTTTATTTCTGTTGACCCGGCACGGGACACGCCGGAACACCTGAAAAATTATGTCACTTTCTTTAACCCGGATTTCAAGGCTGCTACCGGAGATGAAAACGAGATACTCACTCTAACCAAACAGGTTGCGATTCATTACCGAATTCACGAGCCGGATGAAAAAGGTGAATATCTTGTAGACCATAGTTCTTACCTGATTGTGATCAACCCACAGGGACAGTTCCATGCCGTCATTTCAGGATCTCATTTTGCCAACCCCAAGGGTATAGCGGCCGATCTGACAACCATTACCGAGATTCACTAGAGCATGACAAGTTATCTGCAATACCTTCTGCCGCACCACCTGCTTTCAGCCATTATGCATGCCATTGCACGTATCGAGTGGGTGCCACTTAAAGACTTCATCATCAGCCGGGTTATCGACATGTACGATGTTGACCTCTCATCAGCCCGGGAAGAAAACCCGACTAACTATCCCAGTTTCAATGCTTTTTTCACACGTCAGCTTAAAGCCGAGGCCAGGCCGGTCGCTGAAGGCAGCAATATAGTCAGCCCTGTCGATGGCACCGTAAGCCAGGCTGGAGATATTCGTCATGGCAGGATTTTTCAGGCAAAACAACACAGCTATTCGCTGACTGAGCTATTAGGTGGAAAAGAGCACCTGGCAAGTGAATTTGAAAACGGCAAGTTCGCCACTATTTATCTCTCGCCTCGCGATTACCATCGTATTCACATGCCTGCAGATGGCAAACTAAGAGTAATGATTCATGTACCTGGACGTCTGTTCAGCGTCAGTCCCGAGACAAC
>Ga0180430_10003042_pt1 | contig 14637 bp, 13 predicted proteins | sample SS_ome_9_FD_132999 | JGI IMG/M metagenome (GOLD analysis project Ga0180430, IMG submission 132999) | Hypersaline lake sediment archaeal communities from the Salton Sea, California, USA - SS_1_S_2 metaG | ecosystem: Environmental > Aquatic > Non-marine Saline and Alkaline > Hypersaline >... | reverse complement strand
GGCGTTCAATTCCGAAGATGTTGCCAGAGCGGTCTTTGCCTCACGCATTCCTGTGATTACCGGCATTGGACATGAAACCGACTTTACCATTGCTGATTTTGTGGCGGATGTGAGAGCCCCTACCCCGTCGGCAGCTGCTGAGCTGGCTTTGCCAGAGAAAAAACAATTGATACGGCACCTGTTTGACATGCACGAAGACCTCAACGCCGTCGTGACACGGCAGCTGGTTTTTTATCATCAGAAACTGGATGACCTGCATAGCCGGTTGAAGCGTCCGGACCAGATTGCAGCTCAGTTCAGGCAGACCGTGATATCCCATTGTCGGAGAATGGCGCAGGCTCTGCAGCGCCGGATTTTTCATGACAGGGAAAAACTGCGCTGGATTACCCAGGCCCTGCCGCGGGGTGCACCGGATGTCCTGAATTTGGAAAAACAGTTGACCGCACTGAAAAAACACCTGGATTTGTGCATGCGTCATCATCTGGAAGCCGAACAAAACCGGGTCGAACAGGCGGGAGCGGCATTGTCTGCACTGAATCCGAATTCGGTGTTGAACCGTGGATACAGTATCGCACGGATCCTGCCGGACAGAAAAGTGCTCCTGGATGCCGGGATGGTAAATGTTCAGGATCCCGTTGAAATTATTTTAGCCCGGGGGCGCGTGCTGACCCGGGTGGAGAAGACAATTCATGGCAAAAACCACGTTTGAAACCGCATTGAAACAGCTTGAATCCATTGTCAAGCAAATGGAATCCGGGGATCTGCCCCTGGAGCAGGCATTGAAAAAATATGAAACAGGCATTGAAAAGGTCCGGTACTGTATGGAAATTCTTGACAGTACTGAGAAGAAAATCACCCAGCTGACCCGGGATCTGGATGGATCCCTGACAGAAACCCCGTTTGACCATGACTGACATGGGTTTTGATTTAACCCGTTATTTAAGGGAACACCGGCAGCGGGTGAATGCATGCCTTGAAAAAATTCTGGCAGTATTTGATCCCCAGCGGGAACTGGTTCAGGCCATGCGTCATTCCCTGATGGCCGGAGGAAAGCGGCTGCGTCCCGTTCTGGCCATGGCATCGGCAAGGGCCTGCGGTGGGGATATCGATCAGGTGATGCCGGCGGCCTGTGCCCTGGAGATGATCCACACCTACTCATTGATTCATGATGACCTGCCGGCCATGGATAATGACGATCTGAGACGGGGAAAACCTACTTGTCATAACCAATTTTCCGAACCCACGGCCATTCTGGCCGGTGATGCCCTGCTTACCCACGCCTTTCATATCCTGTCCTGTCCCAAAGATCTGTTTGATTCGGTGCCTGAATCTGATATTCTGCTGGAACAGATTGCGATCATAGCGTCATCAGCCGGTATCAACGGCATGGTGGAAGGCCAGATCCTGGATATGCAGTCTGAAAGACAGATGATACATTTTATTGATAATAAAGAAATCGGGAATAAAGATGCTCTGCTGGATCATCTTCAGTATATGCACGGATTGAAAACCGGGAAGATGATCGTGGCCAGCGTGGCGGCAGGCGCCATCAGTGCCGGGGCCAACCGACACCAAAAGCAGGATCTGTCTGTTTATGCCGCCCGCCTGGGACTGGCGTTCCAGGTGATGGATGATATTCTGAATGTGGAAGGAGACCCGGCAAGAATGGGAAAAGCTGCCGGTTCAGACCTGCAAAGAGACAAACTCACCTTTCCGGCTGTACTGGGCCTGAATCAGTCCAGAATCTTTGCCGGACATTTGATCGATCAGGCCCTTGAGGCAATTGCCCCGTTCGACGATCTGGCCGTCCCCCTCCGGGCCATTGCCCGGTATGTGATCAGCCGGGATCGTTGAATCATGTTAAACCCAGAGCAGAAGAAAGCAAAAATATGGGTGACCAAATCATTGATACCATGCACGACAGGTCCAGATACCTGCGCGAAAACAAAATTGAATATCAAACCGAAAACAGGCCCATGGATCTGCTGAAACAACTTTTTGCGCCAGAGGATTTCAAGGAGCTGTCCCGGGATCAGCTGCCGGACCTGGCCCGGCAGATCCGGGAACGGATCATTCAGGTGGTGTCAAAAAACGGGGGACACCTGGCCTCCAGCCTGGGAGCCGTGGAACTGACCCTGGCCATCCACTATGTGTTTGATCTGCCAAAAGATACCCTGATCTGGGATGTGGGGCACCAGGCCTATGCCCATAAACTGGTCACCGGCAGAAACCGGCAGTTTGACACCCTGCGTCAGTACAAAGGGATTTCCGGATTTTCCAAAATCCGGGAAAGTGTGTGTGACGGATTTACCGTGGGTCATTCATCGACTTCCATTTCTGCCGGACTGGGTATCAGTTGCGCCAAATATCTGAACAAGGATGATTCCCATGTGATCTCGGTGATCGGGGACGGATCCATGACCGCCGGACTGGCCTATGAAGGAATGAACCAGGCCGGTGATCTCAAGCGCAAGCTGATCGTGATCCTCAATGACAATGACATGTCCATCTCCCGCAATGTGGGCGCCCTGTCCTCCTACCTGAGCCGGACATTTTCCGCCAAATACCTTCAGACCCTGCGTAATCAGTTTGGTGCTTTTTTAAAGTCATTGCCCAAAATCGGAGAAGACATCTACCAGATCGCCAAACGGTCTGAAGAATCCTTTAAAACATTTGTCACCCCGGGCATGCTGTTCGAAGCGTTCAACTTTGATTATTTCGGCCCCATCAACGGCCATAACCTGGATCATCTTATCGATATTCTGGACAATATCAAGAATGCGGCGGACTCTCCGGTACTGCTCCATGTCACCACGGTCAAGGGCAAAGGATATGAACCTGCGGAAAAAAACCCGGTGTATTTTCACGGGGTAGGGTCTTTTGCCGTGGATACCGGTAAAGCCAATGGATCTGCCGGAAAAGTGCCTAGCTATACCCAGGTGTTCGGAGACCAGATGGTGAAACTGGCACGCAATCATCCCCAACTGGTGGCGGTGACCGCTGCCATGCCTGAAGGCACCGGGCTGCTGGACTTCTGTGAGCAGTTTCCGGATCGGTTTTTCGATGTGGGCATTGCCGAACAGCATGCAGTGACCTTTTCTGCCGGACTGGCGGTCAAAGGCATCCGGCCGGTGGTCACCATTTATTCCACATTTCTTCAGCGGGCCTATGACCAGATTCTGCATGACGTCTGTATCGATGCCCATCCAGTGGTATTCGCCCTGGACCGGGGAGGCGTTGTGGGAGAAGACGGCCCTACCCATCACGGCCTGTTTGATTTTGCCTATCTGCGGCCCATGCCCAATATGACGGTAATGGCCCCCATGGATGAGAACGAGCTGGCCCGGATGCTGACAACTGCAGTTGGGCACGACGGTCCCATTGCACTGCGGTACCCACGGGGAAGGGCCACAGGCGTTCCGGTGACAGACCCTGCCCTGCCCCTGGAGATCGGAAAAGCCAAGGTGTTGTGCGACGGAGACGACCTGATGATCATTGCCATCGGCACCGGGGTCCAGCAGGCATTGAAGGCCAGGGACATTCTGGCGGCGGAAGGCATTTTTGCCACCGTGATCAACGCCCGGTTTGTCAAGCCGCTGGACAAGGCCCTGCTGCTGGCCAAAGCCGCTGAATTCAAAAAGATTGTTACGGTGGAGGAGCATGTTCTGGCCGGGGGATTCGGGTCTGCGGTGCTCGAGCTGTTCATGGATCATGGGTTGACAGACCGGCTTGTCAAACGCATCGGTATTGACGACTGCTTTGTGGAACACGGCCCCCAGGAGGTTTTGAGAAACGCATACCAAATCGATGCGGATGCCGTTGCTGCGGCAGCCCGTGAACTGCATGGCAACCGGTAGCACCCTTACCCGGTGCCGACTGGATCAGCTGATGATGGACAAGGGGCTGGTCAACTCCAGAACCCGGGCCCGGGCCGTGATTATGGCCGGAAAAGTGCTGGTGAATGATCAGCCGTGCGACAAACCCGGGTCCCGGGTGGACCCCGGGGCGGACATTCGTTTGAAAATACCGGATCATCCCTATGTCAGCCGGGGCGGGCTCAAACTGGAAAAGGCGTTGACCACATTTGCGGTGGATGTGACGGACATGGTGTGTCTGGATATCGGGGCTTCCACCGGCGGGTTCACGGACTGTCTGCTCCAGTTCGGGGCCGGGCACGTCTATGCCGTGGATGTGGGATACGGACAGCTGGCCTGGGCCCTGCGCAATGATCCCCGTGTGACAGTCATTGAACGCACCAATATCCGGCATATGGCCTGGGAAACCATCGGGCGGCAGGTGGATCTGGTGGTGGCGGATACCTCGTTCATCTCTTTGAAGACCGTGATACCGGCGGCGGAAACATTCATGGAGCAAGATACCCGGGTGATTGCCCTGATCAAACCCCAGTTTGAAGCAGGCAAACACAAAGTCGGCAAGGGAGGCGTTGTCAAGGATCCGGAAACCAGAAAACAGGTGGTGTCCGATATCTCGCAGTTCTTCTCAGACCGGGGATATGCGGTGCAGGGCGTGGTCCCCTCCCCTGTCCCGGGCCCGAAAGGAAATACGGAATATCTGATTTTTTTGATTTTCCGTCCGCGTTGAAAAAAACACTGTCATTTTTATTTAAATTCTATTATTTAAATAAGACTTTTTTATTAATCGTGTAAAGGAGCAGTAATGAGCGAAGACATCAAAACCATGAGAAATGTGGCCTTTGCAGGCCATGGAGGTGCGGGCAAGACAACTCTTGCTGAAGCCATGCTTTTCAAGATGGGCATGACCAGCCGGCTCGGAAAAGTCGAAGAAGGCAATACGGTCATGGATTTCCAGCCCGAAGAGATCAAGAAACAGCAGAGTATCAACACCTCATTCATCAAGTATACCCATAACAAACATGCGGTTACACTGATGGATACACCGGGTGATCAGAACTTTTTCTCAGCGGCCAAGACCTGTTTTCCCGTGGCTGACGCCATGATCTTTGTGATTGATGGTGTGGGAGGGCCTTCCGCCATGACCGAAGAGGCGGCTGCCGCTGCTCTGGAATATAACCTGCCCGGACTGGTCATTGTCAATAAACTGGACCGGGAACGGTCTGATTTTGCCGCATGTCTGGATGCCTGTAATATTTCTTTGAAAAAGAAAATCATCCCCATCTGTTATCCCATCGGCTCGGAAGCCGGATTCAAGGGACTGGTGGACATCGTCACCAACAAGGCGTTTGAATATGATGAAAACGGCAAAGCCGTTCAGACGGATATTCCCGCAGATATGGCTGATGAAATGGCTGTTGCCAAAGAAGAATTCATAGAAAATATTGCGGAACTCAATGACGATCTGCTGGAAAAATATCTGGAAGGCGAAGAACTGTCTGAAGAGGAGATCAGGACCGCGTTTCGAAAAGGGATTTCAGAAGCCCAGTTTTATCCGGCCATTTGTACGTCTGCCGTGAAGATGATCGGTATCGACGTGATACTGGATTTTATCAATACCTATATGCCCTCCCCGCTTGACCGGGGCGACTGGATTGCCAAAGATGGTGACGGCCAGGATGTGGTGGTGTCCCCGGATCCGGATGCGGAATTCTGCGGATTTGTTTTCAATACCATTGTAGATCCTTATGCCGGACGCCTGTCCCTGTTCCGGGTGATATCCGGAACTCTGGGCAAGGAAGGCAATTTTCTCAACGTGACCAAGGATACCAAGGAACGGTATTCCCAGCTGCTGGAAATCGTGGGCAAAGAGCAGAAAACCATCACATCGGCAGTTCCGGGGTCCATTGTGGCGGTGGCCAAACTCAAATCCACCCTGACCGGAGACACCCTGACCGGCGGCGCCCGGATTCAGATCCCGGCACCGGCCCCCATGCCGCCGGTCATCTCCTTTGCCATCTCTCCCAAATCCAAGAATGATGAAGACAAGATCCACGAAGCCCTGCGCAAAATTCTTCAGGAGGATACCGGTCTGGAACTGAAGCGGGAAGAGGAAACCCGGCAGACCATCCTGTCCGGACGGGGCCTGGTGCACATCGAGGTCACCGCAGACAAAATCCTGCGCAAATTTAATGTGGCCATGGATATCAACACACCCAAGGTGGCGTACCGGGAAACATTCAAGAAAAAAATCCGGGTCCAGGGAAAACACAAAAAACAGTCCGGGGGGCATGGCCAGTTCGGGGACTGCTGGATTGTTCTGGAACCCTTGCCCAGGGGGAAGGGATTTGAATTCGTGGACAAGATCGTGGGCGGCGTGATTCCCAAAAACTATATTCCCGCAGTGGAGGCCGGTATCAGGGAAAGCTCCCGGTACGGTATTCTGGCCGGATTTCCATGCGTGGATTTCCGTACCACCCTGGATTTCGGGTCTTATCATTCTGTGGACTCCTCGGAAATGGCCTTCAAAACCGCCGGATCCATCGCATTCAAGACTGCGGCCAAAGATGCAGCCCCGGTTCTGCTCGAACCGATCATGAAGGTATCGGTGAAGGTGCCGGATGCCAACACCGGAGATATCATGGGCGATCTTAATTCCCGCCGGGGCCGGGTGTTGGGCATGGATTCCGAGGATGACAAACAGATCATCAACGCCCTGGTGCCCATGTCGGAAATGCTCAGATATGCCCCGGATTTAAGCTCCATGACCGGTGGCCGGGGGACATTCACCATGGAATTCGCCCAGTATGACGAAGTGCCGCCAGACCTGGCAAAGAAAATTATTGACCAGGTCAATGCGGAAAAAGAGAACACTTAAATGTTAGACGTCTCTGTTTAATTTGCCCTAAAATCGCGGTGTTGAATTTGTCGGGGGGATGATTCCGATTCCAGGATCATCCCCCCGGTTTTATTTCAAGGCATCACAGCAGATTCGGGTTCAATCGACAATGAGACACAGCCGAGCGGTCCAGCAGATGTCCCAGTTCGCCTTTCTCCCTGGGAAAAAACCCCAGGGTTTTTTCCCATACCTCCTGGTCTTCCATACAAAAATACACCCGCACGTTCGGGGCATATTCTTGTATCAGGGTCACCAGTTTTTGATACAGTTGTATGCGCAATGGTTTGAAATAGCGCATTTTATTGTCCAGACCCAGAATAAATTCCCCATAGCAGATCGTGGAGGATGGAAACCGTTTCTCAATGATGGATTTGAGTGCCGGCATGAACCGGAAACTGCCCAGGCTTATCCACACGATGCTTTCAGGCCGGACATGGGAAAAAATATCATGGACCACCCGGGCATAGTCAGCTTCACACCCGTCATACAACACCAGGGGATCAAAATGAAACGCCAGGGGGTACCCTTTGGCTTCACAGCGTTTTGCCGCTTTGAGCCGGGTTTCAAGCCGGGTGGCGCCCTTTTCTTCAGACCGGATGATTGCCGGTGTGTTGACCGACCAGGCCAGCACGGTTTTCCGGTTATGGTCCAGATTCAGAAGAGATTCAACATTCACGGTTTTGGTTTTGAGTTCCAGCAGGCAGTTGGATTGTTTGGCAAACAAGTCCACCAGAAACCGGGGGCCGGGTGTAAACCGTTCCCAGATCAGCGAATCCGTGTATTCTCCGGTACCGATGCGAAAAATCCGGTTCTGTGAAAACAGGTGGGTCAGTGATTGTTTTATTTGGTCAAGTCCTGCAAAATACTGGAGCACCGGGGGGTGAAAATAGGCCTGAAGAATACAGTAGGCACAGTCCATGGTACAGAAGGTGCCTGTGTGCAGAATCGTGTAGTCACAGCAGGTATAATGACTGGTGCCGGGACATGGACGGACTACCGCCCCTTTGTTTCTGGTGATGTATAACAGGGATTTGGCTTCACTGATCGGATCCCTGGCCTGGTTGATCCGATCATATACCATACGGGGATCTGCCACGGTTTCCGGTTTTAAGGAAAGCCGGGAAAGGATTTCATCGATCTCTTGGCAAACCTCCAGAGATGAATCCATGACCACCTGTTTGATTGTCATCTCTCCAGAATTCCTTTCAGATCGGGATGATCTGCCATGGATCTCAGGACCTGTGCCTGGTTTCTGAATTCATCCAGAGAAGTGAAGTCAAAGGACACGCCATATACGGTGGACTCAAAATTTTCCGGCAGATGGAAGCGGAGCGATTTTCCGGATAAAAGCCGGCCGAGACCGGACTTGATTCTCTGCCGGGTCTGTTCCAGGTTCGGGAACCGTCGCCGAAACAGATACTGGCGCACCTGATCCCCTTTTTGTCCCGGATCTCCGGTATCCCGTTTCAGAACAGCCTGAAGTCCGTTTTCTTCAAACAGGGTTCCCGGGCGGATGTGTTCTATTTTACACACTTCGGTCAAACAGGTGATGATGTCCAGCTGCTTGCCGGAAGATGCCTTGATCCGGGAAAAAATATGGATGAGCACATCAATGGTATCTTTGTCGTAGCCGGTCAGCCGTCTGGCCGGTTTCAAGCCCAGGTTCCCGTTTTCAAGCAGAATCATGGCTTCAGGCGGCAGGGTGGACACTGCCAGAAGCGCTGCAATGAATCCCTGGTTCAATTGTCTGTTGAATATACCCAGGGATTGTCTGGCCATCTGTGCCGGATCCATGAACCGGTTCATCAGTTTGACCGCCCGGACCTGTTCGGCCGGGGTCAGTTCCCGGGCAAAGGCATTGTCTGCCACCGCCTGCATGGCACACGCCATTTCCGCATCCGCCGGCATGATCCGGCAGTCGATTTTTTCGGTTTCAGAAAAAGATTGTACCGCCTGGATCCGCCGGAATCCGGATACCGGAACAAAACCGGTGTCAGCCGCCCAGACCGTGGGAAAACAGACCAATCCCACCGTTTTGATGGACCGGGTCAGAGAGGAGAGATTCTCCTCTCTGGCCGTAATCTGAAACCGCGTATCATCCAGACGGATGTCTGTCAAAGAGATTGACCGGACCGGGTTAAAGCTGTTCACCGGTCAGTCTCGTGTAGATCTCTTTATAGGTTCTGGCGGTGTTTTCAATCACCTCTTTGGGCAGGTTGGGGCCCGGCGGGGTTTTGTCCCATCCGGAATCCACCAGCCAGTCCCGGACCGTTTGTTTGTCAAAACTTTTCTGACCGCGGCCCGGAGCATAGTCGTCCAGGGGCCAAAACCGGGAAGAATCCGGAGTGAGCACCTCGTCGATGAGAATGATCTCATTATCCAGTACACCGAATTCAAATTTGGTATCTGCGATGATGATCCCTTTTTCCAGGGCCATGGCCGCCCCTTTGTTGTAGATTTCCAGGCTCAGGTCCCGGATTTTTTCAGCGGTCTCCTTTCCCAGGATCTCCACGGTCTGTTCAAAGGAAATATTGATATCATGATCCCCGACCTCCGCCTTGGTAGACGGGGTATACAACGGGGCCGCCAGTTTGTCTGATTCCTGGAGCCCTTCGGGCAGCTGAATCCCGCAGACATGTCCGGTGGTCTGATATCCGTGCCATCCGGATCCGGTAATATATCCTCTCACAATACATTCCACCGGCAGGGGGTCTGCTTTTTTCACCAGCATGCTGCGCTTTTCCAGAGCCTCTTTATAGGGATGACACGGCTCGGGATAGGCAGTGACATCCGTGGTCACCAGATGGTTGCCCACAATATTCGCCATTTTTTCAAACCAGAACACACTGATCTGGTTCAATACCTTTCCTTTGTCCGGGATGGGGTCCGGCAGCACCACGTCAAAGGCAGACAACCGGTCCGTGGTGACCAGCAGCAGGGTGTCTCCGAAATCAAAAATATCTCTGACCTTGCCCTGGCGTTTCAATGGCAGGTCTTTGAAATGTGTTTCAGGGATAGCTGTCATGTGGTTTCTCCTTGTTGTTATCAGTCACGGGTTAACTAAAATGGATAAAAAAATATTTTATATCACGGATCTTTTTTTTTTTCCATAACAGGGACACGCAAATTTATTTAAGGCTGGTGGAGTGCTTGACGAACGAGGGTGTTCATATTATTGTAAGACACCTGTTTGAGAAATACAAAGTGATCGCCTTGCGTAAAAGGAATATTATGAAATTAGAAGGGTTGATTTTGTTTGTCTGCATGACCATGGCGGTCTGCCCGGCTGTGTTTGCAAAAGATCTGGTTCACTACACCTTGAATGACCTGTGCCGGGCCGCCAATGACAATGCGGAAACCATCAGAATCGCGGAAGATGATGTAGAAATCGCCCGGCAGGAAAAACAGCGGGCCAGATCGGTATTGATTCCCCGGGCTACAGCGTTCGGCAGCTACACCAAATACAAGGAGCAGGGGATATTTACACCGGATACGGCATCCAGAGGCATCCGGCTGAATCAGTCCTTCACGTTGAACGGAAGGGAACTGATCGCCTATGATGTGGCAAAAAAAGGCATCGAAACCAATGCCTTCTCCCTGGAAGCCATTCGATCGGCGTATCTGCTGGAAGTGACGCTGGCATATTTTGAAACCCTGGAAGCCAGGCGCATGCTGGAAATCGCCCAGGCCGATGTGGAGCGGCTGGAGACCCATAAACAGGCGGTGGAGGAAAAACTGCGGGTGGGCAGTGTCACGAGAACCGACCTGTTCCGGGCGGCAGCGGAATTGTCGCGTGCCCAAACAGACCGGGAGATGGCACAGAACGCAGTGATGCAAACCCGGGCCAACATAGTCCGGATCACGGGCATTGATGACGGATTTTCCATTTCCGACACCGATATCCAGCGTTTGGAAAATGTGGATCTGTCCCTTGCACAGATTCAGGCACAGGCCCTGGAAAACCGGTTTGAAATCAAAGCTGCGCAGAAAAACCTGGAAATTGCCGCTCAGACCATGAGATATGAAAAAGGGGAATACTGGCCGCAACTGAGCCTGGAAGCCGGATACCGGAAATCAGATGTGTCTTATGGCGGCACTCTGACGGGAATAGATAGCGGTGCCAATAATGAAGAGGCCTATGCCATGGCGGAACTCCAGTTTGTCCTGTTTGACGGGGGGCTGCGCACCGCTCAGGTCCGGCAGGCCGAAGCCAGAAAAAACCAGGCACATGAATCGTTGAACCAGGCCCGAAACGATATTATACTGGAATCCAAAGTCGCGTATTCCGAGTATGAAACCGCCAGAAAGGCACTGATCAACCTGGCGGATGAGTTGAAATCCGCTCAGGAAAATTACCATGCCGTTCAGATGCAGTATCAGTATGGTCTGGCAGATATCGTTGACATGATGGATGCAAACACCCTGCTGGTCCAGTCTGAACGTCGCATCTCCAATGCCCGGTACGCCCTGTTTCAGACAATTTTCAGGTTAGTGTATACCCAGGGAGAATTGCAGGCCTGTGTGCTGGAATGAAAAACATCAAAAATATCAATAGTTACGTGTAAAGGAGTGTGACCTATGTATGAAATTATCGCCAACCCTGAAGATTATCAGATCGATCATTTGATCAACGGCACGGACAATGCCAATATTGAACTGACCCGGGACGAACGCGACAAATGGGCCGGAGAGATCATCAACTTCAGTGAAAAATTGACGGAGTTTGCAAATAAATCCGAAGAACTGGCCAAACTGCTGGAATCTGAGGAAAAAATCGCCGCCACACAGGCATCATTGAAAACCTTGAAAATACAATTGTTTGCCATCAATGACGCCCTGAATTCCGCACTGGCCATAGCGGACCGGCTGGAGTCGGATATCGTTCTCAAGTAGGGTGTGTCACGCGATGGTTTTCTGACGCAGTAGATGGTCTGTGAGTACCAGCGCCAGCATGGATTCACAGACCATGTTGATCCGGGGAATGGCACAGATGTCATGCCGGCCCCGGGTGGAAATGACTGCGGGCCGGCCATCCATGTCCAGGGTTTTCTGATCCAGACGAATAGAGGGGATCGGCTTGACATGCACCCGGACAATGACGGGTTGTCCGGTTGAAATCCCTGCCAGAATCCCGCCACTGTGATTGGAGAGAAATCCGTTGTTATCCATGGGATCATTGTTTTCAGACCCGGTCCTGCCGGCGGCACAGACACCTGAACCGATTTCCACCGCTTTGACTGCGCCGATGCTCATCATGGCTTTGGCAATGTCGGCATCCAGTTTGTCAAACACAGGCTCTCCGATACCGGCCGGCACTTGTCCTGCCTGGATTTCCACCACACCTCCCAGGGAGTCTCCCCGGGCTTTGACCGTGTCGATGCGTTCGGCCATGGCTCTGGCCGCAGCCATGTCCGGACACCGAAGTTCGTTTTTTTCCACGGAAGTTGCATCAAACTGTTGAACCGTCACGCCGCCGATGGCCATGGTACAGCTGGTGATGGTTATGCCATAACGATCCAGAATCACCTGTGCCACCGCACCGGCTGCCACCCGGGCCGCTGTTTCCCGGGCCGATGCCCTGCCCCCGCCCCGGTAATCGCGAATTCCGTATTTTTTCTGATAGGTGAAATCCCCGTGGCCGGGCCGGTAGAGCCGGGCAATGTCAGAATAAGCGCCGGAACGGGCATCCGTGTTCCGGATCAGAATGGTCAGGGGGGTGCCCGTGGTTTTACCTTCAAACACACCGGACAGGATTTTGGGATTATCGGGTTCTCTTCGCCTTGTCCCTCCGATCCCCTGCCCGGGCCTGCGCCGGTCCAGTGCTTTTTGAATCACGGATTCATCCAGGGGCAGCCCCGGCGGACATCCCTGGATCACCACGCCGATGCCCGGGCCGTGGGACTCACCAAAAGTTGTGATTTGAAACGTTTTGCCAAAACTAGATCCGGACATGGTCAAGCCTCCTTTTGATGATTACGGCAATTTCCCGGGGACTGTGGCCGGTGGTGGTGTCCACGGTCATGTCGGTCAGGTCTTCATACAAAGGGATTCGCTTTGTCAGGGCCTGTCTTGTTTCATCCCCCAGAGACCGGGCAGTGAACCGGGGTCGGTGTGAAAGGGTTTGCGGGTCTGCTTTCAGACGCTGGACAATGGTGGCCGGATCTGCCGTCAGCCAGATCACGAACCCGTTTTTTTTCATCAATATCCGGTTTTCCTGTGCCAGCACCATGCCCCCGCCCGTGGCAATGACCTGGTTGGTCTGACAAAGGAGCTGTTTCAGGATCCGGGTTTCTGTCTCCCTGAAAAACAGCCACCCTTTGTTTGTGACCAGCGCATCGATATCCGCACCGCAGTCGGATTCAATCTGCGCATCGGTGTCCACAAAATCATATCCCTTCAGGGCGGCCAGATGTCTCCCCACTCGGGTTTTTCCACAACACCGGTACCCGATGAGAATCAGATTACAGGGCATCATACACATCCCAGAAACCGGGAAAGGATTTCCCCACACAGGCCGGGTTTTCAATCTGCATGTCCGGCACTTTGAGACCGGCCACGGCAAACGCCATGGCAATCCGGTGATCGTTAAACGTGTGGATGACAGCTCCTGCCGGGGTGCCGCCGGTGACGCTGAGCCAGTCATCTCCCTGGTCAGTGTGGATTCCCATTTTTTTCAGCTGGGAGGTCACTGCATCGATCCGGTCGCATTCTTTTTCCCGCAAATGACGGATATTGCGTATCCGGGTGGTGCCTTTTGCAAAGGCCGCTACCACGGCAATGGCCGGCACGGCGTCCGGGGTGTCGGACATGTCCACGTCCACGGCATGCAGGTCACGGCCCTGGACCGCAACTGCCCCGTCTTCGAAAAACAGGTCACATCCCATTTTTTCCAGAATCCGTATCTGTTTGACATCCCCCTGAAGCGAATCAGCCCGTATATGGGCGACACCGATCCTTTGTCCGGTGATGGCGCCGGCGGCCCAGAAATATCCGGCATTGGACAGGTCCGGTTCCACCACATAATCACCGGGCATGTACGTCTGTTTTCCGGAAACCTGATAGGTGGTGTCATCAATCCGACGGGCGGTCACCCGGAACTGTTTCATCACATCCAGTGTCAGATCGATATACGGCGAGGAGACCGGCGGGCCCGTCAAATCGATGGTCAGGCCATGGGTCATGAACGGTCCGATCATCAAAAGCGCAGACAGATATTGACTGCTTTTTGAGCAGTCCAACTGTGTCTTTCCTCCCCGCCGGTGTTTTCCCTGAATGGTCACCGGCGGAAATCCGTCCGAAGTTTTGGAAAAAGCGGTGATTCCTATGGGGGACAATGCATCCAGAAGTTCCTTCATGGGCCTTGCACACATGCGGGCATCCCCGGTCAGGGTATATGCGGTGTTACCCAGTCCGGCAATTGCTGCCAGAAGCCGCATGGAAGTGCCGGAGTTACCCAGGTCAATGGGATCGGGGAACGGTTTTGGATACCCGCCGAACCCGGTGACCGTGACGGTGCTGTCAGGGGTGTTGTCGATTGTCGCGCCCATACAGGACAATGCGTGCCGGGTCAATTCCACATCCTGGGAATCCAGCAGGTTCCGGATATTGGAAATCCCGCTGCACAATGCTGCGCAGATGAGCATCCGGTGGGAAATGCTTTTGGATCCCGGCACTCCCACGATTCGGGGTGAAAGCTGTTTCGGGTACAAATGTTTCATTAAAGGTCCTGTTTACAAGGTGATATTATAAATCTTGAGGGTCCGAACGGGTGAGAACCGCCTGCCGCATTTTTTCCGTGTCCGGACAGAGACCGGTCCACAGTTCAAACTGGGCCGCTGCCTGGGCGATGAACATGGTCAGTCCGTC
>Ga0180430_10003041_pt1 | contig 14638 bp, 9 predicted proteins | sample SS_ome_9_FD_132999 | JGI IMG/M metagenome (GOLD analysis project Ga0180430, IMG submission 132999) | Hypersaline lake sediment archaeal communities from the Salton Sea, California, USA - SS_1_S_2 metaG | ecosystem: Environmental > Aquatic > Non-marine Saline and Alkaline > Hypersaline > Sediment... | reverse complement strand
GCAAAAAGAACAATTGGAATCACTCCCCTACTTCAAGTCGCTTAAGAAACTGGACCTGGCTGGATGCGACGTTACGGACGACGACTTGAAACTGCTTTCACGCATGAAGGATCTTGTGGAACTCGACTTGTCGTACACTCTCGTGACCGACAAAGGGATGGAGGCGCTGAACGAACTGGAATCCCTCCAGAAGCTGAAGCTCATTTGCACGCGCGTGTCGAACGAAGGATTGGACAGGCTTAATAATCCACTCACTATTAAAGCGGCCTTATCGAAAGTACAAGGTAAAGCTTATGGAGGCTGGGAGTGCCCGCCTCCGACAGATGATCTGATTTTATGCGTGCGGAACTTATGCAAAACGCCGAAAACTAAAGTATCATTCTATAAACCATGGCCACCGAACGATCGATTTCGAACCAGAGTAGAGCTTACAATTACGAAATCAAATACCGACGATTTGCTTCACACGATGACGTTGATAGAAAAGGTTTCGAAGTTGAGCACTCTGAGTTTAAGTATTATAGGCGATGTAGATTTTGATACGATATACAATGATGATTCATCTGAAGATTTGACGGCTCTAGAAAACTCACCTAGCTCGATCGTATTCTCGCAATTTCACAAGATTGACATAGACCACCTTAGCTTGCGTATTCCTAAGATATCCTCAAAGCAACTGAATGAGATTTGGAAATGCAAAACCCTCAAAGGGATCTGTTTACCAAGCAGACTGCCCGATACGATTACTCTACCGGGCAATTTGCGTGAATGTAGTATTCTTGATTCGAATGATCTAAAGAAGATCCACATAGATGACCCGAATCCTGCATTGGAAAACTTCAGCACAGCTTTCAGCACATTTCCATTGGAGGCAGTCACTTTTTTGACGAAATGTCGACAACTGAAATCATTGGACCTTTCCTCGCTGAACAGCGATGAGGACTTGAGTTTCCTGTGCGAACTTCCCGCACTGAAACACCTACAACTATGCGGTTGCAGCAAAGATTTAGATATCGATTCGCTTAAAAAATGCAGATCTTTATATAGCATCTTCATCGATTTCGAACAAACCGACCAAGCCCTAATCGACGAAATAATACGTCAGTTACGCGCGAGTCTGCCGGACACAAAGATCCGTTTCGATCACGACTAGTCGGAATGACGACGCCCCTCCAAAATAAACTGCCGCTAACTGGGAAGAAGCCAGGTCAGCGGCTAAGTGGCGCGGGTGAGCGGTCCGGTTAGTTCCTAATCTGTCGCTCGACCGAGGCAAGCTCGGCCGGGGCGGGAGCAAGCATGACACATTGTCGATATGTGTGGACGCGGATCGCCCTCCTGTCTTAGACTAGCAGACAGTCGGAGCAGGTTGACATCGGGCCTCATCAACTAACCACTAACCACTGGCCACTAGCCACTTCCCCCCTACTCCAACGTCGGATGGACGATCTCGCCCTTCGACTGGGCGGCCGTGTTTTCGTAGCTGCCGAAGAAGTCGGAGTTGCAGTCGAGCCATAACCTTATGCGGTGGAGCTCGTCGGCCGAGAGGTTCACGTCGTGGTGCCCTTCGATCAGCAGCCGGTCGAGTTTCGACGCCTGGGCACCGAACTGGCCCGGGATCGTGCGTGGTGTCGTCCAGGACGCGTTGTCCCAGAAAAACGCCCAGTTCCGCAGGTTCTTATACGACGGGTAGTGCTGACCACCGTTCGTCGCGATGTTGCCCGCGCTTAAGTCCATCGCCTTCGGGTCGGACGATTTGCGATGGCACTCGACGCAATGTTTATCAAACACCGGCTGAACCAGTCGCGGGAAGCTGAACGGCTTACTGCCGTCGACGTCGGGCTTGATCTCCGACGCGGGTCTGCGCATCGCGAGCGGAAGTTGTGTCGGACGCGTCGGTGCGTCGTAGCGACGTTCGTGGCAACCTTGGCAGACGAGTCGCTCGCCCGGGTGAACGTACGTTGCACTTCGCATCGAGTAGACTGCGTATCCGTCCTGGTCGATCGCTTGGAAGTAGACCGGGATATCGACGGGCATCATAAAGTTCGCGCTTCCGTCCTTCTCGACGGGCACCGTACCGAGCACCGCCCGGGCCGACTTCTGATTGCCGTACCCAATCGCAGGATTATGGGCATGCGTCGTCGTCTTGGGCAGCAGCTGGACGATTCGCAGCGCCTTGACCTCGGTCCCTTCGGGCAGCGGCAGCCGCGAATCGTAGACGTTCATGAGCATAACCGGCGCTTTGGTCGGGATCTTTTCTGGATCGGTCGCAACGAACTTTTCGCCGGGCGCGAGCGGCTTGCCGACCGCCATCGCGTGCGGAATGACCGGCGGCTGCCGTCGCGGGCGAAGCGGAATCGGGTCCATGCACGAGATCAGCGGATCGCGATATAAAAGCTCGCGGTTGCCGAACTTGTCCAACAGATAAATACCGTAGTTGTTCGCCTCGCCCTCGTTGCTCTTACTATCGGGATCGTAGACGCAGACGTAGAAATCCTCGGACAGCGGCCATGCGGTCGCGTAGTTGGCCGGGCCGCGGTGCGTCGGGCATTCCGATTCGGGGAATAACTGGTCGGGCGTGATTCGGCGAACCGGCGCCATCTTATCGTCGTCTTCGATCTTCGGGTCCACCAACACCAGCGCGCCGTAAACCTGACCGTGATGACAGGCCGCGGTCGCCGTGAACTTGTGACTTCCGTCGATCGCTCGGACTGAGACCTCGAAGTGCGGTCGATCGCTCGCACGCTCGGCGAAGTTGCCCTGGATCGCGCGGCTGTCGCGACCGTCGGGCGTCGTAATCCACGGATGATGCGCCTGATTGAAACCGCGATCGACGTAATCCCAACGCGTGTAAATAATCATGCCGTTGTTATCGACCGAGGGTGCCCATTCGTTGGTCTCGTGCGGACTCATCGTTATGATGTCCGTCGCGTCGTGGTTCATTGAGTGCAGCGTGAAGCTGGGAACGGGCCGACCGTGACATCGTCCGTATCCGCCGCGGCGTTCCGAGATGAACGCAATCCGACCGCTAGGCAGGAAGCAGGGATCGAAATCGTTCCAAGGTCCGTCGGTCATCTGCGTCAGGTTCTTACCATCTACGTCGACCTGGAACATGTGATACGTGTTGTCTTCATTCCACGTGTAAGTGTGTCGCGGTTGCTTCGCATCGGAAGCCGAGAAGAGAATCTTCCGGCCGTCGAACGAAAGCTCGGGCGAAAGGAATCCCCAACTGCTGTCGAGCTTCACACCCTGCAGTCGGCCGTTGCCGATCGGCGCATCGGCCAGCAAATCGGTTGCCTTCGGAGCGTCGCCAAACGGTTTTTCGAGCACGAACAATCCGCCGCCCAGTCGAGCGTGGAAGCCGAAGAACTGGTCGCACATGTGGTTGCCCGTCTTTTCGGCGTTCGGGTTGAAGTGACGCTTGATAAAGAGCAGGCGGTCGAAGTTGCAAAGCGGGTTCTGGAACGAGATCTCGCGGCGGAGCGTGCAGAGCTGGTTGAACAGTTCGCGTCGCTGGTCTTTGGCTGCCGGTTCGATCTTTTCAGCCCGCGCGACGATGTCGGCAAATTGTTTGCGCTCCGCTTCGAGCTTCGGCCAATTGTTCTGATCGGTGAAATGCTCGAGGAGCGCCTCGACGCGGCGGATGACGACGTCGAGCGGATCACGGTCCGTTCCCTTGTAAACGTTCGCCGCCTGGTGCAGCGCCTGTTCGATCACGTGCGGGCGGAAACCCTGAGCGATTTGATTTTCCAAAATCTTCCACTGCCATTCGAGCTCTTGCTCCTGATTGATCGGTCGATCGGTCGGCAGCGTGTTCGGAGTGATAAAGTGACTGCTACCGCCGCCACCGATACTGGTCGCCGGACCACGCGACGCGCCGGTCGTTACAGGCTTCGCTCCCGCGTAGGTAATCTTCGCGTCGACCCAATCCATATGATCACAGCCGTAAGTACCATCCGTCCCGAGATCCATCATCAGATCGAGTTTCTTGACGCCTTCGAGCGAAACGTCGACCCGCTTGGGCCCCTCGGCACCGGTCATGTCGCCGCTTTTCCAAAGATCTTTACCGTCGCCGACAACCCGGAACTGGGCTTGGCCGGCTTTGTCGCCCTTCTCATCGTCGATTCCCACCAGTGAGGTGAATCGCTGGGCTTTCCCGTCGAGCTTAATCGTCAGACAACCCTGACTATGTCCACCGAAACCTCGCTGGTAGACGACACCCTGGATCGTAAGCGGGTTGCCGTCCGCCGAGATATTCTTACCCGGCTTGCCCCAACCGACGGCCGCTTTGCTCAGATCGAGCTCGTCGAGCCAAATCGTTTCGGCCGAGCTAGCGACGGTGGAAAGGAGAAAGACGGCTGAAAGTGCAAATCCGAACACTACGGCAGGGAATTTCAGTCTACGAAAGAGAATCATCATTACGGGCACCTTTTGTGCAACGTTGTTATGAAATGCGACATAGGCGGGGCGTCGTCCGCCGGACCGCAAAAACGCAGTCCGAAACGACCATTTTCCATTTTGAACGAACCAGCAGTCAGGGTCAAGCTCTTTCCGGATTTCCGCCTGTAAGTTGAGGGGGATTTCACCCCGCAGCCCCCCGATTTCGCCCGATTTCGCAGGTTTCCCCGTCCGCCGCCCCGATTGGTGTTGACCACTCGGGCGGCGTCGCGCTAAAATATGCGTGGCCTATTACATACTTACAGTATCCTCTCCGCTAAAATGGAATGCAGCCGGAGCGGTTTTACTGCCCACGTTCCACTGCCTTCAAGGATGAATGACGAATGACCGGCGCCGACTCGACCGACCGACTCCTCGATTTGCTTCGCGATCCCGCGGCCGCACGCATCGTTGTTGTTGGCGACGTGATGCTCGACGGATATCTGCACGGCGTAGTCGAGCGGATCAGCCCCGAGGCACCGATCCCTATTCTCCAGGTCTCCCATGTCGAAGAACGAATCGGCGGGGCCGGCAGTGTGACGATGATGCTCGCCGCGCTCGGAGTCGACGTAAGGCTGATATCGGTCGTCGGAAGCGACATGCCCGGCGGTCGGGTGCGAGAAATCTTACGCTCGTTAGGCGTCGACGACGGACAGGTCTACACCGACGCAGGTCGACCGACGACCTTCAAACAACGGCTGCTCGGCGGCACGCAATCGCGCCAGCCCTATCAGATGGTTCGCGTCGATCACGAATGCTGCCGCCCCCTCGAACAGGAAATTCAGAAGCGGCTGTTCGATGCGGCGTGTCGCTCGTTGGACGATGCCGACGTGCTGCTGATCAGCGATTACGAAAAGGGAGTTTGCGGTGACGAGCTGACAGCACAGCTGATTCGCGAGGCACGGCAGCGAGGAATTCCCGTGCTGGCTGATCCGGCACGCGGGGTCGATTTCACTCGCTACGCGGGTTGTCGATGCATTACGCCGAATCGCTCGGAAACGATCGAGGCCGTCGGCGCGCCGGTCGGTTCGGTCGCCGAAGGGCTCGCGGCCGCGCAATCGCTGGTTCGCTCCGCCCGGGTCGACGCCGTCACCGTGACTCTCGATCGCGACGGAATCGCCCTGGCCGATCGCAACGGAACGACCGATCATTTCCCGACACGACCGATTCAAGTTTGCGATATCACAGGCGCGGGCGACATGGTGCTTGGAATGCTGGGACTCGCTACGGCGCTGGGTGCGTCGCTTGCCGAGGCCGTCGAACTGGCGAATCTTGCCGCCGGGATCGAAATCCAAAAACAAGGCGTCTCGCCCGTCTCGCGGGCAGAACTGATCGCCGAGCTTCAGCGCGCCCGGCAGCAATCGGTCGAGCCGACCGACGAAACGAACGCGCCCTCGGAAAAGATCGTACCGGTCGAGCAATTCTTACGACAGATCGAACCGCTACGTCGAGCGGGCCGAAAGATCGTCATGACCAACGGCTGCTTCGACCTGCTGCACCCGGGGCACGTCGCCCTGCTGCAAGCTGCACGAGCCGAGGGCGATCTGCTGGTCGTCGGTCTGAACAGCGACCAAAGCGTGCAGTCGCTAAAGGGTCCGACACGACCAATCGTCGATGAAGCGTCCCGCGCCGCCATGCTCGCCGCCATCGGCTGCGTCGATTATGTCGTTCTGTTCGACACCGAAAGCGTGTTGCCGCTCGTCCAACAGATCGTACCCGACGTGCTGGTGAAAGCGTCGCAGTACGAGGAAGAACAAATCGTCGGTCATCAGGTCGTTCGCCAAGCCGGCGGCCGCATCGTCCGCGTTCCAATGACCCAGCAGTTCAGCACGTCGGATCTGATCCGAAAGATTCGGGATGAGGACCAGGCTTCGAAGAGCCGCGTTGCATAGAAGGAGGGAAAGGGAGTGAGGAAGTAAGCGAGTCAGCGAATAAGGGAATTTCCACGCGACATGATACGACCAATCATCGTAGCGTCCCCCCTTACTCTCTCACTCCCTCACTACCTTACTCCCTCGACAAATGATCGCTCCAAGAAGAAAGATACCTCAGGCGAAACCGACCTCGACCGTCCGCACGCTCGCTGCCATGTTCCTCCCTGAACCGACCGACCCGGCCGACCGGATGTCGCCCGTAAAGAGTCTCGTCTTAACCGGCTGGATCGTCGTCGCCATCGGGTGGTATTTGTGGGTATTGTTCGGTTGATCGTTCAATCGCTTGAAGTAATTCACCGTTAGCCGCGCTCGCTTGCGACGCGCTTGATCGACGTACTCATCAATCCGAAGTGCGCACGATATCGATTTTGTAAAGAAGATCCAACAAACAATAGCGTCGTTCCCTTCGCCGGATCGCCGCTTTGCGTCGCTCAAGCGCGGGGCAAGCCCTCGCGGCTAACATTTGATATTTAGTTTTCCATCGATTTTGCTTTCCATGCTTGACCTGCTGCTTCTCATTCGCGACGCGCTGCTGATCGGCTTGGCTCTCTTCGGGCCAGGGCGGGTCGTGATGGATGTGCTTGGGTTCCGCCGGGCGATTCGAGCAGGAAAGATCAGCGGGCTCGAGACGGTCGTCTTCTCGGTCGGGATCGGTACGGTGCTGGTTTGGACCGGGCTCGGGCTCTGGGGGATGATCGGCGGATATTCGACCGTGCTGATTGCTTGGCTAACCGCCGCCGCGGCCGTTTACGGAGCCGCCCGCGCGATCTGCGATTGGTCCGACGCGGTCGATCGACGACAATATCGCGAAGTAACGGGCGAAGCAAAACCGCTGACCGGACACGAATCGTCGGACGATCGCTACGACGGGCTTTATCTGCTAATATCGATCGGTGCTGTCATTGCCACCGCCGCGTCGTTTCTCGCCGCAACCGCACCGCCGGTCGCAGGCGACGCACTCTGCTATCACCTTTCGCTGCCGAAGCTCTTCCTCGCCGCCGGTGGAATCGAGTACTTGCCCGACCACGATCGCTCGACCTTCCCGCTGCTGACCGAGATGGGATACCTCTGGGGCCTCGCGCTTCGCGACGGGAGACTCGCCCAGGTTGTGCATTGGGAGCTCGGTCTGCTGACAGCCGCGGCGACGGTCGTGCTCGCGAGATACGTCGTCGACCGCCGCGCCGCCCTGGCCGCCGGCGGGCTCGTGCTGCTGACGCCTGGTATCAACAACCAGATGAGTGTACCACTAAACGACGTCGCCCTGGCTGCGATGCTTTCGGTCGCACTCGCCGCTTGGTGGCGAGCGGTGGTCAAGAACGACGAGCGGCGCTGGCTGATCGTTGCAGGGATTCTGTTCGGCGGAGCGCTCGCGGTCAAGCTTTCGGCCGTGCTCGCTGCGGCGGCGATCGGACCGGTCTGGATCTTCGTGCTCTGGCGACGATCGGCCCGACCGACCGACGCAGAGACGGTCGTCATCGTAACCGCTGATGAACGCCGCGCCTTGATCGATGAGGAAAACGACCGACCACCGATCGGACGTCGCATCGGTTACTCGCTCGGTCGATTCGCTGTTGGCACGGTCATCGTTGGCACGATCGCACTGCTGATCGCGTCGCCCTGGTACGCACGGTCGGCCTATCATCGCGGCAATCCGGTTTACCCGTTCTTTTCCGAAGTCATGGCCGAAGTGTGGCATCCGCGTGGTGCGTCGCCACCGCGCGTCGAATCGTTGCCCGACTCGAAGGCACGGCTCGGTCGCGATCCGATCGCGCTGCTGACCGCACCCTGGAACGCCTTCATGCAATCGGACCGCCTCGGCGGGCGAGGACACCGGTTGGGGATTTTGCCCCTCGCGCTGATTCCGTGCCTGATCTGGATGCGGCGTCGCCGAGGAATCGGCACGCTCGTTGCGATTGCGGCGCTGTGGGGGTTGGGCTGGTTTTACCTAAGACAAAACGTGCGATTTCTGTTGCCGATCATTGCGGCGCTGATGATCCCGACCGGCTACGCCGTTGGACGACTAAAGCAGTTCGCACCCGGCGCTCGAACGGTCGCACGTCTGGCGGTCTGCCTTGCGATTCTGCTAATGATCGCCGGTTCGGTCCGCCGCACACGCGATCGTTTGCCCGTCGTCTTCGGTGCCGAAACGTCGCAAGAGTATCTATCGCGACAAGACCCGGCCTATCGCGCCGCCAACTTTCTAAACGAACACATGACGGCAAGCACGCGGCTCCTTTCATGCGATTACCGCGTTTACCGATTCGACTGTCCGACCGCGATGGAGTCGGTCTTCCGCCGCCGTACCGGTTACGACCAGATCGGTGACCGGCCGATTGCAGAGATTCTCCGCGAGCACGATTTCACCCACGTGCTGCTGGTCGATGTTTTGAAAGACGGTCCACCGCAGGATATGACGTTGAGTGATCGGGTCGACCGCGAGTTAGCCGACTCTACCCGTCCGGGGATGACAACGGTTTTAGATTACGAGCATAAGGCCGTTGACGGAACGGTAAGGCGATATCGGTTGATGGAGTTGGCGGATTAGCCCGGGAACGCCTGCATTCGATTGGATACCAGGAATCCTGTCAGACAAGCACCACCCCGGTTGACGGTTTTTCGCTTTCGTGTAGGATTATATCTAGCCCGTAGGACGGACTTCCAAGTCCGTCGAGAGTTGACCGCAACCTCGAACGGCGGGCAGGATAATTCGATATCATATAATCAGTAACCAATATCCGACTTCAACCTCAACCATATATATCTGCATATCTCGATGACCGAACCCGCTGCGAAATCCGAATCCGCGCCCCTCGATGGGCGGCGAATTACGATCGTCGGCCGATTGGCCGGGATGTCGCGGCGTGATGCTGCGCGGCTGCTAAGGCAAGCCGGAGCCGTCGTCGTCGAGCGTCAGCCCGAGACGGCAGACCTGATCGCTCTGGGCGAACACGAACCGCTGCTGGCCGAAGTCACCGATCCGATCGAATGCCTCGACACGCCGCTGCGCGAGGCCGTCCTCTCCGGCCGTGCAGAACTGATCAGCGAATCGAAGCTCTGGAGTCTTGCCGGTCTGCTCGAGGGCGAAACGGCGTCGGACCGGCTCTACACGCCCGCAATGCTGGCCGACCTGCTCGACGTCTCGGTGACGATCATCCGCCGCTGGCACCGCCGCAGCTTGATTCGCCCGGTCAAAGAAGTCCGCCGGTTGCCCTATTTCGACTTCCGCGAGGTAATGACCGCCAAGCGACTCGCCGATCTGCTCGACAGCGGGCTCTCGCCGCGAACGATCGAGAAGAAGCTGTCGGAGCTCGCACCGTGGATGCCCGACGTGGACCGATCGCTCGACCAACTGTCGATCATCATGCAGGGCCGGCGAATGCTAACACGCAGCGAAGACGGACTCGTCGACGCCGAAGGTCAGCTCTATTTCGACTTCGAGGCCCACGATCCAGAAAAAGGCACGGAAAAATCCGAGCAAGCCGAAACGATTGAAGAAATTGTCGAGCAGATCGCGGCCTCCAGCGATTCGAACGATGCACCCTCGGGCGATTATCTCTCGCGCGCGGTGCTCGACAATCCCGAAGCGCCGGAGCAGCTCCGCATGGCGGCCGGCGATCTGGAAGCGGCCGACCAATTACCCCAAGCGGCCGAGATGTACCGCGCGGCGCTCGCTGCCGGTGGACCGGACGCAGCCGTCTGTTTCGAGTTGGCCGACGTCCTCTATCGCATGGGGCAAGCCGAAGCCGCACGCGAGCGTTACTACATGGCGATCGAGCTGGACGAGAACTTCGTCGAAGCCCGGGTCAATCTCGGCTGCGTGCTCCGCGAGCTCGGTCAGACCGATCTGGCCGTCGCCGCCTTCTACGGAGCGATTGCCTTCCATCGCGACTACGCCGACGCGCACTACCACCTGGCGCATATCTTCGACGAGCTCGGCATTCGCGATCGCGCGGCCAAGCATTGGCATTCCTTCCTCGATATCGCGCCCGACAGCCCTTGGGCCCAACAGGCCCGTGTGCGACTCGATCTGTCGGACGACGACACCGACGAGTAACCGTCCGCACCGCTTTACAGTAGGCGTCTGGCGGGTTATGATAACAGTCAGAGTGCGGCCATGCCTTGAGATTCATCCAAGAACCGGCGTTATATTCCGTCGTGCTTGTCGCCTTTCTTATCGTTGGAACCATGCGCGGATTTGTAAATTCGTCGTACGAATGATTCTAAATATCTAAGTGGCACTAAGAAACCAAAGGGAACGGATGCGTTTTTTTCTGATCGATCGGATCATCGAGTGGGACGTCGGCAGCAGTGCGTCGGCCGTGAAGAACGTGGCGATGAGCGAGGATTTCTTCGACGATCATTTTCCGCGCCGACCGATCATGCCCGGCGTGTTGATGATCGAAGGAATGGCACAGCTTGCCGGCCTGCTACTCGAGGCGTCGCTCAAAGAACGTTTCGATCTCGATCGAAAGGCGCTGCTGACCGTGCTCGAGCGCACCAAGTTTCGGGATATGGTCCGACCCGGCGATCGGCTGACGTACACGGTCGAGCTCCGATCGCTCAACGAAGACGGCGGAAAGGCCTCGCTCGAAGCGCGACGAGATGATCGCGTCGTCGTCACCTCGGCCGCGGTCTTTGCCTTCATCGAAGTCGACGATCCCGAGCTGGAACGCCGCCGCGCCGAACTTCTTAAAACTTGGTTGCAACCGGTCGAGTAGGAGGCGTCGAACATGGAGGTTGCAATCACGGGTATCGGTCTTGTCTCTTCGCTGGGCGACAATCCAGGAGATATTCTCTCGCGGATCGGCCGGGGAGAAACTGCGATTCGGCCGTTGCCCGATCCCGGCGGCGTATCACCCTGCCCCGGTTACGCGCCGATTCTGGATTTCGATGCGGCCGATTTTTTCCCCGAGAACAAAACACTACGCATGATGAGTCGCGACGCGCAGCTTGCCGTCGTTGCCGCGCGCCGCGCGATGGAAAACGCGAAAATCTCACAAGGCGAGTTATATCGCCCTGAGGAAATCGCCCTGTACGGTGCGACGGGACTCTCGGGCATCGCGCCCCGCGAGATTTCCCGGCTGGTTCGCGGTGCCGCGGCCGACGACGGTTCGCTCGACTTGGAACGGTTCGGCACGGTCGCACTGCGTCGGACGCGCCCCGTACTTTCATTCAAAATCCTCTCGAACATGCCGATCTGCTACGTATCGATTTTCGAAAACATCCGCGGGCCGAACGCCATATTCACGCCCTGGGAAGGCAACGCCGCGCAGGCAATCGCGGCCGGCATTCGGGCGGTCCGGTCGGGCAACGTCCCCTGTGCACTGGTCGGCGGTTGCGACGTGAAGACACACACGCTTTCGATCGCCGGACTCGATCGCCTCGGCGTGTTCGAGTCGTGGCTCCAATCGGGCGAAGGAACCATACCCGGCGAGGGCGCGGCGTTTCTCGTGCTCGAAAATCTCGATCACGCGGCCGCACGCGGTGCGAAGATTTACGCCCGCATACGATCCGTCGCAAGTCGCTCGATCGATGATGACGAATCGCCCGAAGATGCGATCGCGGAAATCTTCGATGAGATAACGAATCGGCCAGCATGCGAGTCAATCGCGCCGAATCTGATCGTAGCGTCGGCCGACGGCGAACCACGAATCGCACGGGCCGAAACAAACGCAATGAAGCAGTCCGCATTCGAGCAAACTGGAAAAATATATCCGAAGCTGTTTCTCGGCAACACGTTTGCGGCTGCGGCCCCGATCAACGTCGCACTGGCCGCGAAATCGTTGCACGGGCGAATCGAACGCGGGTCGGCAATCGCAAGCTGCTTCGGGCCGGGCGGCGAACTGTCCGCGTTTTTATTGGAGTCGCCATGAAACGAGTCGTCGTGACAGCCATCGGAATGATCAGCCCCGTCGGCGTCGGCCGCGAAGCGTCGTGGTCCGCGCTCATCGCGGGCCGCAGCGGGATCGGTCCGATCACACGATTCGACGCGAGCTCGCTACCGGTGCGGATCGGCGGTGAGGTCGATCCGTTCGACGAAGATGCAATCCGACAGCGATATCCCAACATCGCCAAGACGCACGACCGGAAGGTGATGCTCGGACTATATGCGGCCGAGGAAGCGATCGCCGATGCGAGACTCTCGCCCGAGACGCTTCGCGACGCGATCCTATATGTCGGTGTCGGACTCGAATCGATCCGACTGGAAGATTTGACGCGACACGCGGCGGCGGAAGATCTCGGGCTGTCGCTACTTGCAGCGAAGGATGAAGACGGCTGGATTCAAACGCCGCTCGACTTCACGGCCTCGCTGCTAGGCCGAGCGTACGGTTTTCGGCGCGGGCGATACACAAACTGCTCGGCATGCGCGGCCGGCACGCAAGTCGTCGGGCAGGCATGGGAAATGCTCCGCGAAGGTGAAGCGAACATAGCTCTTGCCGGTGCGACCGACAGCATGATCAATCCTTTGGGGCTCGGCGGTTTCAGTCTGCTGCAGGCGTTATCGGAAGAGAACGATCACCCGCAGCGAGCGTGCCGACCGTTCGACCTATCGCGCGAAGGAACCGTGCTGGGCGAAGGCGCCACGTTTCTCGTGCTCGAAACGCTCGAACATGCGAAGACGCGAGGCGCAACGCCTTACGCCGAAATCCTCGGTTACGGTTCGTCGCTCGACGCGCACGCGGTTTCCGATCCCGACCCGGCCGGTCGTGGTGCGGTCGATAGCATGCGAGGGGCGCTGCGATCGGCGAAGCTGACCCCGGCTGACATCGATTGCGTCAGCGCGCACGGAACGGGCACGCCGAAAAACGACGCCGTCGAAACGGCCGCAATCAAAGAAGTTCTCGGCGACCGTGCGCTGCAGATTCCCGTTCACGCGATCAAATCGATGACCGGTCACATGATCGCTGCCAGCGGAGCGATCGAATCGGCCGCGGCCGCACTAACCGTTTCGCGACGTGTCATTCCTCCGACGATCAACCTCGTCGAGCCCGACCCGGCGTGCGATTTGGATTATGTGCCCGGCACGTCGCGCGAGTTTACCGGTCGAACCGTCCTATCGAACTCGTTCGGCTTTGGCGGCCAGAACGCGACGTTGGTTTTTGGAAAAAGTGGATAGTGGGCAGTAAGTAGTGGGTAGTGAAGAAAATAACAATGAAAAACGACATCCTACAAATCATAACCGCGCGGCGGTCGATTCGTGAATTTACCGACCGGCGTCCCGACCGCGAGATGCTAGAGCGGTTGATCGCCGCAGCCGTCTGCGCGCCGTCGAATCATAATCGGCAAGGCTGGAAGTTCGTCGTCTTCGAAGATCACGACGAGATTTCAGCACTCGCGGAACAGTCGCGCGAGTCGGTCCGCCAGTCGATTGCCGACTCGCCACGCGGAGCGTCCGAACACAGCGAGCGTTTGATCCATTACGCCGGTGCGTTCGACCAGGCGCCGATCCTGATTCTCGCGATGCATAAAAAGAGTCCAGCGATTGGTCGCGCGATCCTCACTCACGCTGTCGATCCGATCGCGTCGGGCGAAGCGCTGAGTACCGCAATGGCGGTCGAGAATCTGCTGCTGGCCGCGCACGCGATGGGACTTGGCGCGTGCGTGATGACGGCACCGCTTTTAGCAGGCGACGTTTGGCAATCGATCGACGATCTGCCGCCCGGCTTCACGCCCACCTGCCTCGTAACGATCGGATATCCGGCCGAATCACCCGACCCGCCACCGAAAAAATCGCTCGAGCACGTTTTCGAGTTTCGCGGGGGCAGCCGGCAGTAAGAAATTATTCAACCGAAGTTTATTATATAGAATGGAAGAACATAAATGACCGAACAAGAAGTATTTGACCGACTCTTGCCACTGGTCCAAGAGGTAACCGGCGCGCGGGCGGAACGGATTTCAATGCGTAGCGGAATGATGGAAGATCTCGGCGCCGAGTCGCTCGACCTGCTCGACTTCACCTTTCTGATCGAAGAAGAATTCGGCGTGACGATCGGTGCGAAAGAGTTCGAGCGCCGCGCGTCGAGCGATCTGCCCGAAGGGGTCGTCTACGAAAAGAACGGACTGCTAACCGAAGCTGCCATCGTTGAACTTCGCAAAGCACTGCCCGAGGTTCCGCCCGAGAAACTCCAGCCCGGCATGCCGAAAATCACGCTACCCCGCGTCTTGACCGTTGGCGTCTTCGTGCACGTGATCGAAAGCAAACTGGCCGAGCTTGACGAAGCGGCATAGGAGATGAAACGATGATGCTTGAAAACAAAACAGCACTGGTG
>Ga0180430_10003040_pt1 | contig 14639 bp, 21 predicted proteins | sample SS_ome_9_FD_132999 | JGI IMG/M metagenome (GOLD analysis project Ga0180430, IMG submission 132999) | Hypersaline lake sediment archaeal communities from the Salton Sea, California, USA - SS_1_S_2 metaG | ecosystem: Environmental > Aquatic > Non-marine Saline and Alkaline > Hypersaline >... | reverse complement strand
TTATTAGAATGAGCTAGGCTCAGCGAACGTAGCACCACTAGCAAACAATGCGAAGTCAATGATGATCTTTTCAGCGGACTTAGTAGGAATCAACATTACCTTTGCGTTCATTTCGTTGTTGTTGCGACGGAAGGCAGTAGTAGTGCTTTCATCAGCAACTACCTGGAAGTCTTCCAGACCACGACGAGCAGCGATGGATTCAAGGAAAGGTGTAACAAGGTTCTTGAAACGCTCCCAAAGGATCTCATCATTCTGATCAAACACGAGGAAGCGAGAAGAGATCGCAATTGACTTCTCAATGAAGAAGAGCAGGCGACGAACATTCACTCGATCCAGTGAAGAAGGCATACGCTGGAGAGTACGCTGACCCCAAACGTTGATACCATCTCTGGTGAAGTCAACGATAGGATTCACAGCATTACCATTACCAGGACCATACATGTAATCACGTTCACCCTGAGTTGCTGAGTATTCTACCTCGAGTGCCTCGAAGAGACGACCACGAGTCAGACCAGCAGGAGCGAACCATGTTTCAGTGCTTTGGTCAGTGTAAGCCATAACCTGAGCCATGATTCCTGAAGGTGGAATATAGGTCTCAGTAGCGTTGTAAGCATCAGGCATACGTACCCAAGGCCAGTACAGTGCAGCTTTGTTAGACACGAATGCAGCGTGGCTGAAGCCAACACCATTGTGCCAATCAACAACGTCTTGTACATTGAATCCGAAAGGAGGATCAATGAGTCCAAGAACATCACCACGAAGCTCACAGAGAGTGATGATTGAATTGATCACAGCTCCAGAGCTGATGCCAGGGATAGCAAGCATGTTGATATCAACAGCTTCAGGGTTAGCAAACAACTGGAGGCCAGTAGCGCCATTTGGAGTTTGAACCCCAATGTAGTCAGCATCAGTAATGCCATCAACACCATTGTTACCACCAGCTAGCGTATAGGTTCCATTATCAGGTTGACCATTGTCAGCAACAAGGTACTCAGCATCAAGCAACTGAGACTGTTCTTCAAAGACAGTTTCCCAGAAGTTGTCATCCATTGGATCAGTGCTGAGATTGTCAAACTGTTCCTGGATGATTTCATCCAAGTACACCTTAACGAATTTCTTGCCTGGGTCAGTGCCATCCTCTACTGTAAAGTAGAGACCAGCTTCTTCCGCCCATGTACCAGCTGATTCAGCTGTCATGGTGATTGTATTACCTGAGCTATTAGCCAGAGTAACACTTGCAGTTTCGAGAGTAGCCTCGTTTGCAACTCTCACATACCACAACTGACTGCCTCGACGAAGGTACTGGATAGCAGCGTAAACGCCATATCCGATGTCAGCTGAAGGGGTGCCGACCTTTTCGATCAGCTGTTGTTCGTTAGTAATGAGTATTCGCTCATCTACTGCACCCTTCTTAGCAGTGCCAACGATCGCAAACACGGTGGTTGAGATCGCAACAACATACTGAGAAAAGTCGAACTCTCTGATGTAAACACCAGGACTCACATAAGTAGCCATTGAAGAGTCTCCTTCTATACGACCTCAGCTAACCGACTGGGGACGCCCAAATCAAACAGAATCAGAAACTAGCCGTTCCTGTTGCCGTAATTTTCATCTAACTTGACGGTGAGCTTTAGTATACCTTTTGCTGCCTTATTGAAGCAGTCGGTACTGAGCCTATTCGCATCAACGTCAGTAAATTTACGCGCTCCCAGAAGAAATGATTCTTCTTGGTTTGTTATTGGGTCGATAAGGAGGATAGGGATAGCTTGTCGCTTATTTTTGTTCCTGATCCTTACGATTGCCATATCATAGCGATACTGCACCTTTTCTGATGCGCAGATATCCTGACTTGATCTTTGCCTTGACGTCAGGAGTGAACCTGGCTTCGTCCAGGTCAAACCATGATCGTCCTTTGATCCACATTGCCTGATCAGACTCACCATCCTCAGTCTTAACAATCATGTTGAAGCCTTGAGGCTTCTTGTTCTGGAGGGTTATCATATTCTTGTTCTCAGCCACCGTACTCTCCGTCTAAAACGTGGAATTCTTCCGTAAATATTTCCAGAGGTACTACGTTATTCAACGCCATTTCGTCAGTACCCTCACAATAGGTCACTGTGATAGTGTGGACAGCAGGAACCTCCTCAGTGCCAAACAATAACAGTGCGTCAATAGTTACATTCAACGTATGACGTGTTGTAACCTCTGTATCAGTGCCACCCTCCAGTTCTGAATTGTCATCAAGACCATCATAGTGGATAGGCACAACCTTCTCTCCCCATGGATCAAAGTGGCGAGCCATGCCATACGCATAATTAGATCTGAACTGCCTCAGAACCAAGTCCATAAGCATAGCATCAGTCTGTTTATACTTAGACCAGATCTCTATGGTGTAGGGGATTTTAAAGGACTGAGGATGAGTGAACTGGCATGCATACTTCTTGGACTCATCAGTGAATCCCATGTCTCTCATCTTAGATCGAGACCAGATACGCAAGTCAGATTGCAGTGATCCTCTTGAAAATGAAATGAACGGAAGGGGGATTAGATCAATCCCACCTTCCGGCTCGGGCCTCTTCGCGTTCAGAACCTCTCTCATAGTTGAGAAAGCTCTCTGGGGAGAAGCCATTACATGAGGAACAAGTTCCCCATTGATGATTGCCCATTCGTTCAGCCAGTTTGAGATGCTCTGATCATAGACCCTGAGCATCGTGTATGGGTTGATGGACATGTTCGATACTTCGCTCTTTCTTAGTAGGCGTCGTTATCCCTGGCTTGGAGAGCGAACATAGGAACTTCGACAGATCCATTTTCAGTCTCCACAATAGCAAAGCCGTTGTTAGCTTCACCCTTGTACACGCCAGGAGTACCAGCTACAGCCATGCCCATGCCATGAACGATGCGAACTTTGGCGCCATTGCTGAAGGAAGGGATACCAACAGCTTCATTGATAGCAAGGTTTACATCTTTACCTTCCATCACGTCAATAGCGATTGCGTCCAAATCTGCCATAATAGTCTCCAATTAGACAATACTAAATACTAACCTAAGTTACAAGTGTAGGTGTGCTTGATGTTACTTCTAACTCAAGTCACACCAAACTCAGTGTCAATCAATTGTTTTACAAACTGCTGAATGGAATTACTGAGTCTGAACATCGGATTATGCATAGTCCCTCTGTCCAGTCGATTAAAAATGATCTCATCACTGATGTTATATTTCAACTCAACGATCCCTTGCTCACTAGGGACGAGCACCCATGAATCTATGACACGTGGAGTATCCTTCATGAGCTTGTCTAAGAACAGTATACGATCCTGAGTGAATTTCTCTGTTATGTCCATCTGAGTGTCTGCTTCGGTGTACAGAGACTGCAGGGATGGCATTATGACGGTGTCTACCTGGTGCTTAATGTGGTCTCTGATAGCTACTACATTTCTATGAAGGTGCTCATTTATCTGCTTTACTGTGGTGTTGGCCAGCAACTCAGCTTCAGCTATCACTTGGTCTCTGATCTCCATGAGATCGAAGTCTTGCTCACCCATCAGTAGGTCTTGCTGCTGTATGGATCAGTGGTGATCTTGTTCATGCCAAAGCGGAACTTAGTGCATTCACAAGTGATGTTCACGGGGATGTTGGTATGACCCCAGTAGTTCTCTGCCTGAAGAGGCACATTAGTGATGACATACACATCACCATTGTACACAATGTGATCACCAACTAGTGGGAACAGATCAGCTTCTTCTAACAATGGAAGACCAAAGTAACACACGATATCTCGCTTGTTCTCTGTTCCGAATTTACCATGGTTCCAATTGTTTCGGTCAAAGGTAACATTACTACGGATGTCAATGATCCGGCTGAACCGGGTCTCACCATCCACAGGTTCCTTCCACAGATTATCAACTTCAGTGTGTCTGAGTTCATCTCGTTCTCGAGCTACTTCCTTGTACTGAATGCAGGGTGTCTGTGTCTTGTACCACTCAGACAACATGGCAAACACATGGGGCAGCTCAGTAGAGTTGATAAACTCTACATTGTACTCAAAGATGGCTTGATCGTGGAATCTCATTTATGCCCAAAGAGGTACAGGATCTGCTTGCATAGAGAAGATCTCTTCTCTGTAGCGCTCCATCTCCTCCTTGCCTTCCGATTTCAATTCCTGACCATCAGTGTTGATGTCCTTAGATGGACCAGGAACAGCACCCTGAAACTTACTACGATTGAGGCCGAGCATGTACTTACTACGTCCAAGCAGATAGTCCTTAAACCAGCGCTCATGAACGAGAGGCACGGTCTCAAGGGTGTGAGGCAGATAGTAGTACATAGTAGCTTTGTAGTCAGAGATCGGATTGTAAATCCACAGAACTCTGAGTTGCTCATCCCACAGCCATTCGGGTTCAACTGATGTGACCTTCATGAAGGTCTTTCTCCAGCGGAGGAACAGATCATAGTCAGTAAACTGGACTGTTCTGATTGGAGCAACATCTAGCAGACTGGCATAGAATATTGATGATGGCTTTGGATCAGGCTCCACGAAGTCAACGTGAACTACACCAAAGCCGAGATCCATGTTAGGGAACTCATACCTGTTCTGATTCGGAGATATGTTAACACCAGCATACGCCTGAATAGGCATGTGTCTGGAGTATAGCTCCAGGGTATCGTTGATGGCTCTATCTATCTGAGCTGGGGTGAGTTCAACGTTCCAAACACCTCCACCTAACTCTTCGCAGACGTACAGTCTCAGATCTTCTTTGGTAAGAGCCATGAGTTCTCCTAATTATTGGTTGCTCTTCGTGCTCGTCTAGCCTTGCGTGCTTGTTTCTGGGCAGCAGCTTTCTCAGCCTTACTTACATTCTGAGGGTCACCTTCAACAAACTGGGTCCAGCTGATAGGTGCTTGGTCATCAGTTGAGCTATCTGGTTCAGCTGGAAGCTCCGGATCAGGGGTTGGAGCTGGCTCTGAGGGCACCACAGTTGGCTGCTGAGCCAATGCTTCCTCTGCAGGAGTAACTTCCACCTCTTTCTCAGACTCAGATAGCCCTGCTGGTTGTTGGGTGTCTATCTCCTTTTCACCATTTTCCATGAAGATGAGCTCGTCATCTTGAGTTGGTCTGGTGAAGGTCTTCATGTTGCCGATAGTGCTGGGGTCAGCCATATCCTTGAACATGGGATTGAGCTTCTCTTTGTAGGGAGATGCTGGTTCCTTGATAGTGACAATTCTGCCATCAAAGTTCTTGATCTCCTTGACAGCTGTTAAAGCCTTCGGGCCAACACTGTCCATGAGCAGGTCACCTTCCACCACAGCACCATTATGCATTGCTACAGAATGAGGCTCGATGTATATCTGCTGCCCATCAATAATGACATTCATTGGATAGTCGTTGTTGTTCTCATACTGAACTACCTTCATAGTCATAAATACCACCTTTCATAAATGCAACTTGGGTGGTGCAACTTATGCTACACCACCCAATTTAATACAAGCAGGTTACTTGGCTGCTTGGTGATCCATGAGAGCTTCAACAAGATCAGCCTTCTTGAGCTCTTTACCTTCTTCGTCAACGATTGAGATCTCGTTCTCTTCACAGAGGGCAACGAGATCAGGCTTCTGTCGAGCACTGAGCTCTGACTTAGTCCACACATCAACGTGCTCTTCTGGCTCTGGTTGAGGTTCTGGAGTGGGTGCTGGTGCAGCTGGCTTGCTGTCCTTTACTGTAACTCTTCGTCGAACAAGGTTGTCACCAACCCATACCTGTTTTACTACTGTCTTAGACATGTGTCAACTCCTTATTTGGTTTTCTCTTTGGCCTTTTCTTCGGCCTTCACTTTTACACGATCAGCGATATACCAGCCGTGTCTCTGGTAGATGTGACTTGACATCATGATTCGTCCTCCATAGCTTCAACAACCGTCTTGATGGCAGACTCAACCTTATCACCTTGCCCAGCCATAGGTGCTAACCCTCTGAGAGCAATGAGCTCCCTGGGATCGACCATTATTTCATCTGATGGCACCTCAAATGATTCTTCTGAAGCCATCAGCATCTTCTTGAACTGATCTCCTCCATAATCACCGACATACCCAAATTCATCAGCAAATGACTTGCCCAACACCTGGCCATACCAGTACTCCTCAGCATCACTACCTTTGACAGCAGCAGTACAGTTCTTCAGGATATTGACAATGGAGTCATACCCAGATCTGAGAACTTTGTACTGGTCTTGTGTGAGGACAGGAGGGTCAATCATCTATCGATAGAGTCCCATGCGCGTCTATCGTTGTCACGATCACCACCTATGCATTCAGAGCAGGTGTAGTCACCACCAGCATTGAATTCACCATCATCGAAGTCAGTGTCGAATTCCTGAGAGCACCCACGACAGTATGCCATAGACTCTCCAAGAAGGTTTCGGACTGTCTTGTCTACAACGGATTCTTCCTGAGTCTGATTGGCACACGATGTGCGCGCAGAGTAGAGCTCTTTGTTAAGGTCAAGGAGCTTCTTGGCCAGCTTGTGCTCGAATCCCACGGCCTCACCGTCAGAAACAGCTTGCTGGATCTCATGGTTGACATCAGCAATTTCTTGTCTGATCTCTTCAAATGTTCTATCGGTAGCCATGGTATTCCTCTCTAGTTCATTAAAGATTTTACAGTCACGTATATATCATCATCGGCAGGTTTTGGAAGACCAGCCAAATACTTGTACTTGCTTAGGTCCACTTTAACAGCAGCACCACGCAGGAGGGCCTTGCCTGTGGTTGTAACACCACCGTCGGACCCAATGAGCCCATATGCGTACAGAACACGGGTTAGCTTGTCTGCATCGTCTGCAGTGGCTTTATGCTGTCTCAACCCACCGTAGGTGTACATAGACAATAGCTTGTGAAGTGTTGAATCTGATTTTATGTGCTGCTCTAGTAGAATATCCGCCAGAATAGCATACTCATCAATTTTCATCGACATACGACCTCATATAAATTGTCAATCACACTCATTTACTCTGAATCACGTGGCACCTGCCATCCATCATGTATCTCCGCAACCACCTCCATAGAAATGATGTCAGTATACGCATACGATACTATCTGCTTTCTGCACAGCCATCTACAGGCCACTCTCAGGTAGAACAGACTTCCAAAGAACCTAAATCGATATACACATTGGTCTATGTCGTGATCAATTTCATAGTCACCAGTGTATCCAGCAAATCCCTGTCTACCAAACATGTCAGGGAGGTATAAATCCCCACCATTGCTGCATGCACATTGCATCATGGGAAACCTCCTTTTATAACACTATTAATTACACTGACGTGGTTTTATGATGCCATTAGAAAAGGGTGGTCAACCAAGGTCAACCACCCTTTGAGAGCTAACAACTTAGCAGAACGAGGATTACTTGTTCTGGTAGTTAGTGATCTTACCTTTAGCGTAGTAGAGGTTGTTAACAACCTTCTTACCATAGTTAGAGGCGAATCCCTTACGAGCAACGAAATCATCGAGCACGATGTTTGGAGTGCTGTAAAGCATGATCCATGGTGCGAAGATGTATCCGGTGCGGAGGAACTGATCACCCTTGTAACCGAGAAGGAACTCATCACTCTTGTAGTGAGGATCAACGAACACTTTGAGGTTGCCGTTGAGAGTACCGAGGTAACTAACACCGTCAACTTCAGCTGAACCACCAGCACCAACGAAGGTGGGGAGGGTTTCAACGATAGAAGCAGCCTGCATACCGCAAAGAAGCCAAGTGGCTTTTACACGGTTGGTTGCACGGTAGATGTAGTTAGAACCTTCTACCAGAGCATCGTTGAAGGTCAACTTGTGCTCAGTGTAGGAGATACCAGAGGGAGCCACAGCGTCCCAAGTAACAGTACCAGCACCAGCTACAGCGCTAAGGTCATTGATGATCTCGCGGTCAATCTCGAACTGAAGTTCGTTAGAGATCGCAGTAGAAACCTGTGCTTCAGCATCGAGTCCATGAAGAGCCTGGAGAGCCTGGGCAGCTTCAGTAGACCAACGACCACGGAGCTTGCGCTCAGTAGCAAACACAGGAGAAGACGTGAGCTGAAAGTCAAGCTGAGGAATGTTCTCATTACCTTCCATGTCGAAGTTGTAGGTAGAGAGATAGTTGGTTCCATTAGCAGGGGCAGTAGTAAACTCGATGCTGTAGGCACCAGTTTGATAGTCAATGGTTCCACCGTTGAAGGCACCGCCAGTACCAACGAGGGTACCATTACCATCATCAGAGAAGGTGTTGGTGCCATCAGTTACCTGGAAAGTACCAGGAACAACGGGACGGTAGCCAGTGTTACCAGCGAAAGTAGTATCAGTGCCATTACCTGCGAAGAGGAATTCCTGATCAACTTTGTCGTTGGTGTGGCCATCGCGAGTTGGGTGACCAGTACGGGCATCCCATACTTTTGAACCCTTGGGCAGATTACCTTTGGACTGACCAGTCACGAAGTCCATGTAGAACACGAGACCAGAAGGACCAGAGAGAGGCTGAACAGAAACAAGTTCCTGAGCAACGAGGTTCTCGGCAACCATTGAGATGATAGGATAAGCAAACTTGTCGAAGTTACCTACCTGAAGAACGCGAGTAGTTTCGTCGAGCGACTTGTAGTGCTGACGATAGTTCTCGAGCATAAGAGCCACCATGGGAGCTTTTTCACGGTCAACGCCTTCGAGCATTTCGCGCCATCCATGGGCTTCATGAAGGGATTGGCCCTTCTTAAGATTCATTTTTGATTCAGCGAGCTCACCACCACGAACGAGTGACTCCTGAAACTGTTGCATAAGATTCTGCATCTGAGTTTCTCCAGAATGAGTTTAACGGTTTTTACGACCACGAGCGCGTCTCACGAGAGACACAGATTCATGGAGCGCATCTTCTTGACCCTTGACACTAACGTCTTTGCCCTCATTGAGCTTGTCAGTGGGCAGTGGTTCACGACGTCTACGACGCTTGGGAGTGGTACTTTCACACTTGAGTGCGGTTTTCTTCTCACCACCTTTGCCAGTAGCAGCCTCTTCACCACTGTGGTCTTCATCAGCATCAACCTGATCCTTCTTCTTCGCATCCTCTGGCTGTTTCACACCATCAGCTTCGTTGATCTTCGCAACGATGCCTTTAGCTTGAGTTACAGATTCAGTGAACGTCTTGGCGTCAGCCAGACCTGCAAAGGCTTCCTTGGATTCAGGATACCGAAGGTTAAGGGACTCGATAAAGAGTCTCTTGGTGTCACCGTGGTAACGACCAATCAACGCCTCGATCAGCTTCTTCGCTGCATCAAGTTCCTTGGTTGCACCTGAGTCGTTACTTTCCTTCAGCTTTTTCATGGCTGATTCGGCCACCTTGTTGGTGCTCACAAGACGAGTAACAAGTTCCTCTGCGATGGTTTTAAGCGCATCGTACTTAGCTGAAACATCTTCGTCACCAGGAGCACCGCCGAGGTCTTCAAACTCCTGGAGCTTACTGCCAAGCTCGATTGCATGTTCTTGAAGGGATTTGTGTTTTTCAACAATGCCCTCAGTTACTTTTTTGAGTGCGTCATACTTGCCATTTGCAGCAGCAAGTTCAGCACCTTCTGACTCTTCAACTTTGGTTACGAAGTCAGTGAGATCTTTCTGGGGACCAGCAGCAATGCCAGCAAGTGAAGCATCACTCTCAATGAGGCCAGAGATTTGAACCTGATAATCGAAAGCACGATCGATTAAGTCAGTACGCTCATCGGCACTCTTGCCAGAAAAACTCTCATTGCACAGAGCAGCCACATCTTTGCGGAGCTTTTTCATCTCTTGCAATTTACTCATTGGGTTCTCCTCACTTGGAATGTTTTGATTACCTAAATTAGACTCTTTCACAGAAGAGCTGCTTTCAGCGACTGGTACTGGGTTAGCACCAGGAACGCTGTTGTTGTAAACGAAGTCCCAAGTCTCGAGGATATAGTCTTCATTTACGTAACTTACACCGTCTTTTGAATTGATAGAGCCAGTACCTCTGGAAGAGATACCTACCATCACGTTGCCTTCGAATAAGGCTTTAAGGATATCACCAGCAGGAGTACCGAGGATCTCAGCCTCTCCCATGATGTTACCTTTGTTATCATCCCACACCTTGGTAACAACGTGAGAGATGTGATCAATCTTAGTCTGACCGTCTTCTGGGTGCTCAAGAACACCAGTCATAGCACGCTCAGTTAGTTTGCTTTTGAATTTTTCGTCTTTGAGGATTCTCTCGAACAGAGACTTAGGGTAAACTCTTCCGTTTGCGTTGACAACGTCGTACTTCTGGAATACCCCTGAAACCTTCATGAGACCAGAACCTGAGTTGGACTCACAAATCTTTACCTTAAAAGGCAACACAGTAGTTAGTTTGTTATTCATAAGACATAGTCTCCATGCGATACTAAAAGAATTTACTTGCTGATTCTGCTAAATCTTTTTCTTTGTCACACCTTTATGGTCAGATCATAAAAGTTCCAAACATAGTCAGCACACTTACCTGCATCCTTAACACCAATGCTGTTAAGAAATTCCTCTAAATACTCACCCTCAAGTTCTTCCGAGGAACCATCAGGAAGTTCAACAGTTACATATTCATCAAATGGTTCACGATGCAAGGCCAGATCACCAGACATGGACTTGTTCTGAAATGTCACTGGCATGTTAGCTGAAATCCTGAAGGAATGCTAGCTTGTTTTTTACCCCTGAATCGATGCCATGTTGGGCACCAACTATTGTGCTATCAACAGCCTCAAGTTTGGCTGGTTGATTATCAACTGGCTTCTTCTTGCCACGTTCAGTCAGCTCTTGCTTCTTCTTTCTACGCAGAGCGTTCACAGTGAACATAGCCAAGTTCTGATCTTCATTAACAGTGGACTCTTGCTGTGGAATTAGCAGCGCTGAATCACCTTCATCTGAAACATCCTTCACGTCATCCTCTTTAGGAATGGCAGGTACATCAGCGTCAGGGGTAGCATCCGGAGCGGTATTGGGGTCATCAATGAGGTCATCCTCTAGATCAGGGTCAACAACACTTTGAACTATGGAAAGGTCTGAGTCATCAAGGTCACCTACATCATCAGCTTCCTCACTAGGCTCAGTAACTTCCCTTTCAGGAGGAACAGCTGTTTGAGCAGCAATTGGTGTTGTAGTAGTGGTGTTACCCTGAGGATAGTGGCCTGATCCAGGAGGAGATGCTGGGTTATATTCATTCAGCTTACTCTCACCGAGAGGGGCACTCAGAGGAATTTCTGCAGGGGGAACAACATCATCTTCACGTTCTAATTCGAACTGATCAAGCACTGCAATAGCATGCGCAAGCTGTTCATCAGATACATCTTCCAAGTCTATGCCCAGCACACCAAGCAAGGTGCTGAGGAGCTCAGAAGAAGGAGGTACACAACATTCAATTGAATCATCAACGAGAACCTCAGCTGGTGTTATAGGTGCAGTGGCCTCTTCAACGAGAGTGTCAGGGTCAGCGCCCGATGCTATTAGTTTAGCCATCTCAGCGATAGAGAGGTCCTTTTTAGGCTCGGGTTCTTCAACTGATTCAGCTAATGAGAAAGCGTTATTGGCCATCCGTTTGATAGTATCAGTAGGGTTGCCTTTCGAATCAAGCATACCTACCATGCTATGGGTGTTACCGTGGATGGTGATGACACCGTATTTGCCACTGGAAGTCTTTACTTTGGCACCCACTGAAGGTTTCTTCTTGTTCTTGCGTTGGCCAATGACTTGGGTAGGTTGAGCAGAACCAACAGCCGGAACTGTGGTCATCTCTTTGAGGTCACGGAGAGGAACAGTCATCTTACCATCAGCAGCATCAGCTAACTTCTGGAGGTCTTTATCTTCCATCTCACCAACAACTTTGATCAGAGCAGTATCAGGTGTACTGCTGAGAACTTCTACCTGAGCACCTTTATATGACTTCATAGTACTATCCTTAGGAGATTCAGTGATCAAACCAAGATTCTTCTTAGTGATCGCTGCAATGTGAGCATAATTCTTGGCATGCCCCTCTGAAGTGGCCTGTCTTTTGCTCTGTCGCCAGACACGCTCTACCTCATACACACTCTTGCCTAATTGATTGGCTAACTTTGTGACAAACTGATTGCTCATGAAATTACCCTAGTGAAAATCGCATTCAACATCTCCCTCCCTCGAGGATCAGAGACATCAGTAAACTTACCTCTTGTTACGACATATGATCTAAACGTCTCAGCAAAATCTTCATACTGATCCTTCTGAGCATAAATAGAAAGAAGAGGTGTCAAACTGAACTTCTTCTTCCCTGTCGCCATCTGTGATGTAGCAGGGTGTTTAGTGAAATCTATAGTCCTTAGGAGAGAGGCTGGAACCCGATTAGCCTGGAGTGCATTGCAGAAGTGGAGTGCTACTAATCGAGTGTAGTTATCTCTGAAAGAGTTGATGAACGAATCATATGCTCTGAAGTTTTTCGACCATGCCTGTTGGTTGATGACACGTACAGTCGCTGGACTAACCTGGATGTACTTACTCTGCCAAGTTCGTTTACCACCAGCAGCAACGAACTTATTCCAGTATCTATGGCCATATTCATGGATAGCCACTTCAACTAGATCATATGATGTTCTTACGATGTTCTCTAGATATACATCTATCTTGTCCTGCTTGAACTCGTATGCCATTGGCACTGAGGCAATGTGGTATCTGGTGTAAGCACGTATCCTTGCATTAGCAATGACTTTAGTCAACCCAGCTGCTCTGATCTTCTGGTGAGCAGTTTCGAAGGCTCGGACAACACGTTCTGAAGTCCGTTTAAGCACAGGGTCTGTGAGTGCTACGTCGATATGTTCAATGCGAACAGACACTGGTTACTCTTCCCCGAGTTCATCCTCTTCGTATTCGGATTCGTCTTCATGCTCTTCTGGAGCATCATCACCGAAGCTGAGGCTTACCTTCTTGTCATCAGGTTCAGACTTAACCATGGCTGGGTACTTGCGACCATCACGGACAACAACTACCTCATCACCAATCTCAACTTCTTCCTTGAGCTCATCTTGAAGCTGATAGGTTGAGCGGATGGTGCACTGGCCAGCAGACCCTCGTGTAATCATACCATATTGTTGTGCAAGTGAGAACAGTGTGTTGCACTCATCAACAGGAGCAATAACTGAGAATGATCCTGCTGTTATCATAGATTGGCCTCTGTTGGCCAACTCTAACACTTTTTCTGCTACGTATTTTCTATCCATTGTTACTTCCTCAGTCTGTAGACCCCTCGGGACTCAGCAATGAAACTGCCTCTTTCAAAGATAGCAATGTCCTTACCAGTTAGAGGGTTTTTGAGTGTCACACCAAAAGTATACCACATAGGAGATTCAGAGATCTCCAGGTCAATATCATCAGACACTTGGGTGTATGATGTTGCAAGTTCATTTACGAGGTCATCCAACTGGCCACTGACTTCAGACAGCATATCACTGTCAGCACAGTTGCCTGATATCCTGAGTCCACTCACCAGATCACCTCCCTTGTTGTAACGGGATGTGAGTTCTACAGCTACTGGATTCTCACCGTGAGCTGAGCACTTCTCTGATATATGTTTCTCCCAACCTTGGAAGAACGACTTGAGCCTACCGGAGACAGCTTGAACTTCGTCGTTAGCTGATTCAACAAGAAGGTCACCATCAGATTTCAATGACTCTTCAGGAACTTCATCATCTGCTGGTTCATCAGTAGGGGCATCATCATCTGGAGCATCACCACCAACATCAATAGGCCCATCTGCTGGTTCAGGGAACTCACCTTCAGGAAAATCAGCCTCAGCACCTGGGTCATCAAATCCAGCAGCGTCAGGATTGTCAATACCAGAAATACCACCAAGACCACTCTCACCATCTGAATCGATGTTATCACCACCCATGTCATCCATACCAGACTCAGCGTTCACACCATCTAGTGCTACTGACTTGACACTGTTCTTGAGCTGTCTGAGGTAATCCTTCATATGGCCGTTCATGCCAACTGTGGTGTCCTCTAGGTCCCTGTATAGTTGCTCCATTTGGTTGGTAGCTTCATCTGAGGTCTGTCCCATTCGAGGTTCATAGTCTTTGAGAGTGGCTCTGACCTCTCTGAGCTTAATCTCCAACTGTTTCTTCCCAGCACGATTTGCAGCATCAATCTTATCAGAGAGCTGATCATACACCTGGTTAAACCAATTGGACAATGCCTTGAGCTCAACTGCTTCTGCGATAGGCAGTTGAGGCAACCGAGGCTCAGCAGTGTTTCTGCTTCCCCGTTTTGCAGCATAGATATTGTTGATATGGGCTTGGCGAATATTCATAGTGGGTTATTACTCTGCGAGGATCCCCATGATGTAGTAAGGAACGGAGATGCTTCCCTGAACACGGATGGTTCCAGGACCAGTGCCTTTGATCTGAACAAATGGCTTGGTGAGGGTTGCTTCCATCTCACGTGTTGCACCTGGAGCGATCTTGATAGCTGAACCAATGTCACTGGTAAAAGACTGTTCGAAAGCGAGAGGTGTTTCAACAGGAGGCAGGGTGCGTGAGAACTCAGCAGGTTGGTTGTCTGAGTTATCACCTTCTGACTCCTGTAGCTTGATGTCAACTTCGTTCTCACC
>Ga0180430_10003038_pt1 | contig 14645 bp, 13 predicted proteins | sample SS_ome_9_FD_132999 | JGI IMG/M metagenome (GOLD analysis project Ga0180430, IMG submission 132999) | Hypersaline lake sediment archaeal communities from the Salton Sea, California, USA - SS_1_S_2 metaG | ecosystem: Environmental > Aquatic > Non-marine Saline and Alkaline > Hypersaline >... | reverse complement strand
TTACGGGGAGTCGGGGCCGCGGTCTTGTTTTTTGGTGAGATCGCCTGTCTCACATTGGGGTGACATTCAGGTGGGCACTCCGAGCCGAGGAAGAATCCACCGGTTCAGAATCACCCATACCGCCAGAACGCCTACGGGAATCAACAGGTCCCAGCTCATGGATTCGCTCCCTTGAAGTCGTCGAGAAGCCGGTCTTGAATGAAGCTCGAAACGAGCTCTTGTCGTTTCCGTAGCGAACCGCTACGGTGGCGCTTCAACTTCAACTGAAGAGGGACCCCTTGCCGGGGGAGCATGCGGCGCCGGTCCCGGCATTCGACGCCCCCGTTCTGGAAAAGCAGGACAAGAGCTTTTCCACCTGGATGTCGCCGCATTTGGGGCATTGGATTCCTTCCCGATCATGGGCCGACAGCACGAAGCTTTCGAACTCGCATTGGCATTTCTTGCAACGATACTCGAAAATGGGCATTGAAAACCTCCCTGGATTTTGGAATTTTCCATCGCCGAGATCGATGGATACGCATCGAATTTTCCTTATAACCACGATGACGCCTCTTCGAAAGGGGGACGGCGAAAATTTTTCGCCTCCCTCCCCCCTGAGACAATTCCGGGGCGGGGGCGCCGGAGAGGGGATTGATCCTTGATTTAATGGGTGTTCTGTGCTTAAAAGCCTCCCAAGCCGGGTTGCTTGGGGGCCTCGAATCCCCGGGGGAGAAACAAGCGCGGAGAGGCGACGGCCCGGAAGATGGAAACGGCGCTGCCGGGGCCTTTGCCTTTCGATGCCGTTGCGGTGCCGAGAGGGGGGCGGGGGAAGTCCCCGGGGGACGGGAAGGGATCGTCGGCGCTCGGAAACGGAGGGTCCGAGTCGGCGCAACCCGTGGCGGAGAAGATGGAGGGCGAAGTCGAGGAGAGGGTGTCCGGGGCTTGAAGCGCGCCCCTTGGCGACGGCTTTCAAACGAACGAGGAGAGGAGACGGGGCAGTCATGTTTAGAATCGCATGGGAACAGGAATCGTTGACGGAAGAGCAGCTTCGAACCCTTCACGAAATGTGGCTGCGCTGCATGCGACGAATCATCGTGTGCACCACTTTGGCGGGGAGCGGGCACCCCGGCGGCTCCATGTCTTCTCTCCACTTGCTCTTGCTCCTTTACGGCACCATGAAGCACTTTCCTCAGAATCCTTGCAGCCGCGAGCGGGACCGGCTTCTGGTCAGCATGGGCCACATCAGCCCGGGGGTTTACGGCGTCCTGTGCGAATTCGGCTACATGGACGAAGACGAACTGTTCCTGGAGTACCGCCGCGCCGGATCGCCCTACGCCGGCCATGTCGAGTGCTGCGTTCCCGGCGTCGAGTGGAACACGGGGAATCTCGGCCAAGGGCTCTCGGCGGCCATGGGCATGGCTTTGGCCTCCAGGTTCAGGGGGAGTCCCTCGCGCGTGGGGGTCCTCATGGGGGACGGCGAGCAACAGAAAGGGCAGATCGCCGAGGCCCGCCGTTTCGCCGTCAAATACGAGCTGGACAATCTCTACGGCGTCGTGGACCGCAACCACCTTCAGATCGGAGGGGCTACGGAAGAAGTGATGCCTCAAAACGTGCGGGCCGAATACGCCGCGGCGGGCTGGAACGTGCTCTATTTGGAAGACGGCCACGACTTCGAGAAGATCTTTCAGGCCTTGAAGCGCATTCACTTGATGCAAGTGGACGACCCCAAGGTCCCTTCGGTGCTCGTGGCCCGCACCGTCATGGGCAAGGGGGTCTCCTTCATGGAGAACGAAGCCCGCTATCACGGCATGCCCCTCAAGGAGGAGCAGGCCGCCCAAGCCTTGGAGGAGCTTCGTCTGGACAATCCCCTTGCCCGCTACGCGGAAAAGCGCGGCAGGCATTACCGATTCCAGCAGGCCTACTGCCCGGCCCCGCAATACCCCGAGGTCCGGGTGGGCGAGCCCAAAACCTACGGGGCCGACGTCGAAACGGACAACCGCTCCGCCTACGGTGCGGTGCTCGAGGACCTGGCCCGCCTGAACAACGACGGCACGCCCAAGGTCCTGGGATTCAGCTGCGATCTGGAAGACTCGGTGAAAATGAAGGCGTTTCATCGCCTTTCCCCTCGAGCCTTTTTCGAGTGCGGCATTCAGGAGCACCACGCGGCCACGGTGGCGGGGGCCGCCAGCAAGGAGGGGTTCGCCGCGTTTCTGAGCACTTTCGGCGTCTTCGGCGTGGTGGAGGTTTACAACCAGCATCGCCTCAACGACATCAACCAGACTTCCCTCAAGCTGGTATGCACCCACCTGGGGCTGGACGTGGGCGAGGACGGCCAGACCCACCAGTGCATCGATTACATCGGATTGCTGCAAAACCTTTACGGATTTTCCGTCTTCGCCCCCGCCGATCCCAATCAGACGGACCGCATCATCCGGTACGTCGCCGCCCGTCCCGGCAACCATTTCGTGGGCATGGGGCGATCCAAGGTTTCCGTCGTCACCGACGAAGAGGGAAGGCCCTTTTTCGGAGGGGACTATCGGTTTCGTCCCGGAAAGGCGGACTGGGTGCGGGAAGGGCGCCACGGAGCCATCCTGACCTACGGCCCCTTGACGGCCCATGCCGTGAGCGCCCACAAGGAGCTCCGCGACAAATACCGGCTGAGCCTCGCGGTGCTCAACGTGGCTTCCATCAAGCCCTTGGACGTGGATAGCGTTCTGAAGGCGGCCCGCACGGGGTTCGTCCTCACCGTGGAAGACCACCACGTCGATACGGGGCTGGGCGGCTGCGTGGCTCGGACCCTGGCCGACGCGGGCGTGGCCTGCAAGCTCGTGCGCCTGGGCGTTCGCAAGTACGGGCGATCCGGAAGGCCCGCCGATCTATACCACATGGAGGGCATCGACCGCGAGGGAATCGTCGGCACCGTCGTGGACGCTCATTCCCAAGGATTGCTGGCAACGGGCTCTTGACGGCCCGGGACGGCTTCGCTTGAAAACCGGCGTCGGGATCGTTACCTTGAATCCAAGATCGATCCGGCTTCGATATTTCCGCAAAAGGAGAAGGAAAATGCTTGTCATAGAAGATTTGGAAGTGGAAATCGGTGGAAAAAAGGTGCTCAAGCACATCGACATGGAGATCAAGCCCGGCGAGACCCATATTCTTTTCGGGCCCAACGGCTCCGGCAAGACCTCCTTGCTGATGACCATCATGGGATATCCCCAATACAAGGTGGTGGGAGGCAAAATGCTTTTCAAGGGAGAGGACATCACCCACATGCCCATCAACGAGCGGGCGCAACTGGGGATCGGGATGTCCTACCAGCGCCCCCCCACCATCAACGGCCTGAAAGTGCGCCAGATGCTCGACATTTGCGCCCGGGACAAGGTGGACCCCGACGAGCTGGCCCGAAAGGTGAAATTCGAGGATTTCCTGGAGCGGGACTTGAACGCGGGCTTTTCGGGAGGAGAGATCAAGCGCTCGGAGCTGCTCCAGCTCATGTCCCAGAGCCCGGATCTGATGTTGTTCGACGAGCCGGAATCGGGGGTGGATCTGGAAAACATGAGCCTGGTGGGGGAGACCATCGCCAAGCTCCTTCAGAAGGACATCACCCACGACGATTTCAAGACCATGTTGCAAAAGAAGCGCGAGCGCGACAAGATGGGCCTCATCATCACTCACACGGGCTACATCCTGGACTATCTGAGCGCCGACAAGGCTCAAGTGCTGTACGACGGCGTTTTGAGCTGTTCCAGCAACCCCAGGGAAATCTTTGTTTGCATCGGCAAACTTGGATACGAGGAATGCGTACGATGCACTATCGCGAACAATTGAAGGAACGAGCGGCTAAGGCGTTGGACAAGAAGGCGGCCCTCGGGGACGACCTGGATCTGAGCCAATACGACAAGACTTCCCAAGAGCACCAAGCCCTTGCGGAAGGGGATTTGCTCGCCTTGTCCCCCGACGAGCAGAACCGCTTGGTGATGGCGGGGGTCGTCCTTTCGGGCGACGAGCGCGCGGGCACGTACATCCAGAAGGACCGGTCGGTGATCCACTGCAAGAGCAAGCAGGAAGGGGTGGAGGTGATCCCCGTTCGCAAGGCTCTGGAGGAGTACGACTGGCTGGAGGAGTACTACTGGAAGCTGGTGGCCGTGGACACCGACAAGTACACGGCCGCGGTGGAAGCGGACCTGCACGACGGTTACGTCATCCGGGCTTTGCCCGGGGTGAAGACCGTCTATCCCATCCAGGCTTGTCTCTACATGGACAAGCAGAAGTTCCAACAAAACGTTCACAACATCATCATCGCCGAAGAGGATTCGGAGCTGCACATCATCAGCGGCTGCGTGACTTCGGGGCACGCCACCCAGGGGCTCCACGCGGGAGTCTCGGAATTCTTCGTCAAGAAGAACGCCAAGCTGAGCTTCACCATGATCCACAACTGGGCGGAAGAGATGGAAGTGCGCCCGCGGTCGGTGGCTCGGGTGGAGGCCGGGGGGCTGTTTCTGAGCAACTACGTTTGCATGAAGCCCGTCCATTCCATTCAGATGTATCCCACGACGCACCTGGTGGGAGAGGACGCCGTGGCTCGGCTCAACAGCATCGTGATCGGCAGTCCCGGCTCGGTGCTGGACATGGGAGGCCGGGTTTTCCTCAACCATCCGGGAAACCGGGCGGAGATCATTTCCCGGGCCATCACCAACGGGGGCAAGATCATTGCCAGAGGCCATTTGATAGGCGGAGTGCCCGACATCAAGGCCCATCTGGAATGCAAGGGACTGATCCTCAAAGGCGGCGTGATCCATGCCATCCCCGAGCTGGAAGGGCATGCCGAAGGGGTGGAGATGTCTCACGAGGCCGCCGTGGGCAAGATCGCCCAGGAGGAGATCCTCTACCTCATGTCCCGCGGGCTGAGCGAGGACGAAGCCACGGCCACCATCGTGCGGGGCTTTCTGAGCGTGGACATCCCGGGACTGCCGCCTCAGTTGAAGGCGGAGATCGACCGGGCCGTGGAGGAAAGCGACAAGGACATGATGTGACGGACGGTTTGACGGCCCTTCGAGAAACGGTCTCGAAGGGGATCGAACGCCGGGAACGTTGCCGTATTATGGATCGTCGTTCCCGCGAGAGCGGGAGCCCGACCCGGGAAAGGACTCGATCCATGAAATCTTGCGTGGCGGTTTTTCTTATCGTGTGCATGCTGGCGGTGGCGGGAGCCATGCCCGCTTCCGCCCAGCAGGGGAGCCGGCAGGGGCCGCCCGAGGCCCCTCTGTACGATCGCATGGGCGGGAGCGCGACTTCCGAGAATCCCGACGGGATCACCGTGCTGGCGGACGCCGCGGTGCTGCGGCCCTTGGGCTTGGCCGCCTGCGTGGTGGGCTTGGTGGGGAGCTTGGTGGCGCTTCCCTTCGCCGCCTCCAGCGGCAGCGGGGAGGTGGTTCGGAAGAAGTTTCTGCGGGAGCCTTTCGAATACACCTTCAAGCGAAGGCTGGGCGACGTGGATTGAACGTTGCGTCGGCCATGTTGCTTTGCGAGGGCGTCGGCGCCCCGGGAACGGCCCTCTTGCGCTCCCTAACGGCCCGGTTTTCGGTTCGCCGACGACGGCATCGAAGAAACGATTCCGATAGCGATTGGGCAAACGAATTTTCTTGACAGACCACCGATCTGTCCGTCAGCGAAGTTCGAAGTCGCTTGGTTTCCGATCCGCTTTCCCCGGGGGGGCGATCCCCGTTGCAAGGCAACAAAACGGTTCCGTCTTGAAAGGGTCGAGGAGAGAAAGTCGTGGAGAAAGCGTCGGGAAAGAATGTTGGAGCCGAAACGGAAAAGCGAGCCAAGGATAACGCTCCCCCTCCCCATTTCATCCGGAATATCGTGGAGGAAGACCTGAGGACCGGCAAATGGGAAGGTCGAGTGGTGACCCGGTTCCCCCCGGAGCCCAACGGCTATCTGCACATCGGACACGCCAAATCCATCTGTCTCAACTTCGGCGTCGCCGCCGATTACGGCGGGACCTGCCACATGCGCTTCGACGATACCAATCCCGCCAAGGAAGAAACGGAGTACGTGGAGTCCATCCTGGACGACGTGCGGTGGCTGGGGTTCGACTGGGGCCCCCATCTCTACTACGCTTCGGATTATTTCGAGCAGCTCTACGAATACGCCGTGCGGCTCGTCGAAGCGGGCAAGGCCTACGTGTGCAGTTTGAGCCCCGAAAAGATTCGGGAATACCGCGGGACTTTGACGGAGCCGGGAAAGGACAGTCCCTACCGCGACCGCTCGGTGGAGGAAAACCTGAAGTTGTTCGAGGCCATGAGGGCGGGGGAATTTCCCGACGGAGCCCACGTGCTGCGAGCCAAGATCGACATGGCTTCTCCCAACCTCAACATGCGGGACCCTACCATTTACCGTATCCGCAGGGCCCATCACCACCGCACGGGCGACCGGTGGTGCATCTATCCCCTGTACGATTTCACCCATTGCCTGTCGGATTCCATCGAAAGGATCACCCACTCCATTTGCACTCTGGAATTCGAAGACCACCGGCCCCTTTACGACTGGGTCCTGGACGAGCTGGGGGTTTACCACCCCCAGCAGATCGAATTCGCGCGGTTGAACCTCACCTTCACCGTGTTGAGCAAGCGCAAGCTGGTGGAGCTGGTTTCCCAAGGGCATGTCGCCGGCTGGGACGACCCGAGAATGCCCACCATCGCGGGCTTTCGCCGGCGGGGCTACACGCCCGAAGCCGTCCGCGATTTCTGCGAGCGCATCGGCGTGGCCAAGCGGGACAGCGTGGTGGATTTGAGCCTGCTGGAGTACTGCCTGAGAGAGGACCTCAACCGGAGGGCTCCCCGGGTCATGGCCGTTCTCGACCCGCTGCGCGTGGTGATCGAAAACTATCCCGAAGGCCAACAGGAGGAGCTGGACGCCGTCAACAATCCCGAAGACGAGTCCATGGGGACGCGGAAGGTCCCCTTTTCCCGGGTCCTTTACATCGAGCGGGACGATTTCAGGGAAGATCCGCCCAAGAAGTATTTTCGGCTGGCGCCCGGTCGGGAAGTGCGCTTGCGCTACGCCTATTTCATCAAGTGCGTGGACGTGGTGAAGGACGACGCGGGAGAGGTGACGGAGCTGCGATGCGTTTACGACCCCGAGACCCGGGGAGGCGGTGCCCCCGACGGGCGCAAGGTGAAGGCGACCCTTCACTGGGTTTCCGCCGCCCATGCCTTCGAAGGCCAAGTGCGTCTTTACGATCACCTGTTTCTCAAGCCCAATCCCGGCGGAGACGGAAGGGATTACAAGGAGGACCTGAATCCCGATTCCCTGCGCGTGGTCCCTTCGGCCAAGCTGGAGCCTTCCCTGCGGGAAGCGGTGCCCGGAAGCCGCTATCAGTTCGAGCGCCTGGGCTATTTCTGCGCGGACTCCAGGGATTCGAAGCCCGGCGCTCCCGTGTCCAATCGCACGGGCACTCTCAGGGACACCTGGGTCAAGATCGAAAAAAGAATGAAGGCCGGCAAGAAGGGATGATCGGCGCGACGAGCTTGGCGCTCGCCCCTCGCCTTGCCGGAAAAACCCCTCTGAATCCCCCTTTGCGAATCGTCCCCGGGAGGGAGGGCGGGACGCCCTCGCTCCTGGGAAAGCGGATCGTAAATGCCAAGCAACTTTCTCGACAAGCCACGAAGTGATTGGTCAAAGAAGTTCTTTTACCGAATCGGGATCGGGATCGTTTTTTCGATACCGTCACGAAGTGGTCCGTCAAGAAAGTTCGTTTACCCCGCGTCGTCGTTCCGGCGATCTTCAAGCCGGGATCCAGGGCGTTGTTCCTGGATTCCGGCTAAAAACATGCCGGAATGACGGGAGTGGCGGATACGTCGAGAAATTTCGTTGACCCACCACGGAGGGGGGGTTCGGAGTCACCCTCTTTCCACGATCCATGTGGCCCATCCGTCCAGGATTCGCCGATGGATCGGCTTGTAGTCCCGGGGGAGGAGGGCCGTGAGGTCTTCTTGCTGGCTTTCCAGAAAGCCGCTCAGCACCGCTCGAGGAAAGCGCCGCCAGGAAGAGGCTTCAAGAATCCTTCCAAGGCAGGGCCATTCCAGGTTCATGAGCAGGAGGTCCGCGGTGGGCTTGACGCTTTCCAACCGGTCGGCGGCGAAGGAGTGGACCCGGGATTCCATGCCGTTGAGGTTGAAGTTGCTTCGGGCTTCCTGAACGGCCAGAAAATTGCAATCCAAAGCCAGGACGCGGCTCGCGCCCAGGTGGATGCAGGCCATGGCCAGGATGCCGGTTCCCGTTCCCAAATCCACCGCGGTGTGAAAGGGGCCTCGTCTTTCGATTTCCTCCAAAGCCAGCAAACATCCTCTCGTGGAAGGATGGAGCCCCGAGCCGAAGGTCAGGCCGCGGCGGAGCTTGAGGACCATGGCCTCGCTCCCGGCCGCGCCGGCCGCCGTGTCGAGGAGGGAGTCTTCCGTCCGAATTAGAAAAGACCCCACTTGCTGGTCTCGAGGAGAGATTTGCTGCCATTCCTCGTAATTCATCTCCAGGGACTGGGTCAATTCTCCCCGGGAGAGGCTTTGAAGCCACCGCCGGACTTCCGCAAGGGCCGGGCGGTTGAAGAACAAATAGAGATAGGGCGGCTCGGGCCATCCACCCAGAAATCCTTCCGCTTCGGGACCTTTTTCCCCGTAGTCGAGACCTCGACACTCGTAGATGTAGAGCCGATCTTTCGGGCGAAGGCGCCTTTTCATAACAATTTCTCCTCGGATCCTTCATGTTTTTCGCCCTTTTGTCCGACTAAGACAGAAAGACGTGATTTTCGCGAAGGGGATTCGCTCGTCCAGTGGATGTTTCCTGGCGGGTTGTCTCGCAAGGTGCGGCGGTGGGGGAAAGTGAAGATGGTGAAAGTGGTGCCCAGGTCCGTAGGCGATTTCCAAGTGCTTTGTTATCTGGTTTACGAGGAAGAGAGCGGCGACGGCGTGCTCATCGATCCGGCGGGAGATGTGCGAGAGCTCCTTCGAATGGTGAAGGATCACGGGGTGACGCTTCGTTACGTGGTGATCACTCACGGTCATCCGGACCACACCGCCGGAAACGCTCTCATCAAGGAAAGAACGGGAGCTCCCGTCGTCATGCATTCCCTGGACGACGATTTTTCCCAACAACGGGAAGTTCTGGATTGGGGCCGCTCCATGGGCATGAGCCCTCCTCCCCCGGCGGACATCAGGGTCGAGGACGGAGACGAGCTTCTTTTGGGCGGAACCCCTTTGAAGTTCATTCACACTCCGGGCCACACCCCCGGCGCGTGCTGCGTGCTCGTCGAGGGGAACTTGTTCACGGGGGACACTTTGTTCGTGGGGGCCGTGGGGCGCACGGACCTTCCCGGAGCTTCCTTCGATCGGTTGCTGGAGTCCATTCGAGAAAAAATTCTCCCTCTCCCGGGCGACACCGTCATATGGCCCGGACACGACTACGGCGACCGATCCCGCACGACTTTGGCTCATGAGATGGAAGCCAATCCTTACATCACGGATTTCTTGCTCGATGAATGAAGGGGATCGAGTGCTGTGCTCGCGCCGGCTGAAAACCCCTCTTGGGTGGCTTTTGACGGTATCCAGGAGAGAAGCGCTTTGCCTGGTCCACTTTTGTGACGGTGGGCCTTGGGAGGAGGAAAAGATTCGAGCGTTCGTGCGAAAGGCTTTTCCCGATCTCCCCCGAAGAGAAGAAGCTTCCGTTGTTTTGGATCGCTTGGAAGAGGCGTTGGAGCGGTATTTCACCCAATGCGCGCCTCTTCCCTCGTTTCCCCTGGATTCCGGCAGGGGGACTTCCTTTCAGCGCCGGGTGTGGGAAGCCCTCGGCACCATTCCTTTCGGAGAGAAGCGCGCCTACGGACAAGTGGCTTCGCTTATCGGCCGTCCCCGGAGCTCGCGGGCGGTGGGGCAGGCGTGCGGGAGGAACCCCTTGGCCATTGTGACCCCCTGTCATCGAGTGGTGGCCTCCAACGGCGGACTGGGAGGCTACTCCGCGGGATTGAAGCGTAAGCGGGCCTTGCTGGAGCTGGAGCGGGGCAGACCCGTTTCTTGGGAATTCAATGCACATCTATGAGAACCACGGCGATGTTGTCGATGCCTCCCGCCTCGTTGGCGTCGTTGATCATGACGCGGCAAGCGGTGTAGGGGATGGGATTTTCGGATATGAGGTCCGTGATCCGTTCTTCGTTCAACATTCTTGTCAAGCCGTCGGTGCAAAGGAGGAGACGGTCTCCGGGAAGGAGGGAGAGGGTTTGCACTTCGGGATGGGGAAGGCCGGGCATGCCCATGCACCGCGTGATCTGGCCCCTGGAGGGGTGTTTGGAGATTTCTTCGGGTCGGATCTTGCCGGCGTCCAGAAGCTTCTGGACGACCGAATGGTCGCGGGTGAGCTGGCTCAGCTTCTTGTCCCGCAGCAGGTAGGCGCGGCTGTCGCCCATGTGGGCGACGATCGTGCCCGATTCGCGGATGAACGCCAAAGCGATGGTGGCTCCCATGCCTTTGAGGTGATCGTTTTTGAGGGTGGTTTCATGGAACCTTTCGTTGAGGTCGGCCAGGGCGAGCACCAAGCTCACGATGGTGTTGGGATCCGAAAGCGTCGTGGAATCGGCCATGCGTTGGCGGAGCAGTCGGGGCAATTCTTCCACCACCATGGTCGAGGCCAGCTCGCCGCCTGCATGGCCCCCCATGCCGTCGGAGACGATGAAGAGACCCAGCTCCAGGTCGGCGTACCAGTTGTCTTCGTTGAACTTGCGTCGCCGGCCGCGATCCGTGAGGCCTGCGTAATTGATCAAAGATTTCAAGGGACGCTCCTCTCCATGCCGGGGGTTCTTGCGGATGCTCCTTTACCTATTTATAGAAATTTGAAGGAAAATCAATGAGAGAGTTTGGCCGGGGACGAGGAGGCGGCCTTCCGGTCCCCTTTCCATGGTCCGACGGCCCCCGTGCCGTCGGACCATGGAAAGGGGAGTTGCAGGGATTTTTTGTTGGCTGGTGAGAGGTGCTTCAAGATGAGCTCGTTTGATTTTGCCATGAGAAAGCCAGAGGATGATATGGAGTCTTACGCCTGGAATGTAGGAGTTTTCGATACCGGCCTCCGGCAGGAAGAGGCCCCCGCGAGGACTGAAAAGCTTTTGATCGTGGAAGACGAAGAGATGATTCGCGACCTCATCGGGGAATACCTGGCGGGAAAAGGGTTCGAGGTGACCAAGGCCGAAAACGGACTTGTGGGAGTGGAGAGGTTTCGAAGCGAGCGTCCCGACCTCATCCTGTTGGACTTGAACATGCCCAAGATGGGGGGGCTGGATGTTTTGCGCGTGGTCCACGAAGAAAGTCCGGAGATGCCCGTCATCGTGGTTTCGGGGGTGGGAATTCTGGAAGACGCCATCGAGGCCCTTCGCCTGGGGGCCTGGGATTACATCACCAAGCCCATTGTGGATTTGGCCGTTCTGGGATTCGCCATCGACAAGGCCCTGGAGAGAGCGAGGTTCCTGGAGGAGCGCAAGCGCTATCACCAATCCATTCAGGACGAAGTGCAACGGCAGACGGAAAAGATCCAGAAGCAGAAGGAGCGGCTGGAGCGGGAGATCGCCGAGCGCAAACGGGTGGAAAAGGCTTTGGAAAAGAGCGTTGCCAGCTTGCGCCAGACCCTGGACGAGACGGTGAACGCCTTGGCGGCCACGGCCGAGAAGCGCGATCCCTACACCGCCGGTCATCAGCAAAGGGTGGCCACCCTTGCCTGCGCCATCGCCCGCGAGCTGAGTCTTTCCGACGATCAAGTGGAGGGAGTGCACATGGCCGGCACCCTCCACGATATCGGCAAGATTTACGTGCCCGCCGAGTTCCTGGCCAAGCCTTCGAGGTTGAGCGATCTCGAGATGGACATCATCCGCACCCATTCCCAGGTAGGCTACGACATCCTCAAGGCCATTCCTTTTCCGTGGCCCATTGCCGACATGGTGCTCCAGCATCACGAGCGACTGGACGGATCGGGCTATCCCGGCGGGCTCAGGGACGGCCAGATCCTTTTGGAATCCAAAATCCTCGCCGTTTCCGACGTGGTCGAGGCCATGTCCACGCACCGGCCCTACAGGCCGGGACTGGGCATCGACAAGGCCTTGGCGGAGATCGAGAGGGGCAAGGGCGCCCAGTACGATCCCGATGTCGTGGACGTCTGCATCAAGCTGGTGAGGGAGAAGGGCTACAAGCTGTAGGCTCGCTCGAGAGCTCTATCTGCGAACCGCCATGGTCTTGACGTTCACGAATTCCTTGAGCCCGAAATGGGACAGCTCCCTCCCCACGCCGGATTTCTTGACGCCGCCGAAGGGGAGGCGGGGGTCCGACTTGACCATGTCGTTGACGGCCACGAAGCCCGCCCGAATTTTTCGGGAAAGCCTTACGGCCCTTTCCACGTCGGCGCTCCACACGGCGGCGCCCAGACCGAATTCCGTCTCGTTGGCCGCGCGAACCGCCTCCTCCTCGTCGGCAACGACCACGATGGGCGCGACGGGCCCGAAAACTTCCTCTTTGAGGACCCTCATGGATGGCTTCACTTCCGTGAGGAGAGCGGGGCGAAAGAAGAACCCTTCGCCTTCGGGAGGCTCGGGGCCGTAAACGACACTGGCTCCCTTTTGCCTGGCATCCTCTACTTGGGCCTCCAGGACCCCTACGAAATCTTTCGCCGCCAAAGGACCCACTTGGGTCTCCTCGTCCATGGGATCTCCCACTCGGAGGCTTTTCAATCCACGGACGAGCTTTTCCTGGAAAGCTTGGGCTACGGACTCCATGACGATGAAGCGCTTGGCGGCGATGCAGCTTTGACCCCCGTTGATCATTCGGGAGAGGAGCCCCGTTTCAGCCGCGCTTTCCAGGTCCGCGTCGTCCAAAACGATGAACGGGTCCGATCCCCCGAGCTCCAGGACCAGCTTCTTGATTCCCCGGCCGGCCGCGGCCCCCACTTGCGAGCCGGCGGACAGGCTGCCCGTGAGAGACACTCCGTCCAGTCCGTCCTCCTCCAGCAACCGCATGGTGGTTCGAGCGTCCATGAGAAGGGTTTGAAATACCCCGGCGTCCAATCCCGCCTCCCGGAAGATTCGCTCCGTTTCCAGGGCCGAGCGGGGCACGTTGGAGGCGTGCTTGAGCAAGCATGCGTTACCTGCGGTCAAAGCCGGAATGGCGAAGCGCAGCACTTGCCAAAAGGGATAGTTCCAGGGCATGATCCCCAATAGGACTCCCAGGGGCTCGTAGGTGACGTAGCTGTCGTGATGCTCCGTGGGCGACGGCTCGTCTTGAAGGAAAGACGGCGCTTCCCGGGCATAGTAGCGGCAGAGGAAGGCGCATTTTTCGATTTCCGCGCGGGATTGGGAAATGGGCTTGCCCATCTCCTCGGTGATGATCCGGGCGTAGCGGTCTTGGCTCCGCTCCAACACACGGCCCGTCTTTTCAATCAACGCCAATCGGTCTTCCAGGGGAGCGTGGGCCCAGGCTTCGGATGCCTCCCGCGCACGTTCCACGGCTTTGCGACAATGATGCAAATCCTGCAAATCGAATTCTTCAACCACTTGGGCAGTGAAAGGATTGACGGATCGAATTTTCATGGAAGCTCCTTGTTCGTGAAACGGGCTGAATGCTCCAAAGGAAATTCCAGGGGGATCGTCAGGGGGCTCAACGCCGTTTTCGCTTGGGGAGAGCTACCGTGAAAACGGACCCTTTTCCCCGTTCGCTTTTCACCAGGACCTTGCCCCCGTGTCCTTCCACGATGGTCTTCACCGCCGCCAGCCCCACCCCGTATCCTTCGTACTTGCCCGCATATTTCCCTCGATGAAAAGGATCGAAAATGTAGGGGAGATCTTCGGCGTCGATACCGATGCCTTCGTCGGCGATCTCCACCTGGACGGTCTCGTCGCTTTCCCGGGTCCGAATGGATATGGTCCCGTTTTCCCGACAGAATTTGAAGGCGTTGTCCAGAAGATTGGTGAAAACCCGCCTCAAGCGATTGACGTCGGCGTCGATCACCGGCAGGGATTCGGGATTGTCCATTTCGAGGCGGATGGTCCCGGACTGCATGGCCCGGGACTGGTAGGCTTCGAAAAGCTCCAGAAGCTCCTTGTCCAGGGAGGCGGCGCTGAAATTCAGCGACAGCTTGCCCGTCTGGAGGCGCGAAAAGTCCAGGAAGTCGTCGATGAGAAATTCCAGCTTGCGGGTTTCCTTCTTGATGATGCTGAGATACTGATCTTTCTTGTCTTCGTTGATTTGCAGGGACTTGTTGAGAAGGCGCAGGACGAATCCCTGGATGACGATGAGGGCGGACTTCATGTCGTGAGCGAACATGGAGATGAGGTTGGCCCGCTCGCGCTCCAGGGTTTTCAGTTCGGTGATGTCCCGGAAGATGCCTTGGTAGCCCAGGACCTTTTGTTCCGGGGACTTCCAAACCGTGGCGCTGAGCAAGCAGACGATGGGGGTTCCGTCGCTTCTGCGCAACTGGATCTCGTAGTCGCGCACGGACCCCTTCCGTTCGATCTCCTGTTGAAAAAGATCCCGATCTTCGGGATGGACGTAGATGTCCCGAACATTGATCTTGCCGATGATCTCGTGACGGGCGTAGCCCAGAAGCTCCTGAGTCGCCGGGTTGGCGTCGAGAAATTCGCCCTC
>Ga0180430_10003037_pt1 | contig 14648 bp, 17 predicted proteins | sample SS_ome_9_FD_132999 | JGI IMG/M metagenome (GOLD analysis project Ga0180430, IMG submission 132999) | Hypersaline lake sediment archaeal communities from the Salton Sea, California, USA - SS_1_S_2 metaG | ecosystem: Environmental > Aquatic > Non-marine Saline and Alkaline > Hypersaline >... | reverse complement strand
CATGAGAAGCACCACCGGGGCCAGCAGGGCCAGTCGCTTTTCCAGCAGCACATGGTCCATGAGAAACCGGGAGATCATGGGCTGGGGAAAAGCCAGCAGGGAGCTGACCAACAGAAAGAAGGCCGCCGTCGCTCCCTTCTTCCAGTGCTTGAGGATGAGGGGCGCGAAGGGCCGCAGGTTCTCCCGCACGCCCCCGTAGGCCGCGGAACCGGCGATGCGGTCGGCGGCGGCCTCCCGGGAGAGCCCCTTCTTCAGGTAGAAAAACCAATGGTAAAAGGGAAACAGGATGGACTTGACGGTCGGCAATTTTCGCTTTCTCCGTAGGGCCTCCGGCGCGTTGCGAACGGACGGGACGGGAGGTCCGCGCCGTGAAAAAAGTTGCGACGGGGCCCCGTTCCGGGTTGAAGAACCCGTCGGGCGCGGACAACCCCGAACAACCCGTCAAGCTAGCACATCGCGGGGTCCGTGCAAACCCCGGAATCCGCTCGCGACGCCCGCGAAGTCGAAATTCGGATTCTTCCGGTTCGACCATTGGATTCCGGCCCGAAGATCGCCGGAACGGCGGGGGGACGGGGCGGTTTGAAGCCCGTGGACCATCGCGGATTCGGAGTCGCGTACCGGGGAGGGCTCACCCCAGCCAGACGGGCAAACCGTATTTCTCGCTCAGTTCGGCATGGCTCCTGCCCGTCAAATCGTCGCCGTACCTGTCGAAGGCGACTTGGGGCAGAACGATCAGATCGATTCGGACGTTTCGACGTTGGAATTTCCTCAGGGCCCCCTTGAGGGCCCTCTCGAAATCGTCCACCATGAGAAGCCCGGCCGCGACGATGTTGCCGCCGTAGGTCCGGTTCTTCACCTTGACGCCGTAATGGTCGTTGGGGACGAAAGGGAGGTGGGCTTCAAGGATTTTTTTCGCCCTGCCGTATGCGGCCTCGGAGAACATCCACAAGACGTGCTTGAATTTCCGGTGGAAGGACCTCTGCATGAATTGAAACGGATTGAAGTCGATGGGCTTGAAAGGGTCCGCGTGCAAATCGATGTCGAGATGGTATTTCCTCCTCATCCCGGAGAAGAAGGAGCTGAGCTCCCGATAATCCGTATCCAGGATGTCCACCAGCCCGTCGTCGGCGATCCTGCTGAAGCCGGGAGGATAGACGATGATCTTGTTGGTGTAGCAGCGCAGGGCCTTCAGGGTGTTTTCCAGATCCTCGTATCCGACCAGACGGGGCAAGGGAACCAGGGCCGCTTCCACCATGAATTCCTTCATCCTGAGCTGGAAGAAGGCGTTTCTGGCGATTCGGTAATGCTCCTCGCGCAAGTTGAATATGCGGCACCAGTTCTCCTTGTTGTCCGAATGATAGGAAATCGTGAACTTCATCGGCTTGTAATCGACGAGCTTCCCGATGAAATCCTGCGTCAGCAGGATGCCGTTGGTGTTCACCTGGATCGTCCTGCCGGGCGCCTTGTTCCGAATCCACTTCAATATGGTGAGGATCTCGGGATGCAGCAGCGCCTCGCCTTCGGAAATCCTTCCCGGCAGGCTGTCCCCGATGCGTATTTCCGCCCGACCGTCGGCGCTCAGGAGGGCGATTCCCTTCCTGACGTCGTCCATGGCGCGAAAGCCGATCCTGCGGATGGGAAAGGGGTTCATCCTGTTGGAGCAGAAAAGGCACTTCGCATTGCACACCGATGAAACGGGGAGCTGGTTGGCGGCCCCGATGGCCACCGTTTCGTACATGAATTCGCTCAACGCCAGCTTCTCAGTCATGGATTTTCCGTTCCATCTCCTCCCAGAACCGCCCGCGCAGGGTCGCCCGCAGGCGGTAGGCCGGAACGGCCCGCGCCGCCCGCGAGACGTTGTCGAACAGCAGCGAGGATTGAGCGCGCCTCTCCTCCCCTTCGAGCCTGGACCAGAGGGGCTGCCACACCTGCCTGGCCGCGTCCAGGAATTCGAGGACCGCTTCCGCCGGGTCCCTCAAGGGCGTCGCCTCGTCCTTCGGGGCCTGTTCCAGAAAAAAGATCGCCGTCAGGGGAACGGACCGTTCCACATCCCACCGGCGTTCGGAGGCCCGCCACAGATGGTCGCTCCAGGTGGGCAGGGGATGCGCCCGGTAGCCCCCTTCGGGCGTCCGGACCATCAGCGCCCGGTCGTCGCACAGCCGCTCCCATTCGTCCGGCAGGCGGGCGTAGCAGGTGGATTTGCCGGTCCCGCCCGGGCCCGCGATCAGCACCCCGCGCCCGTTCAGGGCCGCCAGGGTCGCATGCACGGGAGTGCCGCCGTTGAAAAGGGCGTGCCGATGCACCTCCCGAAGGGCCGACCACATGTTGATGTAACGGATCTCCGGATGGTCGAGGAAGGTTTCATGGAGCTCGATATGCGCTTCCGTTCGGTCGGGGTGGCGCCACACCCGATGGATGCCGCCGTGCTCGAAGCATCGCCAGCCGTTTCCGGCTCCCGCGAAGCCCGGCCCCCGGCGAGGAGCGAGGAGGTCCTTCACGCCGCGGAAATGGATGGCGTGCGTGGGCGTCTCCGGCGCGGCGCCGCACCCCAGGATGCGGGCCAGCTCGTCCAGCCATTCCCCCGCCCCTCCCGAGCCCGTCAGCTTCCAGCGGCTCCCGTCGGCCAATCGAAAACCGTAGGCCCTTTCGCCCGCTTCCATCGCCTTTTCGGGCTTTTCCTCGTCCCGCCGCACCCGCGAAAGGGGGCGTCCGGGAGCGTCCCTTCCGCGCTCCGGGACCCCGCAGGACAACGACGCCGCGGGATCAGAGTTGCTCCGCATGGCCCGCGAGCCCCTTGGATTTCAGGTCCTCGATGAAGGCGCTCAGGTGCTCGGGGGCCTCGTCGGGAATTCCGTCCTCGCAGGCCTCGCGCAGCTTCTCCAGGATCTCCGGCGGCGTGTGGTCGCCGTCCAGCAGTCGCCAGACGAACACCGACACCGGGTCCAGCCCGTAGGCCTCGCCGGAATCCGGGTCGAACAGCACGGCCCAGTCGTCGAATTCCTCCCGCAGGACCACCTCGGGGTTGGCTACCGGTCGTTCCAAGTCTTTCATGATATTCTCCTTTTCGTCTTTCGGGGAAGGGAAAGCGGCCCTCTTCCTCCAATGGCCGGATCGTAGAGAAAAATCGCCGAGAAATCAACGGGAGCGCTTCATCGGCTCGCGGCCGCCGCGTCCGACGCGCTCCCCGGCCGAATCCGCGAGGGAGGAAAGAGCCCCGCCTCGCGGGCCAGATCGCAGTACCAGTGGGGGGCGAAGAGGTCCTTGGAGCGGTAGTAGTTCATGGCTACGCAGGAGCCCAGGCACATATGCTTCATGAGGCAGTCGTTGCAGATGCCTTCGAGGTCCGAAGGCAGCCCCTTTCGAATGTCGTTCAGCACCGGGTTGCGGTTCCACACGTCCGCCAGCCGGTCGGTGGCCGCATGGCCGAAAACCAGGTCGGGAACGGTCTCGCCGATGCCGCACAGGGCGTACTTGCCGTTCCCCAGGACCCCGAGGATGCCGAAAATGCCGCAGCGGCCGTCGGGTTTGGTGAAAATCTTGTTCAAAGGGCGGAAGGCGACGGGGTGGGAATGGACGACGCGGATGCCGGAGGCGGGGGCGAGGGTGTTCTCAACCCAGTATCCCGCGTCGATCAGTTCTTCGATGGAGAGGGTTTCCCCGGATTTCGCCATGCGCTCCCCCCGGGCCGTGGGGGTCACCAGATTGAATTTCACCGACTCGGCGTTCTCCCTTTCCGCCAGTTCCACCAGGGCCCGCATCCCGTCGGCGTTGCGGCGCATGACCGACATGATGATCTGGGGCCGCAGCCCCGCCCGCACCAGGTTCCGCACCCCTTCCAGGGCCGCCTCGAAGCACCCGGGAACCCCCCGCACCCATTCGTGGGTCTCGGCCTCGGGCGCGTCCAGGCTCACCGACACGAAGGGGCTCCTGTTCCGAAGGATCTTTTCCACGATTTCGGGAGAGCATTTCGTGCCGTTGGTTTCAATGGTAAGCCGCAGGCCGGTTTCGGGCAGATAATCCAGAATCCCCTCGATATCGGGGTGGATCAAGGGCTCTCCGCCCGTGAGCTTCACTCCGGAGAGTCCCAGTTCCATGCCCTGCGCCACGATGTCCTTGAACAGATCGAAATCCAGGGCGGGCCAGGTCGTTTCCTCCGTCTGGTATTTGGGGGCGATCCAGCAGTGGCGGCATTTGAGGTTGCACCCCTGCGTGAGATAGAAGTAGATTTGGTTGAGATGGTATCCGCATTCCGGGGCTTCGATCTTCCTTTCCTTCTTCTTTTCCTTTTCAGGCATTCCTTCTCGGCTCCTTCGACTCTTCGTCGGCGAAAGGGAGAAGGACGATCCCCCTCCGTGTCTCCGTGTCTCCGTGTCTCCGTGTCTCCGCGCTCTCCGCGGTGAAATTCGATCTTCGGGTTTTTTCCGTCATTCCGGCATGCTTTCGGCCGGAATCCACAAGGCTTGGATATTCCCGAAAGCGTCAGCGGGCGTCGTGCGGCGGCTCCGGCAACCGTCCCCCCCCTTCCAGAAACCGCTTCAGGCAGGCGTCCGGGCTGGGTCGGTAGGGATCGTCGAGCAGGGTGTAGGCCAACGCCGGGCAGCTCCCGGTGCAGTAGTTGACGTAGTCGCAGTCCCGGCACTCTTCGAAGGTTGAGAGCGGAATGCTCCGGCGGTTGCGGAAGCGGTTCAGCTCCGGGTGGTTGCGCCACACCTCCCCCAGATCGTCCTCGTTGATGCGGCCCAGCTCCATGGCCGGCAGCAGGTTGCAGGGCAGCAGGACCCCGTCGGCCCGCACCGCCATCTTGGTCATGAAGCCGCCGCAGCCGGTCAGATAGCCGCGGTTGGGCAATCGCTCCAGCCCCTTCTCCCGCGCTTGGACCATCTTCAGCCACCCCCGCGCCTCGGCCAGGGGACCGGCCTGGGCCCCGATGCGACCGTCGTACTTCGCGCTCAGCCGCAGCAGGGTCTCCATGGCCAGGGTCCGCTCCTCGGCGGTGAGCTGCACCTGGTCGGCGTTGCGCCGGCAAAGCCCCAGGTGCGAAGCGGAATTGGTGGAAAAGCTCGGCAGCCCCACCTCTTCCAGCAGGAGCCCGGCGATGTTTTCCAGGTCGCGCACGTTCCTCCGATGGATGGTGACCCGCACCGTGGCGGGCAGGCCGTGCTTCATCAGGCTTTTCAGGCCGGACAGGGCCTTGTGGAAGTTGCCCTTCCCCCGAAAGGCGTCGTGGGTGGCGTCCACGGACCCGTCGATGGACACCTGCACCGAGTTGCACCGGCCGGTGGAAGCCAGGAACGCGGCGAGCTCGTCGGTGACGAGGGTGCCGTTGCTCAGGACCGAAAACCGCATGCGGTTCCTGACGACGCCCTCCGCCAGCTCCTCGAAGTCCTCGCGGATGAAGGGCTCTCCGCCCTGAAAGCACACGTCCATGACCGCGCACCGGCCAAGCTCCTCGAAAAACCGCAGCCACTCGTCGGTCGGCAGGTCCCGGTCCACGTCCCCGGCACTCTCGAAATGGCTGCAATAGCGGCACCGGAGGTTGCACCGGTTGGTGATCTCCAGGTCCACGGATTTGGGGGTCTTCATGAGTCTCATGATGTTGCTTCCTTTCGTCCGGTCGTTTTCCGGGACGGAAACGTTTTTCTCACCGTCGGGATCATAGGGAGAAAGCGCCGCCGAGTCAACGGAGGAGGGAGACGGTCCCGAAGCGGTCCGTCGAGAAAGCTCGTTTATGTCGAATCGTCATTCCGGCGAAGGCCGGAATCCGGAAAAAAAGGTCATGGATTCCGGGTCCCGTTTTTCAACGGGACATGCTCCGCCGGAATGACGGGAGTTGCGGATACGTCAAGAAACATCGTTGACGAACCGCTCAGACCTCTTCGCCTTCCACCTTGGCGTAAACTTCGTCCATGATCAACACGCAGTCGATGGATTCCAGGTCCAGGACAGCCGCTTCCGACGGCAGCGCCCGGTACGCCCAACTGCCGTCCTCGCGTCTTCGAAAAATTTCCAGACGCTTCCTTTCCTGAGACACGAGGACGTATTCTTCCAGAGAAGGGATGGACTGATAATAAAAGAACTTCTCGCCTCGGTCGTGAGCTTCGGTGGAAGGAGAAAGGACTTCCACGATCACCACGGGATTCAGCAACGTGTCGTGCTTCTCGTCCTCGAATTCCTCCCGACCGCAAGTTACCACCACGTCGGGATAGACATAGCGTTTCCCCCCCCCGAGAGAAACCCGCATGTCGCTGGAGTAGTTGTTGCAATCGCGGGATTTCAGCTGAACGTTCAAGGAGGAGGAAATGTTCGTAACGATGCGGTTGTGGTTGCGGCTCGCACCGGCCATGGCGAAGACCCGCCCTTCGCGGTATTCGCTTCGCTCTTGAGCCGCGCGCTCCCGTTGCAGGTATTCCCCGGGAGAAACGAAGGAGGCGGTTTTGGAAAACGCTTCTTTCATCTCGTTTCCTTTTCTCCATATCCACCGGGCTTCCATACCAGGGAAAAGCCGGCAAGCCCATCGTAGGCCCGACGCATGGCTTTTCCGTCGGAACAGGTTTTTTCCCGCCCCATTTGCTCAGTCTTTCAAGAAAAGAAGGTACACCGTTCCCAGAATCAAAAGGGCCACGACCAGATAGCACACCATGAACTTCAGGATCAAGGCGTCGCTTTCTCCGATGCCCCATCGGCTCTTTTTCTCGAATCCCTTGAAGACCACCGAAGGGTTGATCTCCCGGATTTCCCTCATGAGGGCTTCGTTCTCGGCGAAGACCAGCGATACGGGAAAAGAGCCGCTTCGATGCACGAGATGCGTAAGTCTCCAGTCCCTGTGAATTTCCAGGATGTCTTCCACTCGAACGCGAATCTGCTCCTTGAAAAAGGTCCGGAACACGAGGGTGTGGTCTTCCAGGAGGTCCACCGCCGCCGTGCTCGTCGTCAGCAGCACCAGGAGCAGCACGCACCCGGCAAGCACGGGCACCAAGTGGAAGGAGATCGCCCCGTGGATGAAAGGGAGGGAAAGCCCCACCGCCGCACACCATCGGAGCCAGCCAGGGGGCCGGAAGGTTTTCAGGACTTTCACGATTGATTCTCCTTTGGAGGTAACATGAATCCTCCTCTCTGTTTCAGAGACGTTCAGACAAAGCTCGAACGTCGAAATGCGAAATCCGAAGCAATTCAAATGCCCGAAAACTATCGCTTGTTTTCATACGCTTTCCGTTATAGAGTGTTCGCAATAAGGAGGCAACCCCGGCGTTCTCTCGGAAACCGCCGTCCAAGGGTCATCCGGCCACGCGGTTGGGTAGAAGGCGAAACCACATTCCAAATATCCAAGAAAGAAAAAACGCAATGAAAAGGATTCTGGCCGTTCTGTTGTGCCTGGCTTTCGCTTTGATCTTGAGGATTCCGGAAGCAGCGAGCGAAGACGACAGTGTCGATATGGGACAATACACCTGCGGAGACCTTCTTGCGGAGGACGCGAACGGGGTGGTTTACGTTCTGATGTGGGTGGATGGCTATTTGAGCTGCGAAACGGGCGACCTCACCATGGACGAAGAATGGCTGGACGAGATGGCTTCCACCATCAAGGAAGAATGTTCGGGGAACAAGGACAAGAAATTGATGGACATCGTGAAGGATCTTTCCGAAGAATGAATCGAATCATGGACCGGGATTCGAGCTCCTGCAGAGGCGGCGAAGGGCTCCGTTTCCTTGTCGGGAGACGCCTTCACCTTCTTGAGAATCCCATCGACCTTTTCAAGGGGTAGCCACGCCACTTTCCCGTGCCGACATCGTAAATGGCACCGACCACTCTGGCTTTTCCATCTTTGACGATGCTCCGAACGGCCGGGCTCTTCATGAGCGGATCTTCGATCCCCTGCCACACGTTTTCTTCGATGGCGCAGGGAGCGACATCGTCGTCACGAGCGTCCGGACGGGCTTCCATGGCCCGCTTGACGGCGGGAACGATGTTGTCCGCGCCGCAAATGGTGCGGTGCGTCGCCTTGACCAGGACGCTCCCCCTTCTCCACCCGGCTCAGGGGGGTATTCCACGATGCGCAAGTCGGTTTTCGGGGCGGTCATGACCGCCGCTCTGGCATGGCTTTTCATGGTCTCACAGGAATTCGGATTCGACGTCCACGAGACCGTCCCGGGTAAAAATCGAATGATGATCTGAAAACGGCGAGGAAGGCGGGGGAAACGATGGTCGGGGGTCACGAAGACCGCTGGCGGAGCCCTTCCCACAGGCGGGCGAAATCGGAAGGGGGAGGAGCCGTCAAATCCAGGAGGGTCCCCGCAACGGGATGGTCGAAGCTCAAACGGTGGGCGTGAAGCATTTGGCGATCCGCGGAAAGGAGCAGGTCTCGCAGGGCTTTGGAAACGATCCCCTTCGCCCGCCCCTTGCCGCCCCCGTAGGTGGCGTCGCCCACGACGGGGTGGCGAAGATGGCTCAGATGCACGCGGATTTGATGGGTCCGCCCCGTTTCGATCCTCACCCGCAGAAGGCTTGCCACCTCCCAGCTTTCCAGCTCCACCCAGTGGGAGACGGCCTCCCTCCCGCCGGCTTCGCAAACGGCCATCTTCTTGCGGTCCTTGGGATGGCGATCCATGCGGGTGCGGATGGTCCCTTCCTTTGAAGAGAGCTTTCCGTAAACGAAAGCCAGGTATTCCTTGCGAACCTTGCGGGCCTTGAATTGCTCGACGAGGCCCAGATAGGCTCGGTCGCTCTTGGCCACCACCATGGCCCCCGAAGTGTCCCGGTCCAACCGGTGGACGATGCCGGGCCGCAAAGGGGCCCCCTGAACGGCCAGACGGGAGCAATGGGCCAACAGCCCGTGTACGAGGGTGCCGGAATCCCTTCCCGCCCCGGGGTGAGCCACCATCCCGGGCGCTTTGCTCACCACCAGAATGTCTTCGTCTTCGTACAGGATTTCCAACGGCAGGGGCTCCGGACTCAACGAGTCCGACGCTTCCAAGGGGGGAATCCAAAGGCCGATGTCGTCACCCGGTCGAATCTCGTAGCCGGGCTTCGCCGTTTTCCCGTTGACGAGCACACGACCCCGCAGGATGTAGCTTTTGAGCTGGCTGCGCGATCTTTCCCGGCAGTGCTCGCTCAGAAAGCGATCCAAGCGCTTGCCGGCTTCTTCGGCGGAGGGCTCGAGGCGAAGGTGGGGGAGCCCGCCCCCCGGCTCGGCACAAGCACGTTTCCGTTGCTCTTTCATGGACGAAATCAAGGAAGGCGTTTTCCGGGGGGCGGCACCGCCTTGCCCGGAGGTGTGGCTTTCGGCTTCGCGTCCTTCAAGTCAAGCGAGCAGTCGGTCGATCTCCCCTTCCACATCCTCTTCACCCAGCTCCTGAACGATGGAAAGCTCCTTGACCAGAAGCGCCCGGGCCGTGTCCAGCATCTTCCGCTCTCCGAAGGAAAGCTCCTTGTCCTCCTTGAGGACGTTCAGGTCCCGCAGCACTTCGGCCAGCTCGTACACCGAGCCCGTCTTGATCTTTTCCATGTACTCCCTGTAACGGCGGTTCCAGGTGGCGCTGTTGACGGATATTTCCCGGGTCTTGAGAATATCGTAGATTTCGGAAACCTGGTGCCGGCCGATGAGGGGCCTGAGCCCCACCGAATCGGCGTTCTGGATGGGAATCATGATCTTCATATCGTTTTCCAGGATGCGCATGATATAAAAATCCTGCCTGTTCCCGCCAATTTTCTTGCTTTCGACCGCCTCGATCTTTCCCACGCCGTGCGCGGGATAGACGGCAAGATCTCCCACGTTGAACATCGCACCCTCCGTTCCCCAAGCCCTCGGGGGCTCATCAGCCATCGACCATGAAAAGCCCTTGACAAACTCTATCTTACCATCCATTTCTCCTTTTTGCCACGAGTATAAACGGATATCTTCGCAAGCCATCGAGACCGCCTTTCCCCCCGCGATCCCGGAGACCCGGGCCCACGTTCCCTCGACCCCGCAATCCCAGACATTACGGATGCTTGGCGTGGTCCGACCTGCATAATTCTTGTGGTCCGACCTGCATAATCTTGACAGGCGGGGGCGGGTTTGGAATAGTGGGCGTCCCGATCCAAAGAAGCGAAAACCGCCTTGAACAGGAGGAAAAATGAGCGGACCGTTCCAGCCCGGCATGAGCCGGGAATTGAAAGTGAAAACGACCCGGGAGCATTCGGCCCGGCACTTCTACGCCCATCTACCCGACGTGTTCGCCACGCCTTTCCTGGGAGGCCTGATGGAGCAGGTTTCGGCGGAGCTGGTGCAGGAGCGCTTGCAACCGGGACAGCAGTCCGTAGGCGTCTCCATGAGCCTCGACCATCTGGCGGCCACGCCTCTCGGCATGGAAGTGCGCGTCAAGACGGAAATCACCGCCGTGGAAGGACGCAAGCTCGTCTTCCGCGTGGAAGCTTTCGACGAGGTGGAAAAGATCGGCGAAGCCGTCCACGAGCGATTCGTCATCGACGCCGAGAAGTTCAACGCCCGCGTGGCGGAAAAAGCCCGCAAGACGGCCTTCGCCTGATCGCCTCGCTCACTTGCCGAAAGCCTTCTCGAGCTTTCGAAGGGCGTCGTCGGGCAAGGGAGCGGGAGGACGGCCGCTCAGAAGAGAGGCGTAGTACAGGGTGTGAGCGGCGTGCTCGAGCTTTTCCAAGCGCAGGCAGGCCTCCTCCAGGCTTTTGCCCAAAGTCAGGGAGCCGTGGCGCTCCAGGAGAACCGCTTGGTGGTCGTCGATGAACGGCAGGATGGATGAAGGGACTTCCTCCGTGGAAGGAGTGGCGTAAGGGGCCGTGGGAACGGGGCCGATGGTCAGCCAGACTTCCGGCAGAGCGTCGGCCGCGAAGGGAATCCCCGCCAGGGTGAAAGCCGTGAGCAAAGGCGGATGGGCATGCACCACGGCCTGCACGTCGGGACGACGCTCGTAGGCGAGAAGATGCATGCGTATTTCCGTGGAAGGTCGGCCTTCGCCCGACACCACCCTTCCTTTCCCGTCCACTTCCAGCAGGTCTTCGGGCTTCAACCTTCCTTTGGCCCGGCCGCTGGGAGTGACGAGCAATCGGTCCTCCCCGCAACGACAGCTCGCGTTGCCGTCCATGGCGGCAATGAGCCCTCGCTCCTCCAGTCTCGCGCAGATCCGCACCAACTCTTGTCTCATATGGCTTTCCATCGTCGCTTCCCTCCTTCGTCTCGGCGGGCCCCTCGTTCAGAGGCTCGCGAAATCGCGGTTCGAACCCCTTCCTTTCTCTCACAAAGCCCTTCTCCTGACCAGCGGGAAAAGGACGAGACAGCCCTTTTCCACGAAGCCCAAGAATTGCGGTAGCCGTTTGCGAGTCCCCCTTTGTTTTTCCCTGCGGCTGTGATAAGCGTATCGCTTCGAAAGGTCCCTCCCGGAAGGGATTCCAAGCCGGTTTCCCCCGGAGACCGGCTGAAGCTTTTTATACGGAGGACGCAAAGCTCATGGGCAAATGGTTCAAGAAAAAAAGGAAGCGCAAGGAGACTTCTTCTCCCTCGACGGAGGCAAGCATCGCCGAGGCGGCAGCTCCCGGGGGGCACCCAAACGGCTTTCCGGAGTCCGAAAGCCCATCGGAGCCGGAAGATATCGAGTGGATTCGGCCCCTGGACGCGGAGGAGCCGGTGCAAGGCTCCCGGGGGGAGGATGAAACCGACTTCCCGGAAGAAGATTCCGGGCACGAGGAGCCCTCCGAGGAAAGCGATTCTCCCGGGGAAAAGGAAAAGCGCCGCTTCTTCAAGCATCTCAGGGAAAGGATGCAAAAGACTCGGAAGGGCCTCGTTCACCGCGTGGACCGGATCCTTCTGGGCAAGCGGACCGTGGACGAGGATCTTCTGGACGAGCTGGAGGAGGTGCTCGTCACTTCGGATCTGGGGGTTCGCACCACCCGGAGGCTCCTGGACGCCGTGGCCGAGCGGGTCAAGCGGCGCGAGCTGCACGACGTGGAAAAACTGAGATCCCAGCTGCAGGAGGAAATGCGAGCCATCCTCGAAGTGGAAGCCCCTCCCTGGAACCCCCGACGCACCCGGCCTTTCGTGATCGTGATGATGGGAGTCAACGGCGTGGGAAAGACCACCACCATGGCGAAGCTCGCCCATCGCATGAAGCAGGAGGGGCTGGACGTGACCATGGTGGCGGGAGACACGTTTCGGGCGGCGGCCATCGAGCAGCTCTGCCTCTGGGGAGAGCGCATCGGGGTCCCCGTCATCCGGCAGAAAAGCGGCTCGGACCCTTCCGCCGTGGCTTTCGACGCTTTGGAGGCGGCCGTGAAGCGCGACACCCAGGTGGTTCTTCTGGACACCGCCGGGCGCATGCACACCAAAGTGAATCTCATGGAAGAGCTGAAAAAGACGCGACGGGTGATGCGCAAAAAACTGCCGGGGGCGCCTCACGAAGCCCTTCTCGTCCTGGACGCCACCACGGGGCAGAACGCCCTCTCCCAGGCCAAGCTCTTCAAGGAGCAGATGGACGCCACGGGATTGGTCCTCACCAAGCTGGACGGAACGGCCAAGGGGGGGATCGTGGTTCCCGTTTGCGACGAAACGGGGCTGCCCGTGCGCTTCATCGGGGTGGGGGAAGGCGTGGAGGACTTGCGGCCCTTCGACCCCGAAGAGTTCGTCCGTGCCATTTTCTGACATTTCTAAGGAGGAAACGATGCTTGCCTTGGAAGGATACCGCATGCTGGATTTGTCCCGGCTGCTCCCGGGACCTTTTTGCTCCATGCTCCTGGCGGATATGGGCATGGACGTCATCAAGGTGGAAGCCCCGCGAACGGGCGACTACATCCGCTGGTGGCCGCCGTTGCTGGGGAAGAACAGCGGCTTCCACGTGGTCCTGAACCGCAACAAGCGCTCCCTCACCCTGAATCTCAAGGAAAAGGAAGGCCGTGAGATTTTTCTCGATCTGGCCAAGAACGCCGACGTGGTTTTGGAAAGCTTCCGCCCCGGCGTCATGGACCGCTTGGGATTGGGCTACGACGCCCTCGAAGCCGTCAATCCCCGGTTGATCTACTGCGCCATCACGGGCTTCGGTCAAGACGGACCGCTGGCCCAGCGAGCCGGTCACGACCTCAATTACCTGGCCCTCAACGGCGTTCTTTCCTACGGCGGCCTTCCGGGGCGGCCCGTCCTCCCCGGCGTGCAGGTGGCGGACCTCGGCGGCGGCGCCCTGCCGGCGGCCCTGGGCATCACCGCGGCCCTGCTGGCCCGGGAGCGGACGGGGAAAGGGCAGTTCATCGACATTTCCATGGCCGACAACGCTTTGGCGTGGAACTGCATGCGCTGGGGAAAGTTCTTGGCCGACGGACAGGTGCCGGCCCCCGGAGACGACCTGCTCAACCACGGCTTCGCCTGCTACAACCTTTATGAGGCCCGGGACGGGCGTTACATGGCCCTGGGGGCCATCGAGCCTCAGTTCTGGAAGGAATTCTGCCGTTCGGTGAACCGTCCCCGCTGGGACCGGCCGGACTATTTCGACCCGGGGCCTCACCAGAAAGACCTTCGGGACGAGATCGCCTCCTTGTTCAAGGAAAGGGACCAGTCCCAGTGGATCGACCATTTTTCCAAGCTCGATTGCTGCTGCGAGCCGGTTCTCGATCTGGACGAAGTCATGGAAAGCCCCCAGATGAAGAGCCGCGGAATGGTCGTCGATCTCGTTCACGAGGCATGGGGGGCCTACCGCCAGCTGGGCATCGGGCCCAAGCTCTCCCGAACGCCCGGCTCCCTGCGCAGCCACGCCCCTGATCTGGGCGAGCACACGGACGCCGTCCTTTCGGAGCTGGGATATTCCGCCGAAGCCGTGGAAGACTTGAGATCGAGGGAAATCGTTTGAAGAGGCTCTCCGCCATGCGCATGGATTCCTTTTCCCGAATGAGAATGGTCGCGCTTGCCTGTCTCCTCTCGACGGCCCTGGCCTTGCTCGGAGCGAGCCCCGGGCTGGGCCAGGACAACGCGTCCACAGAGGCGGTGGAGAAACGCCAGGAAGAGGAAAAACAAAAGCAAAAGGAAAAGGAAAAGGAGGAAGCCTATCGGCAGCTGAGCGAATCCCTGGACAAGTCCATCCAGAGTCAGAAGGAGACCATTCGAACCATCGAAGAGCAACTGGACAAGTTCACCGGTCCGGAAAACCCCATCGACCGCAAGCTCAACGAAATGAAGCTCCAGGCTTCCGCCTTCGGGGGACTGCTGGTGGCGAACACTCCCGTGGAGAATCTGGAAAAGACCCTGGCCTATCAGCAAGTGGCCATTCAGGAGATCTCGGCCCAACTGGACCAGCTCCAAAAGGAAATCCGGGCCATCGAAGACCAGCGGCTTCTGACGGAAGACCAGCACGAGATCAATCAGAAGCAGCTTGTGGAAACCCGCTCCCTCAAAGCGGAAGACCCCGTCACCAAGAAATTGCTGGCCGACCTGGACGTGCTGGGAGGTTTGATCTCCCGGAAAAGGGACCTCCTCAAAAAGCTGCAAACCGCTTACGAGTTGAAGATCGACGATCTCCAGGCCACCCGGGAGACGTTCAAGACCCTGCGAGAGAAATTCTCGGCCTACATCGAGGAAAGAAAGAAGCAGGACCTGTTCGAAAAGACCGAAAATCCTCTGATGCTCCTTTTGGGATGGAAACGGGTCTTGCAGGAGGTCGAGATT
>Ga0180430_10003036_pt1 | contig 14651 bp, 8 predicted proteins | sample SS_ome_9_FD_132999 | JGI IMG/M metagenome (GOLD analysis project Ga0180430, IMG submission 132999) | Hypersaline lake sediment archaeal communities from the Salton Sea, California, USA - SS_1_S_2 metaG | ecosystem: Environmental > Aquatic > Non-marine Saline and Alkaline > Hypersaline > Sediment... | reverse complement strand
GAGAATATTCTGAAAACAAACAGTTACAGAATAAACATATAGAATTATGAACAATGTAAGCAACATTCCCGAATATGGTAAAATACAGAAAATAACCTATTTCTCCTATAACAAATAGGATACCTTTGGATTTGCAATGCTATTTAATTATTCACAAGGTCATTAAAAACTAATTTTGGTAAAAAATCAAGCAACAGTTTCTAGCTCCAAATAATCAATTTTTTGTAAAACAGTCGCTTCTTTTAAAATAATGTTACGCTCGATTTAATTTTGCAAGCAATTAATTTTATTTAGTTATAATAAGCTTTAAATTAAAATCGAGCGTTGGCAAATAATTAAGCCTCTGTTCCTGTTGTATCAGGACGCTTACGTCTAGGGCGTTTTCTTCTGACATTACGATTCTTATTCAGATCGGTTGATTGTTTATTCCGCGTCGAAATTTTATTATGCGGTGGTTTCCGATTATTAGGATTATAACGTGTCTTTTTTCGTGTTGGTTTAGTGGTTTCTTTTTTAGCAGCGCCTTGATTATCTTCATCATTAGGCGTACCCACTAATTTTGTCCACAAACGTTTGATAAGACCAGGTTCTTTACTACCAGCAGGTACAGGTGCAGGCATATGCGCGACACCTTTGACAGCGGGTTCTTCTAATGCTGCTGCTCTTGTTGATCGTTTATAATCGTCATTTTTTTCTTGCGGTACAGCTTGAGTTAAATGATAACTGGCTTTGTCAGGCGATGATCTTTCTTCATCATTTTTGACGCGTTGCACATAATAATGCGGTGAATCTAAATGTGAATTAGGTACAAGAATGATGTTAATAGACTGACGTTGCTCAATTTCTTGAATAACCTGTCTTTTCTCATTTAACAAGAAAGTTGCCACATCAATAGGCACTTGTACGACAATTTTAGCCGTTTTTTCCTTCATGGCTTCTTCTTCAACAACACGTAAAATCGACAATGCCAATGATTCCACACTACGAATAACGCCTTGACCATTACAACGTGGACAAACAATCTGACTAGATTCACCTAAAGAAGGACGTAAGCGTTGACGTGACATTTCTAATAAACCAAAGCGAGAAATCCGTCCAACTTGTACTCGCGCTCTGTCCATTTTTAACGCTTCTTTCATACGAAATTCGACTTCACGCTGATTTTTATGACTGAGCATGTCAATAAAATCAATGACAATTAAGCCGCCTAAATCGCGTAATCGTAATTGACGGGCAATTTCATCTACCGCTTCTAAATTCGTATTCAAAGCCGTTTCTTCAATATCAACCCCTTTTGTAGCACGCGCAGAGTTAATATCAATAGAAACTAACGCTTCAGTATGGTCAACAACAATTGCGCCACCTGAAGGTAATTTCACTTCGCGCTGAAAAGCAGACTCAATTTGGCTTTCAATTTGATAACGGGTGAAAAGTGGTACAGGATCGTTGTAAAATTTAACTTTGCTCACATATTGCGGCATAACCTGTGTCATGAAATCAGTGGCATCGGTATAAATACTTTCGTTATCAACTAAAATTTCGTCAATATCATCACGAAAATAATCACGAATAGCGCGAATAATGACATTACTTTCTTGATAAATCAAAAAGGGTGCAGGACGTGTTTTTGTCGATTCTTGAATGGCATCCCATAATTGAATGAGATATTCTAAATCCCATTTTAATTCTTCAGAAGTTTTACCCACGCCCGCAGTACGTAAAATCAACCCCATTCCTTCAGGTAATTCTAAAGAACTCATGACTTCACGCGCTTCTGTTCTATCTTCACCTTCAATACGACGTGATACCCCTCCTGCACGTGGATTATTAGGCATTAATACTAAATAACGACCTGCCAAACTAACAAAAGTCGTTAATGCTGCGCCTTTATTACCGCGTTCTTCTTTATCAATTTGGATGAGGACTTCTTGTCCTTCTTGCAAATCTTTAATATTGGCGCGTCCAGTACGATAATTAGACTTTTCAGGCGCATTAGTTTCAGCAGCTTGTGATTTATTTTCTGTGTCACCTTGTTCTGCTTTTTCTTCACTGCTGTCATTTTCATTTGATTCAGAAGGCGTTTCATCTTCGACTTCTTGCTGTAAAAAATAACTACGAGCAATATCCTTCAAAGGCAAAAAACCATGTCGTTTTGCCCCATAATCAACAAAAGCAGCATCTAAACTTGGTTCAAGGCGCGTAATCACACCCTTGTAAATATTAGACTTAGTTTGTTTTCGCGTTGCGGTTTCGATGTCAAAATTATATAAACGTTGTCCATCAACCATCGCAACTCGCAACTCTTCTGGTTGAGTAGCGTTGATTAATATTCTTTTCATACTGTATTATTTCCTTAGTTAAGGTAAAAATACTCAACTGCCCCTTTTTTTATCATTTGCGTGTAATGGATACGCACGGGTTCAGGAGTACACTTATCGTGTTAACACGATTTATTTTTTGGATGACGGTTTTATTTTACTAAAGGGAGGCGACTTGTTATCTATTTAGTGCTTGCTGTGATAAGTAAATGAAGTTGGTTGACTACATTCGGGACTAGATATTGTGTGATAAATGCAGCTTACTATTTTCATATGCTGCTACCCGATAAGTTTAGACCATTTTTTCAACAGGCGTAAAGCACGTTTAAGTCTATATTAAAAAACTTATAAATATTGCTATATATTTAAGAGTAAAGTTTTAAATGTATAACCCTTTTGATTATGTTTAGGGTGATCCTCTCTCTTCAACATTTTTTACTACGCAAGGTCTGCCGACCTCCACAAACGTAGATAAAATAAATTGCCTTTTTTTAAAACTATTAGGCGCAATCATCTCATGTCACAAAATGCTTTCTACTTATAAAAATAAACTGTTTGATTAGTGAGTACTCACCTTTAATTTAAAAATCAGTATTTTATAGCAAAAATCATGCTTCTTTTTAAAAGGTAGAAGAAGCGTAACTTTATAAATATAACATGTTATAGAATGACAGCAAACTACTAAATACAAGGATAGATTATCTTCTCGCCTTTAAAGATATAACTGATTGTTATATATGATTATTTTATTATAAATTGAAATGAGTATTTCTTTACGGAGTTGAATAGCTGCTTATTTTGTAATAAAAACAAAATTGTCCTTTACCTACTGATTTTGCTTTGTACATAGCAAGGTCTGCTTTTTCTAATAATGTATCCACATCTCTACTATCGTCAGGATAACAACTAATACCAATACTAGTAGAAATATTAATAGTATGTGCTTGTAACAAAAAGGGTTGTTTTAATGATTTAATAATTTTATCTGCAACTTTTATCGTATCTCGTTTACAGGCTATTTCTGTCAAAATAATCGTAAATTCATCGCCACCTAATCGTGCAACGGTATCTGTTTCGCGGACACAATTTTTTAAACGTGTTGCAACTCTTTGTAAAATTTGATCACCTACAGCATGCCCTAATTTATCATTAACAGGTTTAAATCCATCTAAATCAATAAAAAGTAAAGAAAACTGTCCTTTATGTCGTTTTGCCCATGCTTGTGCTTGTAATAAATTATCGTGAAATAACATACGATTAGGCAAACCTGTTAAAAAATCATAGTTGGCTAAATAACGTACTGTTTCTATATCTTTTTGTAATCCAGAAATATCGGTTAACACAGCCATATATTGGACATCTTCATTATTTTCATCTTTAATTGCAGAAATGGATAACCATGCAACATATACTTCGCCTGATTTTTTACGATTCCAAATTTCTCCTTGCCAGTGTCCAGTATCTTGAATACTTTGCCAAATATCGAGATAAAATTGTTTATCATGTCGACCTGATGATAAACAACTGGTTTTTTTACCACGGACATCTTCAAAGCTATAACCCGTAATTTTAGTAAAAGCAGGATTAACCCGTAAAATATTATTATTTAAATCTGTAACAAAGATACCATCGGCCGTTGTTTCAAAAATAGTAGCTGTCAAACGTAAATTTTGTGCTGCTTCTTTTTGTAAAGTAATATCTTCCAACATCCAAATAGAGCCTTTATTAATATGGTTTTTATCAACCGCTTTGCCCACTAAACGACACCATAATAATTTATTTTGTTTTGTTTTAATTAAATGACCTGCATCATAATTTTTACCTTCAGTGAGAATAGCCGCAGCACGTTTTTCAACATGGTGATAATCTTTGGTAGAAGGAAAAATGTGGCTAACAGGAAGTTTAACAAGCTCACCAACATGGTAACCTAGTAGGCGTTCTAATTTATTATTGACTCTTACAAAATGTTTTTGTTTAATGTAAGCAATCCCTATCATGCTGCTATTAAAAATGGTTTCTAATTCTGCAATGGTTTCTTTTAATTGTTTTTCTAAATGATGTCGTTGGGTCACATCAATAGAAACACCAATCACACCAATAACTTGATGAGATTCATTAAAAAGTGGGGTATAGGTTGTTTCTAATACTAAAGCAGGCAAATGAATTAAATGGGTAGAGGTTTCACCTTGCAATGCAGCATTAATGTAATCAATATGTTCAGGGGCATGTAAACGTTTGCATAAATGAAATGCAGATATGCCTGTTAATTGATCATCCTGAATCCCCAAAATAGTTAATACACTGCCGCGAATAAAATTGATAATGGCATTGGTATCAAGGGCAAATAAAATAATCGGCGCACCACTGGTGACAATACGCAATTTTTCTTCACTTTCACGTAATGCTTCTTCATTATTTTTACGGCGTGTAATATCTGTCCCTACCGTTAGCACTAATATATCTTTATCATTTTGCACAAAGGTTTTTTTGACGATGTGGAAGTAATGTTCACGACCATCAATATTGATACAATTTTCTTCATACGCAATATTACATTGATTTTCAATGACTTTTTGTTCAACATCATTATGAAAAAAGGGATGCGTTGCCACATAATCTGGCACATCTTTATCAATTTTTAATAAATCATCGATAGAAATACTTAATAAGTCGGCAAAAGCTTGATTTGCAAAAATAAATTTCCCTGTTTGGTTTTTAACAAAAATTAAATTAGGAATAGAATCTACAATAAGACGGATAAAATTTTGTTGTTTTTCAATTTTTTCTTGGGCTAATTTTTTTTCTGTAATGTCACGAGTGATGGAATAAAGCCGTTGTTGTTGGACTAAAGGATAAATATTCCACGACAACCATCTATAATTACCATTTTTGCATAAACAACGATTTTCAAAATTTAAGATTGTTTGTCCATGTCTTAATTGTTGAATCACATTATCTGTACTTTTTTTGTCTTCTGGATGAACTAATTCAAAAACGGAATGAGATAATAATGTTTTTGTATCCCAACCTAATGTTCTTTCCCAAGCAATATTAATTTCCTTGAAAAAACCATTAAAATCAGTAATGGATTGCATATCAACTGATAAATTAAATAAACGATTACGTTCTACTTCAGTTTTTCTTCGTTGTGTGACATCAGAAATTGCAATAACTACAAAGCGTCTGTTATCATTTTGTTGTACCAAACGTCCTAAATTAATTTCTAAATCTATCCAACGTCCCATTCGATTACGAATATGTGATTCAATGGGTAAAGCAGGTTTACCTTTGTCAAGAAAACTATAATAAGCTTGTTCAAAGGCATTGCGTTGATGTGATGACACTAAAAATGTGGCAGGTCGTCCAATTAATTCTTCTGGTTGATAACCATAAATTGCACTGTAAGCAGGATTAACTCTCACAATATAACCTTCTTCATCGATAATACTTAATCCCACTTTGGTAACATTAAAAATCGCAGCTAATAATTCTTCACTTTCTTGTAATGCATCTTGGGTTTGTTTATGTTCTGTAATATCAACATAAGTGCCTACCATGCGATAAGGCACATCATTGTCATCCCATAATGCGGCGGCTTGCGCTAATACCCAACGATAACTGCCATCTTTATGTGCAAGACGGTAAATGCTTTCATATTTTTTGATATGTTTGTCAAGATAAGATTCAATCGTTGCCCACATATGAGCAAAATCATTAGGATGGACTTGTTGCAATAAAGAATCTAAATGATTGGCAATTTCATCTTCTCGATACCCCATTAAACTTTTCCAACGTGGCGAGAAATAAATTTCATTGGTTTGCAGATTCCAATCCCATAAACCATGATTAGCCCCTTGCATCGCTAGTCTGAAACGTTCTTCTGTATGGTGTAATACGGTTTTACTTTGTATATGCGTTGTTATATCAACTGCGGTTGCATAAAAAATAGGCGGCGTTATTTGCGATTCAGGTATCACAGGAGGTGGGGACAATGGCTGCTCATTTTGATCCAAGCAATTGATAGTTGCAGCACTGATGTCCCAATGTAACCAATGATATTCGTTTTTTGCATTACACCAACGACTTGTAAAATTAACTGCTTGAGAACGTGCTTGGTATAAATATTCTTGACAATGTGATTTATCTTCCAAATGAATATGAAGTAAAAAATGTTTACCTTCTAATTCACTGATGTTAAGCCCTAAATGTTTTTTCCACGCTGGATTAGCACGTAAAATAACACCTTTATGGTCTAACACGCATAGTAAGGCAGAAGAACAAGTAAAAAAATCCTGAGTCAAATTTTGAACTGCATTATCATTCATCAGATGCTATTTTGTGCTTTAAAATATAAGGTTAACATTATTATCTTATTTAAAAACAATACAAATTGGCAAGTTAATATATAACTGCTCATCTTCATTAAAAAAAACAATATAAGGGGAATAATATTGTTAAGTATAGTGCTATTGCTGACAAATGAACATTATATTAACTAAATATTGCAAAGAAAATTGCATGAGTTGAAGTGTGGGAAAATTTAGTCATCGCATAGTACAATACAATTTGTTTGAGCATTTAACAGCAAACTATATTGCACTACTTAATTGGAACAATATTGAATAAAATTAATGGCTTTTAAAAGCAAAATTAGCTATCATTTTTTTCAATTGATTTTTGTAGCCATTGTAAATGTGGATTTTTTGCAGGCGGGTATTTTTTCTTATAAGATGCAGGAATGTCATCTAATGCATCGATTGCTTGTGTGGTTGTTACAGTTTCATCACCATAACGCACACGTATTGCCATACAAATTGCAGTAGCATATTTAGCATTATTTTCAATATAATTATCAATCCAATGGACTTGTTGGCTAGAAATCTCACCTGTTTCTTCCATTTGTTTTATTTTGGCAATCAATTGATTGGTAATTTGTGCTTCTTCAAGAGAATGTTGACAATAGACTAAACTTTCTTCTTCTCCAGTCCCATTAACGGTCGCTGCCATCATATAACTATAGGAAACTAAATGATGTTTCATGACTTGATATAATTTACTCAAATCTTTATCAGAAATCGCCAATAATGTATCTGCTAATTGCGGTGCTTTTTCCAGTACTTTTTTCATATTATCTTTATCATTATTTGCACCAATCACATAATGACGTAAGTCAGAAACCTGTTTACTTAATTGCAATAATTCCATTTCTTTTGAGGAAACGTCACTTGTACCTAATGCAAGCACTAATACACTGTTAAAACAGATGTAAGTTGTAATTAACATGGCAGAAAAAACATACTTGGCTTTTTTCATTATAACCACACGAGAGATACCTCGCTCCTCCTCTGGTTGATTATTTAACTAAAATTGTAAAAATATTCTGGTCTTTAACTTGTCACAAATTTTGCCTAAACTTAAAATGATGTGAATATATTGAACAAATTGCTATAAAGAAATAGAAAAGGCAGATAATATGTGTTTTAAGTATCAATATTATGAAAAATATATCACATTCTTCATGATAAGTATAACAATCGTTTTTCTTGCTTTAAATGCCATCGTTATCCAATATTTACAAAATGATGATGCTTTTACAAGAGTGCCACATCTCACACTAATTGTTGATATTATCTTAAAGCTTTGGCTATTATTTCCTTTAGAACGTTTATTTTATTTACTTTTTTGTCCGCGTGTTACCCCAATAAACTATATTAATGCATTGTTAATTATTACTATGCCACCTACTCGGTTTGCAGCACGACGTTGTCATCGTAAAGAATATATCTGGTATTTTGGTTGGCAACCTGTTGATAAAGTATTATGTGCGCGTGTCGAAAAAAATTTTTTATATGGCATTTTAGTTGTTTGCATATTTATGTTGCCTTTTTGGATGTTAGAAATTTTTAGCCCTACAACCATCAGTGAAAACGATTATTTTTACCATATTACTAATTTAGGCAATGCAACTGTTTGGGGGTTATTTGTGGCTGAATTTATGTTTGCTTTTTCTATGACTAAAAAGAAAGGGCAATATTTGCTTCAACATTGGTTAGAATTACTTATTATTTTATTACCCATGTTAGCATTAGCGCGTTTTATTCAAGTGGGGCAATATGCTAAGATTTTACAAATTGGTAAATTTCATCAATTATTTATTGCTCGTCTTGCTAAATTTCAGCGTTTATTAAATTTATACCGCGCTCGTTCTACAATTAATCGTGCAGTGAGAATTTTGACAATTATTAATGCTATTCATCGCTGGCAATTATCACGTAATCCAGAAAAATATTTATCAAATTTAAGAGAAAAAATTCAGGACAAAGAAGAAGAATTACAGCAATTAAAAGCACAATATGAAGAAGCTAAGAAAGAGGCATCTAAACAATAATCAAATCTTGAAAATAGGGGCAGACTATTTATTTATCTGCCCTAGAAGCTTAACAATTAATTACAACGATCTCACATCAACAAAATGACCGGCGATTGCTGCTGCCGTTGCCATAGCAGGACTGACTAAATGAGTACGTCCACCTTGACCTTGACGACCTTCAAAATTACGATTAGAGGTTGATGCACAGCGTTCTTGTGGTTCAAGACGATCAGCATTCATGGCTAAACACATAGAACAACCTGGTTCACGCCATTCAAATCCTGCTTCAGTGAAAATATGGTGTAACCCTTCTGCTTCTGCTTGTTGTTTGACTAAACCAGAACCTGGTACAACTAATGCTAATTTAATATTATCTGCTACTTTACGTCCTTTTGCAATATCAGCCGCAGCACGTAAATCTTCAATGCGAGAGTTTGTACAAGAACCAATGAACACTTTATCAACTTGAATATCCGTCACTTTCATGTCTGCCTCCAAACCCATATAATCTAAAGCACGTTTCACACTCATGGCTTTAGTTTGATCATCAAAATTATCAGGATTTGGCACGGTATCTTCAATTGAAATCACCATTTCTGGCGATGTTCCCCAAGTCACTTGTGGTTTAATCGTTGCAGCATCAATATAAACGGCATGATCAAATTTAGCTTCAATATCACTGTGTAAATTACGCCACATCGCAACCGCTTTATCCCAATTTTCCCCTTTTGGTGCATAAGGACGGTCTTTGATATAGTCAATTGTTTTATCATCAACGGCAATCATACCAGCACGCGCACCTGCTTCAATTGCCATATTGCAGACTGTCATCCGACCTTCCATTGATAAAGCTTGAATTGCGCTACCACCAAATTCAATGGCATAACCTGTCCCACCAGCCGTACCAATTTTTCCAATAATGGCTAACACAATATCTTTGGCAGTCACGCCTTCGCCTATTTCACCATCTACACTGACTAACATGTTTTTAGATTTCTTTTGTACTAAACATTGTGTCGCTAAAGTATGTTCAACTTCTGATGTACCAATACCAAAGGCTAATGCACCAAATGCACCATGTGTTGCCGTATGCGAATCACCACATACCACTGTCATACCTGGTAAAATTGCACCTTGTTCTGGTCCAATGACATGTACAATACCTTGACGTATATCATTAATATCAAATTCAGTAATATTATATTCTTGGCAGTTTTTATCTAACGTTGCGACCTGCAAACGAGAAATAGGGTCTTCAATTGCATCAATGCCACCAGGACGCGGTGTTGTTGGGACATTATGATCAGGCACTGCCAAGTTAGCATTAATCCGCCAAGGTTGACGTTTTGCTAAACGTAGTCCTTCAAATGCTTGAGGTGAAGTCACTTCATGAATTAAATGTCTATCAATATAAAGTAATGCTGCGCCGTCTTCGTCCACACGGACAACATGTTCATTCCATAATTTATCGTATAATGTCTTTGCAGGCATGAAAAATTCCTTTAACGTTTAAGGACATGCAATATTCTAAGTTAAATAAAACTTTTTATTATAGCAAATTTGGTATCAATCTGTTTTTTAAAAAATAAGTGATGAGATATGAATAAAAACGTAAAGATTTGCAGGCGTGCAAACTTGAATTTGCTAAATGTTAAGATAAATTTTGCACGTTAAATTGAAAAAATTTTATAAAATAAATCCCCGTCACATTCCTAATTTATTTACCTTTTATATAGTATTAATATCCTATTTTAAACATGCAAATCGAAGTATATAACGCACGCCAATAATGGTATGATATAGCACTTTTAATCAAAAATTTGAAAAATAACAGGATACTTATGTTTTCTAAAGAAATGACAATTGCTGATTTTGATCCAGATATTGCACAAGCCATTAAAAGTGAAGAAAAACGCCAAGAAGAACATTTAGAACTCATTGCCTCTGAAAATTATACCAGTCCACGTGTACTTGAAGCACAAGGGTCTGTTTTAACAAATAAATATGCAGAAGGTTATCCAAGAAAACGGTATTATGGCGGTTGTGAATTTGTTGATATTGCAGAGCAACTTGCCATTGATCGGGTAAAAGAATTATTTGGTGCTGATTATGCTAACGTGCAACCTCATTCTGGTTCACAAGCCAATGCTGCTGTTTATATGGCATTATTAGAACCCCATGATACAGTATTAGGTATGAGTTTAGCCGATGGTGGACATTTAACACATGGCGCAAAAGTCAACTTTTCTGGCAAAATTTATAATGCAGTGCAATATGGCTTAAATCCTGAAACGGGCGAAATTGATTATGAGCAAATGGAAGCATTGGCATTAGAACATAAACCTAAAATGATTGTTGGCGGTTTTAGTGCTTATTCACAGATTGTTGACTGGCAAAGAATGCGGAATATTGCTGACAAAGTGGATGCGTATTTAATGGTTGATATTGCCCATGTTGCAGGTTTAGTTGCGGCTGGTTTATATCCGAATCCTGTACAAATTGCTGATGTTACAACTTCTACAACTCATAAAACGTTACGTGGTCCGCGTGGTGGTATTATTTTAGCGAAGAAAAATCCTAAAATTCAGAAAAAATTAAATTCTTTAGTCTTCCCAGGTACGCAAGGTGGACCATTGATGCATGTGATTGCAGCAAAAGCAGTGGCATTTAAAGAAGCGTTACAACCTGAATTTAAAACCTATCAACAACAAGTCATTAATAACGCAAAAGCAATGGCAGACGTGTTTATGCAACGTGGTTATGATGTCATTTCAGGTGGTACAGAAAATCATTTATTCTTAGTCAGCTTTATTAAACAAGGTTTGACAGGTAAAGCAGCAGATGCCGCGTTGGGTAATGCCCATATTACAATTAATAAAAATGCCGTACCTAATGATCCACAATCACCTTTTGTCACCAGCGGTATTCGTGTGGGTACACCTGCGATGACTACGCGTGGTTTGAAAGAGGAAGAAGTAACCCAAGTAGCAAATTGGATGTGTGATATTTTAGATGACATTGACAATGAATCATTACAAGAAAAAGTAAGCGAAGACGTTAAAGCATTGTGCGCACGTTTCCCTGTTTATGGCTAGTAATAACATGACTCAGATAGAAAATGATCAGTATTACATGGCGCAAGCATTACGTTTAGCGGAAAAAGGATTGTGGACAACTGATCCTAATCCACGTACGGGTTGTGTCATTGTCAACGAAGGTAAAATTGTCGGAGAAGGATGGCATGAAATTGCAGGTGGACCTCATGCTGAAGTCCGTGCTTTACAAATGGCAAAAGATAAAGCTAAAGGCGCAACCTGTTATGTGACTTTAGAACCTTGTTGTCATCATGGACGTACGCCACCTTGTACGGACGCGTTGATTAAAGCAGGTATTTCACGCGTTGTTTTTGCTATGACTGATCCTAATCCTTTAGTCTCCAAAAAAGGGGCAGAACAATTGATTAAAGCAGGGATTAAGGTTGATGTTGGTGTATTAAATAATGAAGCAGAACAACTTAATACTGGTTTTTTCATGCGTATGCGGCATGGTCGTCCTTATGTGCGTAGTAAAATTGCCATGAGTGTGGACGGACGTATTGCCATGTCATCAGGGGAAAGTCAATGGATTACCTCCAATGATGCCCGTCGTGATGTCCAAACATTACGCGCAAGAAGTTCTGCATTATTAACAGGTGCAGGTACGGTATTATCTGATAATCCTCGTTTAACAGTGCGTCAAGCAGAATTACCCGATTTTTTACCCAAACCGAGCAAATTACGTCAACCTACTCGTGTTATTGTCGATACGCATTTAAGTATGCCATTAGATGCGCAAATGTTGCAATTAGAAGGGCAAACCGTGATTTTCACCACATCAACGAATGATACCTTAAAAACAAATTTGGAAAAGGTAGGGGCAAAAGTTGTGGTGTTATCTGACAAAGAACAGGGTATTAATTTAGAAAAAATGTGTGAAATTTTAGCCAAAGAGTATGAAATTAATGAACTGATGGTTGAAACAGGTACACGTCTAAATGGCGCGTTATTGCGTGCAGGTTTAATCGATGAATTGGTTATCTACATGGCACCCGTTTTATTAGGTAATGATGCAAAAGGGTTATTCAATTTACCACAATTGCAAAAATTAAGTGATGGTATTCAATTGGATATTAAAGATATTCGTGCAATAGGACGTGATTGGCGCATTACAGCCAGTCCTATTTATCGTTGATGTTTTATATAGTTAGAGATGCAGCACAGCTACGTCTCTACCACTATATTTATAATCAGAACACTTGGCTGCGCAGAGCATTTAACAGTATATTTTTAAAATGTTACTTCATTCAAAGTAGGAGGAATCAGTGGAAACAATTTTTGGTTTAAGTCCAACGTTAGTAGCGGCCATTGCTATTTTCATTGGGATTTATATTGTCTTTTTTCTTATTCGCATATTTGCAGATATGGTCATTGTTGGTTTTGCTTTAACGGCTGCTATTGCCACTTTTTATATTGATGAATTTTATGATCAATATTTAGCACTGCTTGGAGATGCCCCTATTCTAAAAATGATGGGGCTAGTGTTACCGCCTCAACCTGAAACATGGGCAGTGTTTTCGATTGCAGGATTGCTTTTGGTTTTAGCTGTACTTGCCTGTATTCCTTTTTTACCTTTTTCAGAAACTTATCGTTTTATTTTAGGGATTGAAAAAGTATCTATGGAAAAAAATGAAGCTAAAGTACGTCAATGGATGGCAGAAGAAATAGAAAATTTAGACAAAAATATGGATGAAGATATAGTAAAAACATGGGTGCGAGAAGAAATAGCGAATCAAGATGGTTTAGAAGAAGAAAATACGCGTGAATGGATTCGTAGTGAAATTGAAAAAATGGTTGCTAAAACAAAATTATCAGAAAAGTCAGAGAAAAAAACCAGTTATCGTCGCCATTAATAAGTAGGATTTAATTAAAATATAATGAATAAGTTAAATATAGACTTGTTTTTTTACTTATTCTAACGCTCTGTAAAAAATTTAAAATGAGTAATAACACAGAGCGTTAAGTTAATCATTCGTTATAATGAATGAGTTGGATTGAATAAACGTTCATATTCTTCAATGGCATAACGATCTGGCATATCTGCAATGTAATCTGAAATTGCCCGTGCTTTACCTGCGTCAGCACCTAATGTGCCTTGCAAGCGTCGTACTTCTAATTGCGCATCTAATGGTAATAAACGCACTTCATTCATAAACACCTCAAATAAACGTCGAATCATATATTGTGCTTTGAATGCCATACGTTGTATTCGATAATGGTTATATAATTGCGTTTTTAAAAACTGTCTTAATTCTAAATGCTTTTGAAACATTAATGCACTAAATGTAATTAATTCTTCTTCTGCCATACGAATTTTTTCAATATTACTAGGATGTAAGGCATCAAGTTGAGCATGACTGGTTTCAATAACATTGGTAATTTGTTCATCCACAATACGACGAATCGTTTCATAAATAATACGACGTTGTGATAAATTAGGATGATGTTTAATGACTTCACTGTAATGTTCATCAAATAAACGAAATTCTCGTAATTGACGAATTGAAATCAATTTAGCGTGTAAACCATCCTCAATATCATGTTGATTATAAACAATTTCATCACAAAGGTGGGTAATTTGTGCTTCTAAACTAGGTGGCGAAGGCGGATCATTAAAAAAACGAGCAGCAACTTGTCCTAGTGTTTTTGCTTGTTTTGCCGTGCATTTTTCTAAAATACCTTCTCGCGTTTCAAAAGTCAGATTTAAACCACGAAAAGTCGGGTATCTTTCTTCTAATTCATCAATAATGCGTAAAGATTGGAGATGATGATCAAAACCGCCATAATTTTGCATACAGTAATTTAATGCTTCTTGTCCTGCATAACCAAATGGGGGATGTCCTAAATTACGCGATAATGCAATAGCTT
>Ga0180430_10003035_pt1 | contig 14653 bp, 12 predicted proteins | sample SS_ome_9_FD_132999 | JGI IMG/M metagenome (GOLD analysis project Ga0180430, IMG submission 132999) | Hypersaline lake sediment archaeal communities from the Salton Sea, California, USA - SS_1_S_2 metaG | ecosystem: Environmental > Aquatic > Non-marine Saline and Alkaline > Hypersaline >... | reverse complement strand
GAAGGGAAGGGAGCGACCGGTTGGTATATTCGTTCCGCGCCCTGTGTCACTTCGCGTGGTACGGTCGTCGTTGCCGGTTGGGACGAACACCTTTACGGTTTCGATCCCGAGGGAACCGAACTCTGGAAGACGCACGTGCCCGGTCAGATGCTCGCTAGCCCGATTCTCGACAAGCACGGTCACGTTTATGTCGGAATCAGCGAGGCGCAGCGCAATCAAGAGGTACGAGGATCCATTCTTTGTGTCGACGGCAACTCGCACCGGGTTCGTTGGCAGTACCAGGCCGAGGGACCGGTCGAATCGACGCCTGTGCTCGGTGAAGATGACATCCTTTATTTCGGCGACAATGCCGGTTTCGTTCACGCAGTCGATCTAGCGGGCGAACGCAAATGGGCTGCGCAGCTCGGTTCGGCCGTTCGTTCGGCGGGCACCTTCCTCGGCGGCGAGCGAGTCGCGTTCGGTACGGATGACGAACTGCTGATCGCCCTGAAATGCACGTCCAATGGTTTGGGCGAAGGCTGGCCGAAGCTCCTCAAGACACTCGAGTGCTCGACCAGTTAACATTTCATTGGAATAGAAAAACTATAATTCATCGAAGCGGCCGTGGCTGTAAACGCCTTGGCCGCTTATTTATAGGAAGCGTTCAAATATCACATCTGATCATTGTGCCAAAGCATCGCTACAATTTTACAACAGAGTTTAAACAATGCGTTATTTATCGATCCAGCTTTTCACCATTGCCGTCGTTGTGACAATCACGCAAGCGGTTGCCGTCGAATCGGTATCGGCCGCACCCGTTGAGCGCCCGAATATCATCTTTATTATGGCTGATGACATGGGGTACGGCGATGCGCGATGTAACAATCCGCAGTCGCAGATTCCGACACCGGCGCTCGATCGGATGGCGCGGGAAGGAATGCGGATGACCGACGCGCACACGCCTTCGGCAGTCTGCACGCCCACGCGGTATGGAGTGCTGACCGGACGATATTGTTGGCGCTCGCGACTAAAGCGTGGTGTTCTAAACGGATATGGCACTCCGTTGATTGAAAAAGAACGGCCAACCGTTGCATCGTTTTTACGAGAGCATGGATATTCGACGGCGATTGTTGGGAAGTGGCATCTCGGATTGGAATTCGCTCGCGACTCGTCGGGCCAGATCGATTACCGGAGCGAATTAACCGACAGCCCGCGCGAGCACGGATTCGATTATTCCTACATCATTCCCGCATCACTCGATTTTCCGCCTTACGTTTACATCGAGAATGGGCGAGTCACCGAGCCGGAAACCGTCGATCAGCCTTCGCAGTCGTTCCCCGCATATCTGCGCAGCGGTCCGAGAAGTAAAACACTCGTCATGGAAAATTGTCTCGACGACTTGCTTGCCAAAGCGGTCGAGCGGATCGATGCGGAGTCGAAAACCGAATCTCCGTTTTTCCTATATTTTTCATTGACCGCGCCGCACAAACCCGTTTTGCCTCATCCGCGATTCCGTGGAAAAACGAAGCTTGGACCTTATGGCGATTTCGTCGTTCAGGTCGACTGGACGGTCGGGCAGGTAATCGACGCTGTCGACCGAAGCGGCATCAAAGAGAATACGCTGGTTATCTACACGAGCGACAACGGTTCGTTCATGTATCGCCTGGATGAAGGCATCGAGGATCATGTTGACAACGAAACGGTGCAAGGATATCGGGCCGCGCATCACTGTGCGAATGGTCCGCTACGTGGCACGAAGGCGGATGTTTGGGATGCCGGACATCGCGTGCCGTTTCTGGTTCGCTGGCCCGCCGTCGTCAAGCCGGGTAGCCAGTGCGATTCGACGCTTTGTTTGACCGACCTTTTCGCGACGACGGCCGATATCGTCGATGAAAATCCCGCGGTCGGTGCTGCGGCCGATAGTTTCAGTTTCCTGCCGCATCTGATGGGCCAGTCGCCGGTGAATCCGCGCCCGCCGGTGATTCATCACTCGGCGTCGGGGATGTTCGCAATTCGCGACGGTCGCATGAAGTTGGTCTTGGGTGACGGCTCCGGTGGTCGCGAGCAGCCGAAAGGTCAACCCTTCTCGAAACCTTATGTCATGTTCGATATGGATGAAGACATCGGTGAAACGGAGGACGTTATCGAAAAGCATCAAGCGACGGCCGAGAAGCTCGAAAAAGCGTGTCACCAGATCATTGATAATGAACGTGGCGTGCAGGAGTAATAATAGAAGCTCGCACGGACAAAGTCGCATTTAACTATTGCTGATGATTTATGCGAGCTGCGATTTTTCGGCGTCGATTATTTTTCAACCAGGAACGATAGGATGCCGACGTGCCACGTTTCTGGCGATTCGCTCAGCCGCTCCACCAATGCGGTAATTGTCGATTCGGTAAGTTCGGTGAACGGCATGCCGGGCGTCGTGCTGAAATATGTCGACGATTCGATGATCGGAGCGTCGGAAACGATTACGACCAGTTCCTCCCAGCCGGTTGGTCCGTATTCGATGTAAGCCAAGCCGTTTTCAGCAAGATTGCTTTCTGGAATCATCGATTCGCCAGGAATGGCGTAGATCTGTCCCTGTCGTACGACGGCTTGATCGGCAGCAATATACGCGCTGGGGCAATGGAGCCAAATCTTTCCGCTCGTGCCGAAGTTGATGATCGTCGCGAACCCGTCGCGCTGTGACAACATTTCGAATTGTAGTGTTGCACCGATGCGAAGCGAGCTTACGTTTGTGCTAGCTCCGATAGCGCGTGATTTCAGTTCGGTTTTTCGTAGCGAAACAACGGTGCAATCCGCCTTTTGTCGCTCTCGAAATGCCTGTGCAAGAGCTGCCGGACCGACACCGCCCTCGATGTCGGCCGTCAGCCGCGAACCGATCTTTCCGGCACTGACCGCGGTACGCCACCATCCGCCTTGGTCGAGGCCTGGCTGGCTCTCCTTGAGCGTCTCGATCAATGTGCGGCATTCGTCTAGCATCGAACCGACTTCGTCGCGCATGTTGGTGAGCGACCGGATCGCATCGCGCGACGAGAGGAGTATTTCGTCGTATTGTTCGCCCAGACGTGTCGCCGCTTCTTTGCCTTCACGCAGCTCGGTGATTTCGAGTTCCAACCTTGCGTTTTTCTCCATCAGTTCGAGGCGGCGAGTTTCTCCTTCGATCTCGGCCTCGCGGATCGCCATTTCCTCTTGGGTGTTGATTTCGCGAAGTTTCGACTCTCGCTCGGCTTCGGAGATTGCTCGATCGTTTTCAATCGCAAGTCGTTTTTGTTCGATCTCGCGTTCTCGTTGAAGGCGATCGACTTCGCGGTGGTGTGCTTCGGCGGCTTCTTTCTCTTGAAGTTCGTACTGTTCGCGTTGAATTTCCATTTCGCGGCGTCGATCTTCGGTCGGGCTTTCCCACAGCACTTGCGTTATGGTGCAACCGTCTTCGAGCCACGCAACCTCGGCCCAGCGCGGAATGTTGATCGACCACCACTTCGTGGGCAAGTTGTCGCCGTCTTTAACGTACTCATACGTGCGCGTAGAGACGGTGTCGATCAAGTGAGGACGCCCTCTTGTAGCAAGCATCGAATCGACGGCCGAGGTGCTGATCGGACCGGTCGCAAGAATCCGCTCGAAGGCGAAATTACGTAAAAATGCCTCCGGGTCGGATATGTGATATTCCCCTTCGACCTTCACATCGTACGGAATCTCGTCCGATGAAGTTAGCGATGCAAACGTAAGGTGGAAAGCGATCAAGCCTTTGCGGACACGGACGTAGATTGCCCGATCGTCTGGACGTTGTGGCGCGTCGTCGATCGATGTGACGGGTATCAGCGTCTCCGGTTTGCCATCGTCGGCGATTCGTACAAGATAACAATTCCAATCGTTATCTTCAATGAATGGTCGGATCGCTCCTCGCCAGCTCGTGAAAAGTCCGGAAATGCTACCTTTCGAAGCCTCGTATCGCTGTGCAATAATATGCATCGGTTAGCCTTGTACTTTGTTGTCCGAAATCCGTTTCGACGATCAACGATAAATGAACCAAAGTGCGATTGCGATTACTTGGATCGCGATGATCGCAAAAAATATCCGCCGGAACGATCGTTTTTTTGTTTTGTGTCGAAATGCCGGCTGTGCGACAGCGGCTGCCGGACTGCCGCCAAACAGTGACAGCAAATGGAGCGTCGCTTCCGGGGTCCGTCGACCGCCCCGGATTGCATTCCATTTATCGAGTCCGTACACAACGAACGTCACGCAATTGATCGCTAGCAAAAATGCGAGAATCAGTGATGTAAAGTACGTTCCGCCAGCGGTTAACAATACCAATCCAATAATGATGCCAAGTGTTTGTTTTTTCATCAGTTGTGTTTCAAAAAATCTTTTTCAATGCGATGCAAGGAGTTTTACATTTTACCAAACGGGTCGTCTTGTTTTTGAATCGGCCAAGCAGGACTCTCCAATTCTTCTTCATCAAAAAGGATCGGATCGTAGGGAATGCCAGACTCGCTCGGCGGGGTGATTTCTTCTGGGGCAGTGTGTGGAATCTCCGGATAATTACGCTCCGGCGGTGCATCGATGTTTTCAAAACCGATCCATGCGAACAACGACAGGGCAAGGAGAGCGAGGAAAATGAACCCAAGAGCAAGGATGAAAGTGACAAATCGACCGGCAACCTTCTGGATTGCCTGTTCAGGTTTTTGTGCTTCCGGCGGTGCGATCGCTTCTTGCACCGCGGTTGCATGTTCCACTGCTGCCAACGGTTGCGGGACGCTCGGTACGGGTTGAGCCAGCACAGGTTGCGCAACTTCAGGTGTTAATTCCGGTGGTGGAATAACGATCGTTTCTTCGAGGTGCTGCGGGGTATGAGGGATTGGTTTTGCGGCAGTTCGAACGGGCGGTGTATCGACGACTTCGGCGAGCATCGGTGCGGAGTGCTCGCCCGGCGTACCGATAATGAACTGGTCGGGGCGCTGCCCGAAGCATCGAGGCGATTGTTTACACCGCTTTTCACTTGCCCAGCCTTCGACTTTTTCGCGGACCCAGTCATAAACGCCCGCTAGCGTCAATCTACCCTCCGTGTCCGCCGGGCAATGTCCCGATAGCGCTTGCACCAGGAAGTGTGAGAAAACTCCCTGCTGTTTCTCCTTCATCGGATGCGAGATTTCATCCGTGCCGCACGATGTTAGTGTGTAAATGTCCGTCTTCGAAGCATCGGAAAATGCGGACTCCATCGTTAGCGACATCGCTAGGATATCACGTCCGGCACCGCTGTGGCAGGCGTCGACGATGAGAAGCTTCTTGCTTGCGCGGCATTTCTCCAACAGTTCCTGCACATCGCTAAGCTGAATTCCGACTCGCTTCAGCGATGGGAGCGTCGCGTCACAGGGTGCGAGGTAGCAACTACCGTCGAGCGAACGTCCGTGACCGGCGAAGTATACAACGATTGTGTCTCCCTCCGCAGGGCGATCGAGCCAAGTATCGAGCCAACTATGAATATTGCCATAAGTCGGTCGTCGATCGTATGCACTATCGTCGGTTAGCATTAAAATATTTTGTGGCTCGAAGCCGAACTCGGGCAATTGGAGCACGGAATGAAGTCGACGGCAATCCTCGCTCGCGAATTCGACATCACCGAAACTCTCATGGTACGAATCGACGCCGATGAGCACGGCCCAGGCACGGCCCGATTTCATCGCATCCGGATTTGAAATGGAACTGTTCATGACTAAATTGTCCGTTTGTGAACAGGGGAATATCGCGCGGATGACGAGTCGCGCGGGCAGTGTTACTCTTCACTCAGCTTCAGTGCATAAGTCATTAGCTGCACGTTGTATAGGAATGCGACGAGTACAGCCGTGCCAAAACCGACAAGCGGCCAGAGCGAGCCGATCGCCGGTCCGACTAGGATGTACGCTAATAACGCGTCGGCAACGGTATAGATTCCGAGTACAAACGCGTTGACTTTATTCGATCGTCGCGAAACCATCGATTTGATAAAACCGATCGTAAAGACCGGCAGTAATAGCACGACGATGCTCCAAGAGAACGCACGCCGAACCCACCAAGAGACGTTGTTCGAAGCGCCTGTTGTGATAACCGATGAATCGTTACCGTCACCTGCATTCGAGTCGGCAATCCCTGAAGGCTGATTCGGTTTCGACGTGTCTTCAAAATATCGCCCTTTTTGAACCGTTTCGCCCGATTCGACGTTGGCGATGTAATAGGTAACGTCGAGTTGCGCGCCTTCGGCAAAAGATTCGAACTGATCGATACGGCCGAAGATGACGCAATCAACATCCATGTTGCGAGCTGCGGCGACTGCGTCCTCGGGGAGTTCGACCGAACCGGGAGCAATGCCAAGCTTCACCTTGAGCTGGTCGATGACACCAGGTTCGGCCAGTTCGAAGGTTCCTTGACGAAGGATCGTTTCGCGAATCGTTTCGTTGAAATATCCGGAGCTGTCACCCGTGAATGGCAGAAGTGCGGCGGCGCGCATTTCGCCTCGATGATTGCGTAGATCTTCTATGATGATAGGGATCGCACGATCGGCAAGATCTTGGCGCGGGTTTTTCCCAGGCCCGAGATTTACCCATCCCTGCCAACCGATATACCCGACCAGCAGAAGCATTCCGATTCGGGAAATAATTCCAAACGGATTTAGAAACATCGGTTTTCCTCCGGTCGGTCGGTCAACGAATCGGTCTTTCATCGAGCCGACCGCCTGCAATCAGATTCTATCACGTATATGGTAAAATGGAGGCCGTTGGCGACAGAAAAGGTTCAATATCTCGACGGATTTTGTATGATGTGTATTAAGTTGTTTTTTTAAATGTCAAGTTTCTCGTCGTCCTCTCCGTGGTCCGAACCATCGGAGTTTGAAGGCGAGCTCGTATCGTCCTCATCTTGGTCGGGTGAGTATTGATCTCGCCATTTTTCGTATTCCAATAAGTCGGATCCGGAAACCGAGGGCGACATGCGACCTAGGGTTTCGTCGAAATCGCTCGGTTCGACAATTTGATCGGCACCCGCTTCAAGTTGTCGCCGAATCGTTGCCATCTTCGAACGGCGACAAAGCTCCGCCATGTCCGCGCCGCTAAATCCTTCCGTTCGACGTGCGATCTCGTTGTAAGAGAAACCTTCCGCTACAGGAACGTCGCGAAGGCAGTAGTCGACAATCGCTCGCCGTGCTGCTGCATCCGGTAGACCGACGTAGATTTGCTTTCCGAACCTGCCCGGTCGCAATGCTGCCGGATCGATCGCCCACGGCTTGTTCGTTGCGCCAAGCAACAGAAGCGTGTTTGTGGATTTCACCAGCCCGTCGGCCAAAATCAAAAACTGCGTGACGGCGTTGACCTTTTGATTTCCACGTCGTGAAAGTAGCGCGTCGAGTTCGTCAAGAAAAATGACCGCTCGTTCATGTGATTGGGCCGCTTCGAACAGACGCCGCATATTCTTTTCTGTTTCGCCGACGTATTTGTCTTTGATCTGCGATGCGTCAACTGCAAAAAACGCCGCGTCGAGTTCTCCGGCGACCGCACGGGCGATAAAGGTTTTGCCCGTTCCTGGCGGACCGTACATCAGGACTCCGCCACCGCCGTCGACACGAAATCGCTCGTAAACTTCGGGGTGTCGCATCGGAAGAATGACGTCCTCGCGGAGCGCGGTTTTGACCTCGTCCAGGCCCGCGACGTCATCGAGCCGCAGATCAGGGCGATCTCGTAACTGCCATCGAGACGCGATGTCGTCGCCTGACTCTTCGCCTTGTCCCTCGCGCATTCGCTGTTGCTTTGCCGCGGCGGATGCATTGCTTCCGGCCTTGGTTTTAAGCGTTTCCGCCATGTCGAGCAGTTCCTGCGCGTCGGCCAAATACGCGCGAGCCAATCGCCCGTCGCTTTGTTCGGCGAGTTGGAACCCGAAGTCGGCCGCTTTTGCAACATGGAAAAACGCACGGGCGTAATCTTTCTTCGCTAGCGCTGCTTCAGCCTGTGTTTCGTGTTCCCGCTTCTTGTCCGCGATAAAGCTCATTGATCTTCACCCTCCATCAGTTCCTTGATTCGTCGACGTCCTTCACCGGCCCGGCGATTGACGTCCGTATCGTCAACCGTCGAGGTCTCGGCGGGCGCAGCGGGTGTTTCTTCGACGGCTTTCGGTTCGGTAACCTTCATGCCCGTTTCTTGTTCGAGCGACGCGAGCATATCATCGACCGACAGTACAACGTCGGACGGTTGTGTCATCACGTCGCCCATATCTCGCTGGTAGACTTGCTCCCAGACACGATCGACATCGAGTTGATCGCCCAGCTTTTCTTGAGCGATATCGAGTACATCCTCGACCGAGTCGATATCGATTTCAATCACTGTATTTAGCGAACCGAGCGCGGTGGCGAACTCTTCGTCCGTTCCGGCAACTTCGAACCGGATAACGATCTGCTCGAAGACGAACCGTTTCTTCTCGAGCTGGTCGATAATTAGCTCCGTCGCTCGAACTCCTTGAAGGGAACGGCGTGCGGCGCCTTTTTGCCCGTTTTTCAGGTGTGTGCGTGCTTCTTCCCACTGCTGCTGGTGACGAGCTCGCAGACTATTGATTCGAGTGACGATCGTTCCAATCGCATTGTCGGCCTGCCGAAATGCTTGCCGACGCTCTTTGGCGATCCGCCGCTTGCGTTCCTTGTCGGTTTCGAAGATTCGTCCCACCCGGTCGAATAATCCCATGATTCGGTCCTTTCGAAAAGCTCATTCGCAGTACTCGCTACGAACGTGTGTGCGACTACTCTTCTTCGAGTTGCTTCAACCATTGATCGGTTTCGGGCGAAAGCGTCGCTTCTTCAGCAGGTGCAGGTTCGGGTGATTCCACGACCGGCGCCGGTTCCGTAACTTCAGCGGTCGTTTCCGTACGCGGCGATTCGGCAACCGGCTGGGTCGACACGCGATCGGTTGCCGTCTCGATTGCAGGCTCGTAATGGATCTTTGCCAGATCGGCTTCGGCACGGTCGGTGTCCCGCATGTCGTCGATCGACTCTTGAAGCAAGATCGCCAATTCATCCAGGTCGTCCGAATCGATATTTCCAGCCTCGATTGTAACACGCACTTCCTGAACGCGAGCCAGTCCAGCGGCTGCGATCTCGAGACGCCTACCGATCAGCTTCTCTCGCTCTTGCAATGCGGAGAGTTGTTTGCGAATTCGCTCGATGTCACCAGCAACAATGCGGCGAAGATCTCCCTTCAGAGAGTCGAACTCGTTTTTCTTCTCGAGTGCCAGATGCTGAAGCTCGCGGATTTCTTTTTTCAGCTCCTCGAGCCGGTCGCCTGCCGCGGTTTTCACGGCCAGAAATCGCTGCTCCATCTTTGCAAGTTTTGCAAGCGTGTTGCCCGATTCCGACTTTTTCAGTCCAAGCATTTCGAATATTTTGGAGATAATGTCGGCAAACGCCATGGCAGTTCCTTTCAAGTGAACGATTACAGGTCGGTCGATTTGTTTGGATCTTTGTCTTTGCGATGTAATGGTTGTTTGTTCTGCAAGTAGTCAGTGAGGATTATGATAGCGGCTCTCGCATATGATATTGGTATTATACCATTCTCTTTACGGACGGCTGACGGCTGACTACGAACTTCTAAATCTCGCAAGCTTTTCGCATCATTGCAACTTGGATGCTTCGGGTGACAAACCAGACAGGGACGCCAATGAGCAGGGCCGAGAGACTGAAACTTCCCGTCGCTTGCCAGACGACAAGCTGAGCACCGACGACCGAGGCGGCAGCGCCTGCAAGTGTCATGAAATGTCCCGTTGCAATCCGACGCCAATGCGGATCGGTGTAAATGCGTTTGATGTTTTTTTCGCCTGCAAATTGCGGATCATTTGCACGAACAATGATAATTCTCGCAGGTTGCGAATGTTGCCACAAAATACATTTATACTCGTCCGTCTTTTGCAATTGATCCATCGCGTCGAGAACGAGTTGTCGTCGATATCCGGTCTTTTCTGCAAGGAGATCGACATGAACGGTACCTTCGTACGAGCGGTCGTCAAGCAGTTGGTCGATCGCTCGTCGGATTCGTGCGATTCGTTCCGCTCGTGTTTCCGGTTGCATCCGATCGAGCAGCGCGCGAACATCACCACTTTCGGTCGACTCGGCGGGCAGCTTCGTTTTCCACGCCGGGTTGTCACCTTGAATCGGATCGGACGCAAGTCGCAGCAGGTCGGCTTCGACAAGAACGTTGGCGTCTTGGTCGGATTCGCCGTTCGGTTCAGAAATAGCGATGTATGAATCTTTGTCTTCGAGTGCTTCGCAATCATCGGTCCAGCGGATCGGCGTTCCGATCGAGAAGCAGGTAAAGTCCGCCCGTTCGTTCGTTTCGATCCACTGGTCGTAGAGGCGGCGAATCGTGTCGATCCAGATCGATTGTGCATGGACAAAACACGAATCATCGGTACCGCTGTGTAACATCGGCGAGACGAATCCACAGACGATGTCGATCGTCGGTCGACCGATGAATTGGGTTTTGACCCGATAGATAGACAAGTGATTCAGCGTGTGGGCAAGTTCGATCCAATCATCGGTAACACTTACAATCTCTGGGACGGTCTCGCGATGGATCACTTCGCAGAATTGATCGGTTAGGTCGGCAACCGTTTCCGCTTCGGTGGCATAGATATTAAGACCGGTCGCGCGGATGAAGAAAGGCAAGCGGGGCGATGGCATGCGTCGCCCTTCGAGCGACTGGGCGTTGGCAGCAATGGCTGCGGAAAACGCCTGACGACGCGTTTGACACTGCGCGATTTGTTCGGTGAATTCTTCTGACCAGAGTTCTTTCGCCGGAAACCATGCCGCTGCACGGCTTTCATTGGTCCAGATATAAAGACGCCTGCGGAATTCTTCACGCATCGCCGGCGAGTCGGGCATGATTTCGCTGGGAAATTCAGGATTGTGGATGACGGTGTCGTCCGGTTCGAGGCCTTGCGCTTCGATCGAGCGCTGTTTCTGGCTTAATGTGGTGACGTAGAGAGTCTCGAAATCCGCTGCTGAAACATTGGATTCCTCACGCGCATCGATGGTTTCGTCCGTCGGATGCAGCTCAATATCTTGCCTAGGATTTCGGATCGAATCTGACGGCTTTAGCGTGTCATCGATTTCTTGTTCCGACATCTTCCATTCCCATTGTTTTGGGTTGAAAACTCATCCAGTGCAACACCTTAAGTTTATCATATTATCCCCCACGAATGAAACCCTGGGACCACTGAAAAAATTGGGATTCGAAGATGAAGTTCCGAGACGGATTAAGCGATGACAATATGGAAATGCGGAGGAAGATGCGCGGGATATTTCGTAAAAGGAGAGATGCTTGAACAATTGGCGGAACGCAGATATCGTGCCCGGTTCGATTTTCTTGACCACAAAGGCAGAATATCGCGAGAATTGGCCTGTATTGTTCGCGCCAGTCCCGTAGGTTATTACGCAATCTGGAAATCAGCGCAGCAGTTAAGTGCAAAAGAAAGCGAAAAGGTTGTGCTTTATCCGGACGAGCGAAATTACTTCGGGAACCGATATTTCCCTTGCTCGTGCTGCGGTTGCGGGGATTGCGGTTTCTCTTCTTTTTGTCGCTTAAGAAACTTAATGCCGAAGATATGGCCGACTTCGCGCTCCAGCCAATCAGCGCCGGGAAAGAGATCAGCGATGCTGATCGCAGTCGGATCGGGCGGGCCGACAAAGACGCGGATCGTTAATTGCTCGTTGTTTTTCGTGTTTGCGAGCATGTAGGACAGGCCGAATCGGCCGGGCGGAGCCCAACCGTCTTCCGTCGCCTCGTAATCGAGGTAGTCGATGCATGTGATATCGCAAAGCGAGTCGAAGTTTTGTTCGTCGCGCAGCGTCGAGAGAACGTCGATGAGAGATTCGGCGGGTACGACCGCCTGCGGTCCTTTACGAGAAGGGACGATTACCGCATCACCTGTAACGTGTGAAATAGCTGAAAAGATTGTCTGCTCAGACATGAAAACACCTAAAATAATCCTATCTATCGATCGAAAAGATCGAATTTAGCGAGGCATATTTTTGGCGACAAACCCATGCGGATTGTCACTTCCTCGCGAGTCCATAAGGATAACATAGCTTAATGGACGGGCGACGCCGGCCTGGGATGGCATTTTGCATGAATTACCGAAAACGAGAAGCATGGCCAGGCAGTCAAACAACCTTAAGAGCACGAATAAAGAGTAGGGGTTCGCAAATTGACAGCCAGGGCTGTGAAATAAACACCGAAAAGAAGCGAACAAACGTGCAGTTAAGCAGTCGGGGTTATAGCAAATAAAATGCCAAAAGGTCAAACAATAATAGAATTTCTTCTGCCTGTCAAGAGGCACGTCATCATTCTATATGATGAAAATGGCGTGAGTGCTAGTGGAAATACCGGATTTCATGTCCAATTCAAACGGAGAATCCGCATGCCAAATCTCTAATATGTGTGAGGTTTGGCACACGGAGACCGCTATGGGCTTTCAGGCCGGTCGATTTCCAACGCACTAGATTTAAGCATCTTTACCCAGTCCGAATTCATCACCAAGGAAAGGGTAAGCTTATCCGTCGCTGGACAGCCTTAGAAGACGTCGACCATGAAGTGCGAACCCGAATGATACAGCCGAGGCGTCGGGTAGTAATTGTAGTTATTGGTGTTGTATACCGGAATTCGCATTTCCGGCGGATATCGGTAATACATGTCGTCAGCGCTTCGGTAGTACGAATCTCCGTAGAAGTTCTGCGGATAGTATACGTACGGATAGTGATAGAATCGATTCCAGTCCTGCGTATTGTACGTACCGGACCAAGTTCGATTTTGCCACGTCTGAGCCGAGGCATCTTCAACATTGACGAAAAGAATCGCTGCGGCGGCAACGACTAACAGACAGACGATCCAACGAGTCATGGTTCCCCCCAATATGGTTTAAATATTCGCTTCCTTGCGAATCGACCTGAAAGAGTAATGTCCGTAGGTGTTTCTGCTTCAAACACAAGGACATTGTTTGCTAATGCCAAGCCGAAGAGGATCAACCAAAAAATGTTCCCAAAAACAAATCGGTCGAGACATCTCCGACAAACTTTAATCATCCAGATGTTAAATCGGCACGACGCATTATCCATATTAAGCGAATATTTCCGACAATCGGTATAATTGCACTAAGTGAAAGAATGACAAGCGTTTAAGTGGAAAGTCTGCATTCCGAAAAGACGTAAAAAGGCCGGAAAATATGCCGTTTATGGCCGTTGCGGTGTAAGATTACACCGTTCAGCCGTGAAGAATTTTTGCGGAATTATGGTGGAATTTTGCAGCGTGGACGCTTGCCGCGGTGCGATCGATGGACGCGTTGCGCCGTTGCCGTGTGGTATTGTTCCAGCCACGGAAGTTGATCGCCGCCGGTGCAGCAGTAGCTTTGGAAATTCCAAAGGTGCATGTCGGCTAATGGCTATAAAGTAGAAATAAGTTACGCTTTATAACCGATAGACTTAACGGTTAAAACGTCAGTTTGATCCAGGTTTATAACCGTTAGCGCCTTCAGCCGTTTTAAGTGTTTCGGCCATTGCTGCGCCTGCTTCCGTCAATTCGTATCCAGTTGATCGATAAGAAATATGCTTATTGCCTAAGTGTGGCGATAGAAGGCCACGTGCTACTAGTCGCGACATCGCACGTGAAATCGCAGCATGTGCGGCACGATATGCCTTTTCGTCAAGCTGCGAATAATTGAAACGCATACGCCAATTTAGGATGCCATTTTCAAAACGCAACGAACACGCCGGTTCGATTCCATAGAATCCTTCCAGAATTTCACCGTGCGATATGTCCGGCGCTACCGACGGACCAAACGGCGAACGATCTTCCAGCCGCAATTCTACCACTGGATATTCTTTGCGAATTTCAAGCGATCGCACTAGTATGTATTTTTGCAAGTCTGATAGTCCACGGCCCATGTGCTTCCTTCCTTAAAATTCATCGTTCGCGCGGATGCCTAGCCAGCATTTTTGCGATTTGCCGTCATGCCATTTCGTTTCTGATTCCGCACCACGGAACACGCGTGAAACTTCCTTGCCAAACATGATATTCGATAGCGGCGTGTTTCCGTTCGTGTCGCAGTAGTCGCGGTACTTATCGTAAAGCGTGGCCGAAGGAATAATGCCGTTTTCGTCAGCGCGGTATTGTTCCTGCAAAAATGCACGTGCGGAATTCGTTTCGCGTTGGTAATCTTCCAAGGCGTTCCGGCTGCTTTCTGGAATCACAAAATGGCTACGTTCGCGAAGTCGCTGTAAACCTTCCAGCGCCCATTGAATCACGCCAGGCATTTCGCCGGTTTCAATCCACCATCGCGGCGAATCCATGCCGTATATGATTTCGCTGGCCGGTACTTCGCGAAGGAACGGAATCGGAACCATGCGACGCCACAAGCCTTGTGATCGATCGGTGAACCGTGGCCGGACATTGGTGGAAAACATAAGACGCGCCGTCGGTTGTGCTTGGATCGGTTCTTTGTACTTCCGTTCAAACGTCATCGAATCGCCGCTTGCGTAAGCCTTTAGGATGCCTTCCGCCGCTTTGCTTGTTTCGTTCAAGTCCGGACAAATATTCGCAAGCTTGCCAAGTGTACCGGCCAAGGCGAATCGCCGGCCGAAGTCTTCAAGGTTTACATTGCTTACATTTTC
>Ga0180430_10003034_pt1 | contig 14653 bp, 7 predicted proteins | sample SS_ome_9_FD_132999 | JGI IMG/M metagenome (GOLD analysis project Ga0180430, IMG submission 132999) | Hypersaline lake sediment archaeal communities from the Salton Sea, California, USA - SS_1_S_2 metaG | ecosystem: Environmental > Aquatic > Non-marine Saline and Alkaline > Hypersaline > Sediment... | reverse complement strand
GGTGTCGACGGGCCGGTTGAGTTCGGCGGTGATAGTGACCGTCGATCCGACCAGCGCCCGGGGCGTCTGGTCGTCTTTGAGAATGCGGATTACCGGTTGCAGCTTGGTGTATGACGGGGGTACGACGCCAACGGTTATTTTCCGGATTTCGGGCAGGTCGACGACGTGAATGTTGTAGTAGCGGCTTAGGGCGTCGCCCGCGGCGACCCGGAAGTCGAAATCGTTTTCCTCCGCCGCAAAGGCGATCTGGAATTTTCGCCACCCCTGTCGCGGATCGGGGAGTTTGTCCATGCGGTGGATTTCATCGTCACCTTCGCCCGAGGCGACCCGGAAATCGGCGCTGTAAAGGGACTGGTTGTCGATTTCGGCTTCGACCACCAGTTGTTGCCCGCGGATCATCGCGTAGTCGAACCGGCCTGAGGCCTTGCGAACGCTTTCGCCGGTGATGACCTCCACCACCATCGAGTCGCTGGAGACTCGCCGGATGTTGGCCGTCGGTATTAACGATCTGCGGAACTGGTTCCAGGTAGCCTCCGGCCATGCGGTCAGCAGAACGATCAACACGCCGAGGACGACGCCGGCGGCAACGAGGAATCTCCTGGCGATTCGCATGGATATTTCGCGTCCGGGCCTGATCGATCGAGCGTCGGATATGGCGATCTGCGATGTGGCGTCGATCAGTGCGGGCGAACCGCGAAGTTCCGGTGCGTCGGAGGTGGTTAGAAGCTCGACGGTGGAGCTGATCCGCTCCTCGAATTCCGGATGCTGGAGTTCCACCAGGCGTGCGATTCCCGCATGCGTGAAGCTCCTTGCCAGCGGTCGAACGAGCAGCCACAGCGCCACGGTTGCGGTCAGACCACCGGCCGACAGGATCATGATTGCCCGCGGCCAGACCGTGAAGGTGATTACCCACCGATCGATGCCCATGATGATCAGCATTGAGGCGACCGCGACGGCCAGAACCGCCGCCGAACCGCGAAGGGCCATAACCATCCTCGCACGCCAGATCAGGTGGTTCAGCGCACTGGTTATATCACCTGGAACCGTTTCCGTGCGAATTGCCTGGGTCATTGTAATAGCTCCTTCGTCGCTATGGCTGTCAGCTATTAGCTGTCAGCTATCAGCTAGAGGCAACAGCAACGACACGACAACGGTAACAAACGTTATCTTCTGTCGTCAGCGGTTGACCGTCAGCCGTTGGTCGTTAGCTAGTAGCTGATAGCTGATAGCTGACGGCCGCCTTTCCTGTATTATATCGGTCCCAATATTAGACGAACAATGTAATCATTAGTTTCCGGCGGTCGATCAGGTCAGTCCGGCGCGTTTTCTCGTGAACCATTCTCCAGCGGCCAGCATCAGCAGTGCGATCAGCAGCCACCATGAATCCCAGAGCGGAAACTGGGCAGGCAGCTCTTCTTCTTGCGTTCCTGTCGCCAGGAGCCGGAGTATTTTTGCCGCTTCGTTGGCTTCGAACACGCGTCCGCCGCTCTTTTCGGCCAGGCGTGAGGCCATTCCGCGATCGGCGGTAAGTTCGACCTGTTCTACCGACAGGGTCGAATCGACGGAGAACTCGGTGAACACGCTGTCGGCCTGGCCTTCTTCGGCCAATATTTTCGTTATGGTGTCTCCTCCCAGCACGGCCCGGTAGGCGCCTCCCGGCAAGTTGCCCAGGTCCGCCGAGTATCGCCCCGGCGAGCCTTTCTCTCCGAGTAGTTTGCGGCGCAACACGAGTTTATCTTTGCGGTATACTTCTATCGTCGCGTCGGCGTCTTTGACCGGTGAAAGGTCCTTGTCGATTACGTTCGCTCGAATTCTGACCGGGCTTTGCGAACCGTAGCGGCTGCGGTCGGTTCCGAGCTTCACCAGGTTGGTCCCGGACCTCAGGCGGTCGGAAGTCGCCCAGCGGAGCACCTGCCCCCAGAACTTGTGGTGATACGTGTCGCCGACTCGATATCGCATTCGCCATGTCCTGTCGAAACCGACGAACATCACGCTTCCGGCGCCCACGTTATGGGCGGAGACCAGTGCGCGTGATCGCTGGTACTTGACGATTTTGGTCATCTGCAAATTTCGCTGGGCGGTGGAGACGGCATCTTCCATTGTCGGTTCGTCGTCTGCTCTTGCGTATGCCAGCACGGCCGCACCGGGCTTGGCGTCGATGATGGGCCTTCTCCAGGTGATTTCGGGCATCGAGTCCCATATTTTTGCGTTGATTTCCGGATCGGTGTCCTGTTGCGTGATGATGTGGTTTTTACCTTCGGGGGTCAGCGCGATTTTGAAGGCGTTTTCGGGCATTTTTTCGGCTACACCGGGAATGAATCTCACGGGCAGCAGTTCGGCGAGCAGGGTTCGCCCGTATGCATGGGGCATGTATCCCCGCCCTGCGATGAAGACAAGCGTCCCTCCGCGATCATCCACGAAGGCCTTTAGGATTTCGAGCGTTTTTTCATCCAGTTCGGAAGGTGGCAGGTCGCCGAGAATTATCACGTCGAATTTCAACCACTCTTCCTTGTTCCTGGGCAGTGCGGTGGCTTCGCTGTCTGCTTTGGGACGGGTCGCCGATGCGTGAACCGTCGGTCGATTCGGTTCGCCGGTGATGCGGTCCGGTTTTAGAAGAACGTGCTGGAGTTTGACCGACTCGTCGCGTCCGAGGAACAGGTTCTTGACGTATCGGTATTCCCATCGCGGGCGGTTCTCGATTATCAGCAGGTTCGTGTCGCCATCGGTTACGTTGACCGAGAACGAGAAATCGTTATTGCCCGCGTCGATTTCGCCGGGAATCGGATCGATCCGCAGTTTATACAGGTGCAGGCCCGGAGTTGTCGGTTTGTCGGACATCTGCACGCGTTTTCTGAGCTGCGCGAACCGGCCTACGGTAACGGTCTTCTCGTCCACTTCGCGATCGCCGTCGGTCAGTACAATGTGTACTGTCTTACCGGCCAGACCGTCGAGCTTGCAACCGGCGTCGACCAGCAAGTCATCTCCGGGCGAAATTGCTTCGGGCGAGTTGACGCTCGCGATGGCGGCGTCAGGGGGCGGTTTGTCCGATCCGATCACTATCGGGTAGATCGGAGCGCCGGCCTGTCCGAGATTGCGTGCGTACGATTCGGGATGGCCCAACGCGGTATGCCTCGCGTCGCTTAGAACGATAATTCCTGTGAGCCTGCTGTTATCGGCGAGGCCCAGCATTTCCGCCAGTGCCGCCGAAATGTCAGTCAACTGCAATTCGTCGGGCAGCTTCGTCGGCATGGTTGTCGTCCGCCTCGCCGGTCGGGTCCGCGGCGCCAGGGTCGTTTCGGCGAATTTTCGAACGTCCAGTTCGCTTGGATTGGCCGCAAAATGATAGAGCGATACGGCGAACTTTTTCCTGAGTCGTTCGAGCATGTTAGCATTCTTGCCCGAGGCGCCCTTGTGCAGCAGTATATCGTAAGCGAGTTGGAAACGCGTCCTGGCCGACAGGGTGTCGAGTTCGGTTCGCGTTTTTTTGGGCATGGTGGTGTAGAACGCTTCGTCCGCCTGGTCGGCCAGGGGGCCCAATATGGCGGTGATGTCAACCACGGCCGCGGCGGTGTCCGCGACGGATGTTTTGAGATTGTCGCAGGCCCGGGCGAGTTTGACCGGATCGCTGGTGTCGGTCATGTCGGCGATACTCTTCAGACCGTTGCATATCCGCTTCGAAAGTCCTGCCCGCACGCGTACCAATTCGCCGATCACCGTTGTCGGCAGCTTGAGTTTGGCGATGTCGGGCGAGGCGATTTCTTTGACGTGCGCCGCGATTTTGTCCATCCAGTCGCCGGCGCCCTTGTGGATCGAATGGCGTTTTCCGGCCAACTCCCTGCCGAGATCCTTCGGGGTTGCACTTCCCATCTCCGACAGCACCCTGCGCCACTTTTCGAGTTCGTCGCCGAGTGTTCGGAGATCGGTTTCGAGTATGTCCAGATGTACGGGCCGATCTGCCAGCGAGAACGTTTCGGCCAGTCGCGCCTTGCTGGCGGGGGTCATCTGTATTTCCGGCAGGTGCATCGAGGCGGAGTTGTCGATAAGCACGGCCACCCCGGGGCGGTATTCCTCATCGAGCGCCGCCGACCAGGTGGGTTGTGCCAGCATCACTATCACTCCCAGCACGAGCGCCACTCGCATCGCACAGATAGCCCAACCTGCCCGTGTCGAGACGGTGCGGCGTTCCAGGGCGTAGAGCAGCATGACTGCTTCGATGCATATTGCCCCCATTACCGCAATCACCCAGATCGGCCAGTCGGTGGCCAGGATTATGATTGTTTCCGCGGCGGTCGCCACCAACCACAATGCGCCCGAGCCGATGGCGATTCGCAGAGGCGACATTACCCAGTTCGTGCGATTCGCCCTGGGCCGATCGTTCCGGGCCCCGGGATCGTCTGCGCCGGCGCGTTCGAATGGAAGGATGTAGAGTACGGTCCACAGCGCGCAGACCAGGACGGCGAGAATCAGCATCATCAGCGGCGAGGCGCCATCCGCCGCGCCCAGGCATATTTGCGGGTCTGTTATCATATCTGTACGTCAGTCGAAGCCAGGGCGTCTCTGGCCCGTTGTTTCATGGTCTGCCTGTCGCCGCCTTCCTGGACGAACGGTATTTTTTCGGTGCTGCCCGCCTGCCGCTGCGAACTTATCCAGCGGGTAAGCGCGACCTCGCCGAGTATTAACGCCAGAAGACCCAGCGCGAGATACTTCCACAACTCCTGACCGGGGATATCCCCCTTTACAGCGGAAACCAATTCACCGAATGTCCTGGCGTGGAAGACGTTGACTTGTGTCTTGAGCAGTCCGAAGTCCTCGTCGGAGAGTTTCTCGATGAGTCCCTCATCGGGATTTCCGAAGACCGCGAATGGTACGCTTTTACCGTCCGAGGTTTCCGCTCGAAGCCGTTTTGCAAGGGAGGGCGGTAACTGGAAACGATAAAGCCCGGGGCGGCGCGTATCGTCGAAGCGGATTCGCAGCGTCCGCTTGTCGATTTTGGTTTTTGCTTCGAGCGTGTTACCGTTTGGAGCGATCACGGTCACCACCTCGTTTTCCGCGAGTTTGAGTTCGTTTTCGTCCTCGGTTTCCAGTTCGGTTACGACCGTGGCGCCGGCCTGTGCGGCGGCATGTAGATGCCCGCTTCCCGTGGCGAGGTAATAGGTCAGCTCGTGCATCAACAACACGTAGCACTCGAGTCGGGGGAGGTTTGAATCTTGAGCCCCCAGCGACGTAGCCAGCATGATCACCCGCCCCTTTCCGGTCTGGCGCTCGACCAGCATCGGCTCGGAAGTGTTCAAGTCGCCGCCGATACTGCTGCCCGCCCTTGCCGACATCTTCCACCACGCCGAAATTGCGGCCTTGTCAATGTCGGACCGTACTGTGTCGCCGGCGACAGTCAACGCCGGGTGGCGGAAAGTATTCACCGCCACCCTCGCGGGCTTGTCGGGACTGACGAGCCTTTCGGTCATCTTGGCGGGGGTGAAGCTTCGGCGCCTCGCGTCGGTCCATCGATTGTAGAAATCGGCCAGCGCGCCGCGCCCCGGCGCCACGAGCAGCCCGCCCCCTTCGGTAACGAAGTTTTCAAGACCTCTTGCCGCTGCTTCCGGAAGTCGGGGCACGTCAACCAGCGCTACCACGCGATATCGCGCGAAATCGCCCTGTTGAACGACTTCGGCGGTGGGGACGACGGTCGGTTCGACCAGGTATTTTTGGTTTGGGTCCGTCCCTTCCCGCGGGGTCAGGGCGAGTTTCAGCAAGTGTGCGTCCAGGGCGTCGGGATTACCGTTGACGATCAGCACGGGCAACTTTCGAGTCACTTTTACAATGCGGTGAGAAACGTTGTCGCCGGGTATGTCGTCCTTGCGGAGTATCCTTACCGTCGCCACGTGCGGTCCGGGCTTGTCGAACAGGTGCGTGAAATAAACGGTCTTGACCGCCTGGGGGGGGATCTCCCCGACCGCCTCGGTCGCGACGATGATCCCGTTGACCTGTAGTTCAACGGTGGCCGAAGGAATCTGCGCCTTGCCCGCATTGATTATCTCGACGTTGATACCGACTGCGCGATCGGTGCCGATTACCCCGCGGCTGAACGTTATCTCGCCGATCGATGCATTGTCGATGCTCGGAGGCAGTGGCAGGTCGCGGCAGAGGATCATGGGCGTCGACGGCAGGCGTTCGAAGCCCGCGGCGGCCAGGTCCCACTGGTTGGCGCCGGCGACGTTCCATCCGATCTTCTGCCCGTCGGTAAGGATGACGATGGTCTTGGTGGCGCCTGTTCCTCGCTCGAGGCATGCGGTGGCCTCGGCGATGGCTTTCGAGAGGTTCATCGCCGAGCCCATGGGTTCGGCACTTTCCAGTGCGGCCTGCAGTTCGTCGGGGTTGGAGATGGGGCTGGGTACGATCGCGTCGGGTCCGGCCCCGGCCAGTATTATGCTGAACGCGTCTCCGCGTCTGCGGGCCTTGATGAGTTCTCCGGCCTCTTCCAGGGCTTGCTGGAAGTTGGTCTTTTCATCGGTTTGCAGTGTCATCGATGTCGAAGCGTCGATGATGACGGCGATATCCTTGCTGCCGGCGGCGGACCATATCCGGGTTTGTGACCAGTATTCTGTCGCGCTGGCGCCTCCGGCGATCAGGAGCAGCATCCCTGTCGCCAGCAGCAGGATCATCCTCGCGCGTTTCTGAGACCACATTGACGCGCCAATTGCCGCACAGACCGAGGCGGACAGCACCGTCGGAAGTACGATCATCCAGGGGATACCGGAATGGCTGGGCAGAAACGGTCTTGCTATCGTCAGGACCAGCAGGGCCACCAGCATGCATCTCATCGACATCAGGAGAATTTCTTCGATGAGTATGCGTTTTTTTCGCGAAGTTATCGAGGCCATCAGGAATCGCATCGCTCCCCAATCCATCGGAGCAGCCTGTCGACGGTTGAACAGGTGGATCAGTATCGGGACGGCAACACCCGAAAGCGCCAGCAGTATCGGCCAGTTAATGAACGTCACTTGTATCTCCCCATTCGCATCGCCAGGTAGTCGGACAGGGCTACGTCAAAAGGTTGGCTGGTTGCGATTGGTACGTAATCGATACACATTCTCCCGCATCCGAGTTTCAGGTCTTCGGTGAACTGTCGTACTTCGTTTACGTATGCGGCGCGGATGGACTTTGGATCGAGTTGTATGTTGTGCCCGTGTATTTCCAGGTTGCGGAAGTCGCTGAAACGGTCGAAGGGGAAATTGATTTCCTCGTCGGCCATCAGGTGCAGCATAATCACCTCGTGCCTGCGATATCTGAAATGGTGCATCGAGTTGAGGATATCGTCGATATCGTCGAACATGTCCGAGATGATGACGATCAGCCCTCGCCGGTGGATTCGCTCGGCGATGTCGTGAAAGATAGGCGCCAGGGCGGTCTCGTCTCCCGGTATAGTTTCGTCAAGTTCCTGCAGGATAACCCGCAGGTGCCCGGGTCGCCCCCTCGGAGGAATGTAGTGCCGCACCTGGGTGTCGAAAGTGACCAGTCCGACGGCGTCCTGCTGGTGGATCATCAGGTGCGCCAGAGACGCCGCGAGGTATTGCCCGTACTCGAACTTGCTGAGAGGCCTCCCGTCGCGCCGATCGGCGGTTCGTCCGCGGTATTTCATCGATCCCGAAGCGTCCAGCAGTATCACCGAACGGAGGTCGGTCTCTTCGATGTACTGCTTGATGTAGTACTTGTCGCTCTTGGCGTAGACCTTCCAGTCGAGGCTGCGAATATCGTCGCCGGGTGTATACTGGCGGTGCTCGGCGAACTCGACCGAGAAACCCTTGTACGGGCTCCTGTGACGCCCGCTGATCATGCCCTCGACCACGCCGTGGGCGACGAGTTCCAGGCGGCTTAGCTTGGCCAGTGTCTTCTGGTCGAGCAGACGCATATATGTGGGGATATTATTCAATTTCCGGTTTCCGGTACGTCAGTCTCCGCGAGAAACTCTTCGCGGAGTTATTCGATTCCCTTGACGTCGGGTTTGATCTCTTCCAGGAGTCGGCGCACCACGTCGTCGGAGGTTACCCCGGCCGCTTCGGCGTTGAAAGTGGTCAGCACGCGATGTCGCAGAACCGGAAGTGCGACCTGTCGGACGTCTTCGGTGGTGGTATGGGATCGCCCGTACAGGATCGCTCGTGCCTTTGCCGCCAGCACCATGTATATTCCGGCCCGCGGACCGGCGCCCCATCCGACCAGTTCGTTGATGAACCTTGGCGCCTCGATCGAATTGGGGCGCGTCGCGCGAGCGAGGTCGCGCGCGTAGACAAATACATGTTCGGCGACCGGTACGCGTCGGACAATGCCCTGGAGGTGTATGATGTCGTCTCCGGTCAGGGTGGGCGCCAGGTCCGCGACATACGTTCCGGTAACCTGTTTCATGATCGCCAGTTCTTCCCTGCTCGTGGGATAGTCGACCATGATGTTGAACATGAATCGGTCGAGTTGGGCCTCGGGCAGGGGGTACGTGCCTTCCTGCTCGATTGGGTTCTGAGTGGCCAGTACGAAGAAGGGGTCTGGAAGGGGGTAGGTCTTCTCGCCGACGGTGACCTGGCGTTCCTGCATGGATTCGAGGAGGGCGGCCTGGGTTTTGGGTGGCGTGCGGTTGATTTCATCGGCCAGCACCATGTTGGTGAACAGCGGACCGTGAACGAACCGGAATATGCGCTTGCCCGTGGTGTGATCTTCTTCCAGGACGTCCGTACCGGTGATATCCGAGGGCATTAGGTCGGGGGTGAACTGTATTCTTTTGAATCCGAGATGGAGCACATCTGCCAGCGTGCTGACCAGCAGCGTCTTAGCCAGTCCCGGTACGCCAACGAGCAGCGCGTGCCCGCGGCAGAAGATTGAAATGAGGACCTGTTCGATCACCGCCGACTGACCGACGACCACCCGGGACAACTGGTCGGTCATCACGCCGTAGGCCTTCTTGAGGGCGCCTATGGCCTTTATGTCGTCATCGTCGCGGATAACGGAAGAGGAGCCTGTGTCGGTTTGAGGATCATTAGGCATAGATACAATCTCCAATCTGCACTATTCGCCCGCCGGATATCAAGTGCGGGCGCAGTTGTCTAACATATATTATAATGCCGGGGGTGCGGCGTTATTGCTTGCGGCGACGGTATCGACCCTACTTGCCCCCGGGCAGTTCCAGGCCCAGGACCTCCATGACCTGCTGAAGGTCGCTCCAGACTTCGCGGCGGACCTTGGGAGTGTAATATCGCAACAGATATGCCGGATGAAAAGTCGGCATTACAGGTATCCCGCCCAGTGAGTCCGCAAATGCGGGCAAGCTCTGCCATGTCCCCCGCAGGCGAGTAATGCCCGTCCTGGTCTGCAGGAGTTTCTGTGTGGCCGGATTGCCCATGGTCACGATCGCCTTCGGTGAGATGATCTGCAACTGGCGCATCAGGTAAGGCCAGCACGCTTCGACCTCGTCGCTCATGGGGTTGCGATTCTGCGGTGGTCGGCATTTGACGACGTTACAGATGAACACGTCGCTTCGGGTCAGTCCCATCGCCTCGATCATTTTGGTCAGAAGATCGCCCGCCCGCCCACAGAATGGGCGCCCGGTTTGGTCTTCGTTTTGCCCGGGCCCCTCGCCTACGAACACCAGCGCCGCATCAGGGTCGCCCTCGCCGAAGACAGTATTATTGCGGGTTTTACTGAGACGGCACCTGGTGCAGATCTTCACCTCATTATTGTTCATGTCGTCGAGTGCGGCGCCCTTGTCCGATGGCGTTACGTTCGCCGGGCTGCGGACCGGTTGCCCGGGAGGCTTGACTTCGGGCAGGGAGTTTACCGCTGAGGGTATGAACTGACCGCCCAGCAGTTGGTCGATTTCCAGGAGTTGTCTTGCGGTATTGGTAAGTGATTCGATTGGATCGCTCATGGCGGTCATTGTAGTACGGAGGGGGGGCTGTGACAATAGATCCCTCCGGACCAGACGCCGTCAATGTCCAATGCAACAACCTTGCCTGTCAACCGGGTGTTTTCCGGAGGCTTGAATCGCACGGTGATGTAGCGATCCGTCATTCCCTGGCGGACGCCCGGGGCCGGTCGGGTTGACTCCACCAGTGCTTCCATTCGCCTCCCGACAAATTGCTTCCGGAACTCCGTCGCCATCTGCGATTCCAATTCGCCCAGTTGTTTGAGGCGCGCCTTGACAACGTCCGCCGGCGGCGCCTCGTGGCGGTATTCCCATGCGCCCGTGCCTTCGATCGCACTGAACGGGAAAGTGTGTATCTTCGCGAACCGGGCGTAACGGGCCATGCGAAGCGTTTCGGCGAAATCCTCGTCGCTCTCTCCGGGGAATCCGACGATCACGTCGGTAGTGATCGCCGCGTTATCCAGCGCCGACCGGATGCGATCGACCGTTTGGCGGAATTCCCGAGGAGTGTACTGTCTCCTCATCCGCTGGAGCACTCGCCGGGAACCGGACTGCAGCGGAAGGTGAAAGTGGGGGGCGGCTTTCTCGTTGTTGCGGTAGACATCCAGCAACTCGGCGCTGACGTCACCGGGTTCCAGACTGGAGAGGCGCACTCGCCACAGGCCTTCGATGTCCGCGATCTGATTCAGCAGTTCGGGCAGTGACGCCTTACTGTTGCCCCAGCGTCGGCGAATGGTGCTCTGGCGTCCGAAAGCCCCGAGAAAAACCCCGGCCAGTACGATTTCCTTGTGTCCCGAACCGACCAGGTCCAGGCATTCGGTGCGGACCTGCTCGATGGTTCTGGACCAGACAACCGGGCGAGTGTAAGGCACGATGCAATACGAACAGAAAGCGTCGCAACCGTCCTGGACCTTGACAAAAGCCCGCTGGTGGTCGGGGAATACCCTTATGCCCCCGATTTGACGCATACCGCGAGCTTTGCGCTTGACGGCGATGTTGCGCCTGGTTCTAATATTGTAGCGAGTACTGCTTGGGCTGTGTGTCGATTCGGTTGGTTGTCCGGCTTTTGGTCGGTTGTCTTTCAAGTTGGCGACTATTTTCCGGATCACGTCGTCCAGGTCGCTATGGTGTCCTGCTACGTGCGATTGATGCTTCGGGATGCCCAGCGATGTGAGTACCTGGTCGATTGCTTCGGTGTCGTAATCGCTGTAGCAGCCGGTTATCAGCACTACCGCATTGGTGTTGCCCCGCAGTTTTCTGCGGATGGTCTGGCGGCTTTTGCGCATGGCCCTTTTGGTTATGCAGCAGGTGTTGATAACCACCAGATCGGGATGGTTGTCGGCTTCGGCGGGCACCATCCCGGCGCAGCACAATCTGGATGCCAAGGCGGCGCTGTCGTACTGGTTAACCTTGCACCCCAGTGTCGTGATGCTGAATCGGGCCATAAGTTTTCAATATTAGTATAACGCACCGGCGGAGATATTGTTGCGGTCGTGACGAAAAGTTCATACTATGCGGTTTGGATTCACCGAACCATGACCGGAGATTTGCTCCGATCGATTTGAAGAGCCAGGGAGCGGTAATGGCTAGAGCGAAAAGTGTTTGGGGGGTTGACATCGGTCAATGTGCCCTGAAGGCCCTGAAGCTTAGTGATGAGGACGGGCATTTTCAGGTCGAAGCCTTCGAGGTGATCGAACATCCGGAGAACCTCCGTGGTCCCGAGGCGGATCGCTCAGAGGTGTTTACTCACGCTATCGGTCAGTTCCTTGCCAGGAACGACGTATCGAGCAGCATGGTGGCCGTTGCGGTCCCCGGACAGAGCAGTTTCACGCGTTTCGTCAAGCTTCCTCCGGTCGAACCGAAACGAATACCCAGCATTGTCAGATTCGAGGCTGAGCAGCAGATACCATTCCCCATCGGCGAGGTCATCTGGCGGTGGCAGACATTTCATGACCCCGACAGCCCCGACGTTGAGGTGGGCATTTTTGCGATGAAGCGAATAGAAATCGCCGAGATGCTGGCGATGATGGCGTTGTCGAACCTGAAGGTCGATCTGGTCCAGATGGCGCCGCTGGCGCTTTATAACTTCATGTGCGCCGACGATCAGTTGGCGCCCGATGGCGCTACCCTTCTGGCCGACGTGGGTACCGACAAGACCGACCTGGTTGTCGCCGACGGTCCGAGAATCTGGACTCGCACGATTCAGATCGGCGGTAACAACTTCACCGAGGCGTTGGTGCGTGCCTTCAAGCTGTCGTTTGGAAAGGCTGAGAACCTCAAGCGCACGGCGGCCACCAGTAAGTACGCCAGGCAGGTATTCCAGGCGATGCGCCCGGTTTTTGCGGATCTCGTTCAGGAGATCCAGCGATCGATCGGTTACTACACGTCGCTGCACCGCGAGAGCAGGTTCAAGCGAGTTCTTGGTCTGGGCAACGGTTTTCGTCTTCCGGGACTCCAGAAATTCCTCGAACAGAATCTCAATATCCCCGTCGTCAAGATCGACAGCTACAATACCCCGGTCCTTGCCCCGTCTCTTAGTGAACCGACGTTCACCGAGAACATCCTGTCGTTCGGTGTGGCCTACGGCCTGGCGATTCAGGGGCTCAGCGAGGCCAAGGTCGCCACCAACCTCTTGCCCGACGAGGTCGTTCGCAAACGTCTGTGGGATCGCAAGAGGCCCTGGTTCGCCGCCGCCGCCGCGGCGCTGCTGGTGGTCATGTGCTGCTGGGTGTACCGCGGTTTCGCAGATCGCTTACCGTATCCGGACTCCGTCCTGACCGATTCGCCCATCGGGCGCACCCTGGATATAGTTGACTCGCTCGGCGGGTTGCAGAAGAAGGTCGGAGAGATCGGCGAAGGCGAAGATGAGATAAAACAAATGAGGGCGGTGATGGCCTCATACGGTTATCGGAAATTCTGGCCTTCGGTTTTGGCGGTGTTTTCCGAAGCGATCGACGCGGTGGCCGGGGAGGACAACGCCAAGTACAGGCAATGTGCCATAGACCGTGCAGAGGCCACTTTACTGCGGGAGGAACTTGACAGGGGTTCTTCGCAGGGCAGGGTCCTTTCGCTCGCGGATCGACAGGCCAAAGAAAGCAAGCTGGCCGGGGTGCGGGCGAGAATAAAGGCATTCAACAGTGTCGAGCGAGCGTCGCGCAAGATCATCGTCATGGAGAGTTTCACCAGCGAGTATTCTGATGACGCGGTCGCCCGGTTTCCCCAGGATGGAATCTCGAAACCGTCTCCCACGGGCAAACGGCGTGGATTTGTCGTAGTCACGCAGTTTCGCACGACTTTCGGTGACAACATCTACATCCAGAAATTCATCGAGAGATGCCGCGCCCTGGCCGAAAACAAGTATCCCGGCATCTGGATATATGGCGGGCACATGACTGACAAGAGCAGGCAGGGCGCCGCAGCCGCGGCAGCCGGCGCGGCGGTCCCGCCCGCGGGCGCCGGCGCCAAGACCGCGGGCGAAGGCGTCGAGGTCGCCGACGACGGCGAGGACCTCGGCTTGATTGACCCGATTACCGGTGAAGACAGATCCGGTGATCTGCGAGTTGTGGTCCGCTGGGTTGTGCTCGTCGAAAGCGACGGTATCAATTACCCCGATGCCCCAACTGATGACAAGTCAGACAAAAACAAGACACGGAGATAGCACCAATGCAATGGATTCGTGAAAACCTGTTCCTGGCCTGTCTGATAGGCGCATTGGTCGTATGCTTTGGTGCGGCCTATGCCATCAGGTCGGGTCAGGACACCGCCTTCAAGATTGAAGACATGAAACCTCGGCGCAATCTGGCTCACAAGATCGGTCGCCTCGCTTCCAGCAAGCCGGTAAACAGGAAATGGCTGGAGAATGCCCGGAAGCGTCTTGAAGGGATTCGCCGGCAGCGGGACAGGGTTGTCCGCGAAGCGTCGGACTGGAACAGGAAAAACTACTCGGTGCTGCAACTCAAGACGGTCGCTGACGGAAAGGTCGAGATGATCCCGGCGTTTCCTTACGATTCGGTCGTCTATCAGAAGAAGGACCTGACCTCGAAGTTCACCAATACATACCGCGTCGTGCTCTACGGCGCCTTGGCCAGGCTGGAACTGACGTCCTGGCCGACCGATGCGGAAATAGGCGAACTGAGCGTCAAGATCGACAAGGATATACAGTTGAGGCGCAAGGCGGCTGTCAAGAGAGTGGAATATGCCCAGCAGCGCAGCGGCGCAAAGACGCCCAAAAATCCTACCGGCGACGGTAAACCGGAAGAAGAAGCAAAGAAGCCCGAGGGGGTCAGCCAGGAAGACTGGGACCTCAGCATACTCACTGAGGCCGATGTGCATGACAGGGCCCGCCGGAATGCAACTGAAGAGTTGATGCTCCGGAAGGCCAACGAGGGAATCATGTTCGTCTCGCCCAAGACGCTGGCGATGGTCAGCAATCTCAAACTGCCCGGTGGGGATACCGGTCCGGAAGAACTGGATGTCATTTTTCCCAAAGAGGTCTGGAAGTCGGCGGAAGCCCCGGCGGCGAAACTTTGGGAGGCACAGTTGAACCTTTGGGTAACCCAGGACATCCTTTCTGCAATCTACACCACCAACCAGCAGTCGCTGCGTACCGCCGGAAGCGTCCGCAAGGCCACTGTTTCCAACGCGGCTATTAAACTCCTCAGTGGAATTGACATTCAAGAGCAGTACCTGACGCTGCGAGGTGCCGGGGGCGCTGCAGTCGCAAACGCCAATCTCACCCAGCGAGTAACG
>Ga0180430_10003033_pt1 | contig 14659 bp, 15 predicted proteins | sample SS_ome_9_FD_132999 | JGI IMG/M metagenome (GOLD analysis project Ga0180430, IMG submission 132999) | Hypersaline lake sediment archaeal communities from the Salton Sea, California, USA - SS_1_S_2 metaG | ecosystem: Environmental > Aquatic > Non-marine Saline and Alkaline > Hypersaline >... | reverse complement strand
GTTCCTCCTCCCATACCAGCGCAAATAAATACTAGGTGTGCACCTTCAAGCTCCCTCTCAATGAGTGGGCGGTCTACTTCAGCAGATTTTGCACCAAGGTCTGGGTATCCACCTGCACCAAGGCCCTTGGTAATGCTTCTTCCAATTAAGACTTTTGATGCTTTTTCGTGGACCTGCCTAAGGTGCTGCTTATCAGTGTTAATTGCAACAAGCTGGCTTCCTTTTACTCCAGACTTTACAAGCCTGTTGATGGTGTTGTTTCCTGCACCACCGACACCTACAGTAACAATTTTGATTGTTTCTGAGCTCTCATCCTCATCAGCTGCCGAATGTTCGGGAGCTTTATCTCCTACTACAGATTTTACAAGGTCATCCATATATTTCGCCTCGTCGTTAAAAGAAATTTTTGAGTTTAAATATGTTAAGATTTACGTCGGAGAAGGAACTACACAAAAATTAAGAAAATAAAACAGGTTGCTTGCGCGAACGTCGGAAGGCATATAAATGTATGCAGTGCATGTATTTACATGGTCAAAGTAATCACAATTCGTGATGATGTGTACGACCGTCTGAGTACTCTGAAAAAGAGGCATGCAATGAGCTTTTCCCAGGCCATTGACTTGCTCCTTAACGAGAGTAAACTCACACGCGAAGGCTTGCTTGACCATGCAGGAAAGCTCAAAGAAGTAGATATTGACCGGCGTGCTTTGTATCGCCTAAAGCGGTGGGGAAGTGGCGACTAAGATTTGCCTGGATACAGATGTTATTCTTGATTTTTTCAAGGGTGACTTGAAAACAGTACAAAAATTCAAGCAGTATTCCCAGGCTGATCGGCTTTGCCTTACTTCACTCTCCTACTTTGAGCTATTGACTGTGATACAGGGCTCTCCCCGTTGGGAGGTCATTAATGTAGTGGATAAAATGGAAATGCTTGACTTTGACCGGAAAGCGGCTGTGCGTGCATCAAAAATTTATGAGCATGCTGTTGAGTCGCACCTGCAGATTGGGATGCGTGAATTAGTGATTGCTTCAATCTGCATTTCAAATAAAGCGCTTTTATTGACCGGAAAAAGGCAGCCTTACGAGGGAATAAAAGAATTGAAATTTGTTTAATACTTAACCAAAAGTCGGTTGGCAAGCGACGGCGGTACAAGGTTGACCAAAAAGTGGGCTCTGCGCGCCTTTGTGCGCGTATTCCCAACCCCATTTACTTAAGAGAACTAGTCTTTAGTTGGAGCTTCAATTTTTGCTAAATCTGCTTCGGGGATTTCCACTAAGATTCCTCCCCCAACGCGCCCTGTATCGGCATTGATATTAATGGCATGTGCAAAACTTCCATATGCATAGCCTCCCCGGACGATAGGGCCCTCATAGGCGTGTTCCCTCCTCCAAAGCGCCCTTGCGCCTTCAAACTCATCTGGTTTTTGCTCCCCGTGGGGAATTCCGCTCTTGCCATGGAGCAGGTACCAGCCGGTTTCAGCAGGGAAATCTGGAACATCAATCCAATTGGCATCAGCAAAATCCAGGCCAAAATCACGCCCGTCTTTTTGGAGCTTCTCTCCGGGGATTTCCAGGAGCACTAGGGCAATGTCTGATTCACTCTGGAATTCTCCAGTGGGGACAATGAGCCTCCCTTTATCCAGCACATCCCAAAAAATTATGTGGGATTCAAGCTTGCCTCCGGGACGGGCATACGCTGCAAGTTCCCGCACCGGGCAGCAGAAGCCCCGGCTTACTTGCTTCCAAAGTTCATATTCGGAAAAGATGTGCTCCATAACCAAATTGCGCACAAGCTTGAGGTTGGTTTTGTGCACCTGGTTTGCAGTTTTGAGCGCTGCTGGAACTCTTCGGAGGGAAATTCTATGCTTGAAGGTGCCTTCCCTTAGCACTCCAACGGTAGTTGGCTTTCCTTGGAATTGGAAATTAATTGTTTTCATTTGCAGTTTTCTGGCTCGCTGTGCCATAGTTACACCTTTATTCATTCTTTGGGGCTTCGATTTTTGCCAAATCGGCTTCGCGGGCATCTTCTTCAAACGCCACCCCGCGACCGCAGTTAAGCCGGTCGTAGGCACCGACGTACTGCCCGTCGTAGCTGGATAAGTCGACGAAGTCGTTGTCGTTGCGGACCAGAGGCTTTACTCCCTGCTGGGAAACCCTATGAAACCACCTCCTCTCTTCATCAGAAAGGCTGTTCCAAAGCTCTTCGGAAACTGTAAGGGGAACCCTGGTCTTTTCATCGGGCTTGCCCCTAACCCATTCATCTCCAATCTGGATGAAATTATCAAGAACGGTTATAGAAGCTGGAAGCAGGACAATGCCCCCTGTCTTCTTGTGGGTGTCAAGACCCTCCGGGTCCACGAAAAGCCCTATGCCCGGCCTGAAAATGTCCAAATCCTTTACAGTCCCCCAAGGGAGCCGGGTTCCGGTTTCCGGGTCAACTATGTCTCCATTCTTCCTGAAAACCTTCCCTGAAGCAGGATAAGCAGTGAATTCCCGTGCCTGGACCAGATAGCCGACTGTGCCGTTCATAATGCCTTCGTCCAGAAGGCGGTGGGATGCAAGCGTTTTTCCATTCTTTTTTGCATATTTGTGCGCATCCATGCGGTTAAAGCGCAAATCCGAAGTGACCAGTCTTTTAGCCATGTTTTCACCTTTATTGGTTATTATTTATGGTTAGTGATGTTTAAAAATAGATATGGAAAAAGCTAGCTGAACTTGTGCATCTCTTCTACTTCTTTTGTAGTTGTAGCATTGAAGGGACCTTTATCATCACGGATCCTAATCATGCGGGGGAAGCGCAAAGCCAACCCTTTCCCGTTCTCAATTCCAGCAGTATGTGTGGGCGAGCGGGTAATGTTATCATAAGCTACTTCCACAACGTAGCGCGGATGCACCCAGAAGTCCGGCTCCATCGCGTAATCCAAGTTTGTAGGAGCTCTTTTCATTTTATCTTCTTCAAGCATCTTCTGGAATTTTTCCATCTCTTCTTCAGTGAAGCCGCTTCCTACTTTCGCAATGGTTTCAAAGCGCGAAGACTCATCATTGTATATTGCAACTAGAATCCCGCCAAAACCAAACTTGGCCCGCGCCCCTTTTCCCCTATAATAACCTACAATTACTGCATCAATTGTGTCCATCTCCTGCCCATAGGATTTTTTTAATTTTATCCAGGCAAACTTCCTTTTTCCCGCAGTATATGGGGCTTTGAGGTCTTTTGCCATTATCCCCTCTAATTTCATGCTAAGAGATGCCTGGAAAAGGGAATTGATTGCTTTTGCAGTCTTAACTCTCCGCATGGTGCTTGGCTGTATTCTTCCCTTGTTTCCCAAGAATGCTTCAAGTTTTTTCCTGCGCTCTAAGTAAGGCCTGGTTGTGCAGTCTTCACCATCCAGGTAATGCAGGTCAAAAGCAAAAACATAAAGCGGGTATTTTTTTGCAGCATCTTCCAGGTCATATTTTCTCCTCCTGCGCATGGTTTCCTGGAACGAATAAAAGCGCTCTTCTTCCTCGTTAAATGCGAGCGCTTCTCCTTCAAAAATAAGTTCTTTTGGAGAAAGTTTTTGGACTTCTTTGACAACATCCGGGAACATGTGCGTCATTTTCTCCAGGCGCCTAGAGTATATCTCTACCCGGTTGCCTTTTTTGTGAATTGCAATTCTAAAGCCATCATATTTGTATTCAACTGCACACTCACCTAATTTTTCAAGTATTTCTTTTGGAGTAGCAAGGCGCTCGGCCATTGCAGGCATAATGGGCTTGAATATCTCTATTTTGAAGTCGTAAATCTTTTTTGGGTCTTCTAAGAATACCCTTGCAACGTGGCCAATGTCTGAGCAAAGGTTGTATGCACGCTCAAGTGGCTCCCGCAGGGACTTGTCTCCGGAATGCGACACACTTAGTGCATCCAGAATTGTTGGGTCTCCAACACCTAAGCGGAGCTGGCCCATTACAAAGCGGGTAATGTATCTTGCTTCTAGTGGAGTTGAGTTGTTGTACAGCTCAACTAAGCGGTTAATTTTTTGGGTTTGGGAACCGGTTCCGCTTGCTTTAGAAATTTTTAGCATTGAATTGTAAACTGAAGGAACACTTAGGGATTTTTGGAAAAGGGACTGCTGGCGTTTTTTTTCTAGCAGTTTTTCTGCAACTAGGCCCAGGTCCCCTTCGGCTTCAAATTCAGCTTCCACCAAAGATTTAGGATGCCCGGAGGCTTTTCGTATTGCTTCAAGAACAAATTTTTCTCCCATTCCTAGATCAATTCCCTCATAGGGTGGGCGCAGTTCTCCTTGCAGAATATATGCAATCCTCTCTGCTTCTTCAGGAGTGGTCTTCTCAAAAATCCTTGCTAGGAGGTCGGTCATCTCCAAGCGGCCGCTGCGCTTCTCGATTTCATCGAATGCAACTGCCACCTCCTCAAAACGCATAACTAAATAGAATGGTTTAAAAGAATAAAAAGACAGATGATGTGTCTGGTTGTGGGAATATATGTATTTATAAAGATTATGCCTCTTAATATATAGTAATGAACGCAGCAATGAGGCAACTGGAAGAGAGGGATGATGAGCCAGATGTGCCTATAGTGGTACAGCCTGCAATAATTCCCGCTCCCAGGAGAACTTATGCAGAAGCCCACTTTGATGAGGCAAAGTTGCTTGAGCTGCTGCACTCAGAAGACAGAAAAGTGCAGAAACATGCGATTTTTGCATTACGGAGCATGCTGGGGGAATTTGGGGAACTTCCTTCCTGCGTCAACATCAAGGGCCTTGTTGGAATGGCGCTGGATGCGGAACTGGCAGGAAAAAGCATGGTGGCCTTTGAATTCTCAGACCTCTTCAACAGATACATAGAGCAAACATCCAACATCAGCCCACTGCTTGGAGAATGCAGGAAAAAGATGGAGGGGGAACTTGGAATCCATGATGGGGTGATGATTGTGGAATTGTGCCACAGCTGCGTGGCACGGGGCAAGATAACAGATGACGTTTTTGCAATTATCAATATCGCACTTAGATCCCCTGCAGTCCAGCAACACTCCCAATACCGGGCAATTGAGGCAATAGACATGATGCTCCACCTGGGAGTGGATTCGCGGAAAGTAAAGAAATCCCTCAAAAAGGCAAGCAGCGGGACAAATTGCATCCATGCTAAATATGCGGCCAAAGTATATGCGCGCGGGGAAGCGACCGGCTTCCAGAAGCCCCCAAACTGGTTTGTGCGCAAGCGCGACCAATTTAATATGTGGATGCACTCTAGGAAAAAGATTGTGAAACCCGAAAAAATAAAGCGCACTTAGTAAAGGAAGGGCTCACGAGTTATTGGAAGAATTTTTCTGCAGAACCATAGTCCAAATACAAAAATACACAAAAAATAACTTTATAAAGTGTTTAGGGCCCTAGAATATTGGGAGAAGCAATGGCACTTATTTCAAAAAACAGGGGCAGAGGAGCCAGCAGGGCAGGCAATCCACCGAAACCCGCCCCAAGTTCCGCCAAGCCCAACCCTGACCCAAATAGGATAAACCAAGCGGTTTTTACTCCTGGCCACCACAACTTACAAAATCTAGACCAAAGCAAAAAAGACGGTCTTCTCCTAGATGCAATACGCGCAGGAGACACTCAAAGGGTGAACATGCTCCTCAACGCATTTGCAGACCCTTTTGCAAGAACACGCTCGGGAATTCCCGCACTTGTGCTTGCATCCATGGGCGGACATGCAGAGATAATCAAGATGCTCCTAGATTGTGGGGCAGACCCGGATACTGCAGGGAAGAAGGGAGAACTGGCGTTAAATTGCGCCATTGAAAGTGGAGACCTAGATAGTGTAAAAGCACTTACATTGAATATAATGAACCCTGCAGACCCTGCAAGAAAAGACGGGAAAGGAGATAACGCGGTCCATGCAGCAGCCAAAGCCGGAGACAAGGAAATCATGTGGGCTGTGCTGGAATCTGACCCCCCATTAAATGAGAAAAATGCAGATGAAGAGACTGCAGTTATGATTGCAATAAAAAACTGGGATAAGGACATTGTGTACCTGCTTATAGATGTCCGTGCCAATCTGGATGTGCCTGGGCCCGAAGGAAACAGGGCCATCATGTATGCGCTCAAGTACGGGGAAGAACATGAGGATGAAGAAATGGCGATATGCCTCCTAATGCACGGAGCAAGAGTCAATGTAACCAACGACATGGGAATACCTCCCCTTTTCTCTGCGGTGGCCTCCCAGATGTATTGTGTAGTTGCAAAAATGATAGAGAAAAAAGTAGATACAAACTATAAAACAAAAATAAAGTTTGAGGGTGAGTGGTTCAAAACAAAGGTTAGTGCCCTGGAAATTGCAAAAAGCTTGGAAGATGAGCTAATGGAAGAACTGTTGAGAGAGGGGGGCGCAACTGATAGTTTCTGGTCTTTCTAAATTAAATTGCATTAAATGTATATTTATAAACATTTTCCACCATTATTTACTGCATAAAGGCGCCAGACGGGTGCATCCGGGCACTCCTGGCAGGGATGTGATGAGGAATGGAAGATGCTGAAGCCCTTAAAAAACATGCGCAATTTACCCACACATTTATTCAAGTGAGCAATGCAGTTTCCAGGTATTACCAAAATTCTACCTCCATTATGACAATTAGCGGCCAGCCCATAAGCGTAGCAGACATAATTGCTGCTGCTGTGCTGTCCCAGACAGATACTTACCTAATGGGAACAAAGGGGGAGGGAAAAACACTTATCGCCGAAATAGTGCAGAGGAGTGTGATGAATGACGATGCACTCTACCTCAGGGGGGACAAAGACCTGAGCCTAAAAGACATCATGGTGAAACTTAACCTTGATGGGAAAACGGATGATGAAATATTCCAGGTATCAGAGAACATACGGAGGCCTTTTTTCCTAGTTGATGAATTGAACCGCTGCCTTGGGCTGATGCAGAACCAATTCCTCAATATAGCCGATGGATACATCGAGATCCGAGGCAAGAAGTATTACCTGGGGCATGAGGGAGACTACTCGATCATGTTTGCAACCGGGAATCCTCCTCGGGAGGGAGATTATACCGGAGTTTTTGATGAGGATATTGCACTGCTAGACAGGGTAGGGCTGATACTTAATGTTGATGATTATCCACTAACGGAACTGGATACCCTGGAGATAACCGAGAGAAGAATAAACAAGAGGGGGATTGAGCTTGGGGATTTGAGGGGGCTTGTTTTTGAGGGAAACCGGGCAATGCGAGAGTTGGCAGAGGACTTTGTGGAATTCTTTGGGATAATAACCTCATATGTCTACAACAGGATGCTTAAGATGGAGGTGGGGGGAACAGAGGTCAACAAAAGGCAGGTTACAGACTGGAGGAGCGCAATAGAGTCAGAAACCCATGCAAGCGGGGACATCCTCTCATATGCATCTGATGTTTCGCAGAGGGCTGTGCAGTCTGTTGCGCTTGCAGAGGCACTGCTCCTCTACCGCTCAGGGTTAAAGATGGCCGAGAGCGGAGAGACTGAAGACATAGTGTCCCCACAGGAAATAATTGACTGCTACCTGGAGACGTTAGTGTTGGGGCTCCGCTACGACCGCAGATTCATTCCCTGGGAATACGTACAGGAAAACTTTTATGGGAACACAAACGAATTCCTCAAAAAAGTAAAGGGAAGCCTTAGGAACGAGATGGACCCGGAGAAGCTGATGGACTGTGTTTCAAGCATTCATAGGTCAAAGAGGCATTTCGCGCTTGGGCAGGTGGACAGCATAAAACGGGAAATAGAGCTGATGGAAGAGAGCAACTCCCCTCTTTCCAAAACCGGGGCAAACATACTCAAAATGCGCATGAGGAGAGAGCAGGCGGGAGCCCGGAGAAAAAAAATAGAGGCAATGCTAGGGAAGATGAAGGTGTAGCTCTTGGCAGGCAGGATGATTCAGAGAAAAAAGCCCATTCCTTCTATGCCCACGCCCAGGTTTGCGAAAGTGGAGAACCTTATTTTTGATGAGGGGAAAGTTGGAGCATATTGGGAAAAAATGGTTGACCTGGTTTCCCGCTATGGCCCAACTACTTCAAGCTACAGCCTGAAAACAAAAGAGGGCATCAGGAGCCCCAGGGCGTGGATAAACCCGGCAGGTTGGGACATAACTGTTGTTGTGGACCCGCGGATGGTGCTTCCCAAAGACAGGGAGTTGCTTGGATTTCTGGAGAAAATGGGCATAGAAGACCCTTTTCTTGAATTGATACGCGATATTACTATCCATGAGATAGGGCATTGGGAATACCCCCGCGGCAGCGGTTCCGGATGCCCAATGGACGGCTTTGTGCACCACCGGGACTTTGTGGAGCCTGCCTACGAGGAACTTAAAAAAAGCGGCAGGTTCACTGAGGGGCAATCCCATGCAAGAGCCTACGGCATGGCAAATGCTGTAGAGGACATAATTGACAATCACAATGTTTTTTTCAGGGGAGGCGGAGAAACCATAGGTTGCGGGCAGATGCTTTTTTGGTATATGCAGGGACAGATAAATGGGAATTTTGGAAAAGAATATAGCCTTTTTGTAAAACTGAATTTGATGAACTCCCCAAACAGGAAGGCTGCAGAACGGCTCCTCAAAAGGTTTTTTTGCAAAACCGCAAGGAGAGAAGTCGGTGAAGCCGCATCTCGCCTCTCAAAGGTCTTTACTCCAAAGAACATCCAGGACCGGAGCAAGTGGGAAGAGCTTGCAAGAGCATATACCCAGGAAGCCGCAGTACTACTTGAGGAGGATAAAAAAGACCACTCAAAATCAGCTAATAAGGAAGGGGAGGGCTCTTCAGGGCCAACTGATTCGGAAACAGAGGAGGAGCCGAAGGAAGAAGAGGCTGCTTCAAGCCCGACTGATTCTAAAACACGTGAAGACCCGTTTAAGAAACTCAGCAAAAGGGATATTGAGCGCCTGATGGGCGGAAGGGGGGAAAATGGCGAGAAAGGAAGGCCCTTCTACCTGGATGCATACACTGCGCTAGATGGGCTCTACAACTCACTATCTAGGAGGATAAAACTTAAAGCGAGGAAAGCCCAGAGCAAGGGAGCAATGCACCCTGCTGTGGCAGTATCCCGAAGGGAGTATGACCCTGAGAGGGATATGGGGTCTTCATGCGAAGTTTCCCGGCTAAAATTCAGCATTGAGCGGAGGGCCATGGTTCCCACAGTAGCAACCTACCACCACAAGCTTGAGATGCCAATACGGAAAACCCTCCGGGATTTCCCACCTGTTGCTTATTCAGTTGTTGATGCATCCCCATCCATGGTGGGAGCAGGAAACAGAAACATAGTTCCATGGGGAGACAAAAGCGGATACCATTATGCTCTACTTGCATTTTATGGAATAATCCGGCAGGTGGAAAAGCTCGGGCTGATGGGAAAAGTGGACTTTATGGGAACAACCTTTGCACGGAAGAGCAATTCTGCTAGGGGGCTTGAGAAGACCAAAAGGCTGCTCCTCTCAAAGCCTTCTATGTATGGGACTGAGTTAGATATTGGCATGATGGAGGCAATGCTGGGAAAGAGGAAGGGAGTGTTGTTTCCCTTAATCTCGGATGGGGAGATATTCAACTGGGAAAAAGTAAGGGGCAGGTTTATGGCAATTGCAAGAAAACAGCAGTTTTTCATGGTGCAGATTGGGGGAGAAACAGGAACCAGCAGGGAGCTTAAAAGAGCAGGATTCGTTGTGAAAAATGTAAATTCTTATGAAGATGTTGTTAGCCTTGTAGTTGATCTTACTGCAGAGAGATACCTCCAGGAGATAGAGAGAAAGGTTGCAACAGAGAGAGTAAAGATGAGGGGATGATGATGGGGCGACTGATAAAAATTGGCCGTGTGGCGCGTTCTGGGAAACCCAAGCCAAGGAAAGCCCCTCTTGGGAAACATGAACTTGAGAGGGCAAAGCCAGAGCCTGAAAAAACTGGGGCAGCAGAACCAACACAACCTTCAGCTCCAGCAGCCCCAGCACAAGTTCCAAGACAGCCACTGGCTGCTCCAAAGAAGGCTAGCCCTCCAAAAAAATCCAGGGAAGAGCAAGCGCGGGAATTCTTTGAGGCGGCCGAGAGGGGTGACTATAAAGAAGTAGAGCGGCTGTATAGGCAAAATCCCTGGGTTGAAGGCATAGTTGATGGGAAGCGCCCCCTGGCAGCAGCTGCAAAAAATGGGCATGTGGATGTAGTGCATTTCCTAATTGAAAAAGAGAAAAAGAAATACCAAGCCGAAAGCCCGGATAAACGCAAATCCAGCATGGAATTGTACTTAAATGCACTGGAAGGAGAAACCGCTAACACGGCTTTGTGCCTTGCAGCAGCAAACGGGCATGGATCAATCGTGGGCTTGCTTGTGAAAGCGGGAGCAAACATGGAGTGGGGCAACAGGAATTGGAATACTCCCCTTCTGCTTGCTGCAAAAAATGGGCACGGAAGTGTGGTTAAGCTCCTTCTCTTTTATGGTGCAAATCCTAACCACTTAAACAAAGAGCACAAAAGTGCGCTGGACCTTGCAATAGAGTCCAAGGACAAGTGGTGCAAAAAACATATAAAAAAATCCAAGGGAAAGAAGGGCAAGCAAGTTTTAGAGGAAGAAGAAAATATGCGAAAGCTTGAGCACAGAGCGCAGGTTGAAGAATTGATGAGAAAACATAGGGCAAGCAAACCAGGTGAGGAGTGGTGGAAATGAAGCGCAGGTTGATAAAAATTGAGCGAACTGTGCGCCCTGGGAAACCCAAGCCAAGGAAACCCTCTCTTGTGAAACCTGAACTTGAGAGGGCAAAACCGAATCCTGAAAGAAAAGAGCCAGCGAAACCAACGCAGGCTCCAGCAGCTCCTCCTCCGGTTCCCAAAAGCCTACTGGATGCAGCAAAGCAGGGCGAGGATTGGGGGCCCCAAACTGAACAAAAAGTCCAAGAACTGAAAAAACTAACGGATGAAGGCTTGGCAAGGGCTGCAGAAACAGGGGACCTTGAAAAATTCAAAGAACTGGCAACTAGCCGGCTTGGGCACATGGGGTATGTAGAGGAAAAAACAAAAACACTTATGGGAATTGCTGCGAAGAACGGGCGCCTGGCCATATTGGACTATTTGGTTAATGAGGATGCTTCATATTTGAGCCTGAGGGACACGGACACGTTGTACTCCCCTCTTATGCATGCTGCTGAAAATGGCCACCTCAATTGCGTCAAGACTATTGTTGAAGCAGATGGGGGGCAGAGTATAGGCTCAAATTGCAGGAAGGGATGGACAGCGCTCATGCTTGCTGCAAAAAACGGCCACGATGAAATAGTAATCTACCTAATGGAAAACGGGGCGGACCCCAATCAGACAACGTGGGCTACGTTGTCTGCCCTGGATGCAGCAAAGCAGGGCGGCCAGGGCAAAACTGCAAAAATAATCAAAAAACGGGGGGGAAAAACCATGAAGAGAATCCTCAAGGAGGAGTATGGAAGCGGATGGAGGCATCTGTTAAAATGAAGCGCAGATTGATAACAATCGGCCGGGGTGCGGTTACTCCACAGATTTTTTTAAGCGTGTTTTTCGTATTCCTTCTTCATTTTCAGGGCATCGTATTCCAAGCGCGGGGATTCAGAAATTATTGTTCCTGCATATCCCTGCTCGGCTAGGACTTTCATTAGGGCCGGGTAGGCTGGGAAGTTTTCTTTTTTGAGTGGGATGTGCTTCCTTTCTCCTTTTTCGGAGTATTGTATTCCTGAGAAGTGTGCATGAAAATCATCCAAATATCCGGGAAGTTCTTTTTCTAAATAATCAAAGAGTTTTAGGTAATCGTTTTCGGTTTTAAGTTCCCAATCTCCTCTTGCATGAACATGAGCAAAATCCATTACCAGCATAATTTCTGGGATTTTTTGCTGAAGCTCGATGCACTCATCCAGGCTTCCATACTGGGATTTCTTACCTACTGTTTCTGCACCAAATTTTACGTTTTTAATTTTGTGTTCTTTCATTTTTTCTCTTAATTCTTCGAACCTTGCAGCTAGTAGCTCAAAGCAGTCTTCCCTTGTTTTTCCCTGGTAGTAGCCTGGGTGGAAAACTGCTACTCTTGCCCCTGCCCAGCTCCCTGCTTCGATTGCTGCAAAAAGGTGCCTTTTTGTTGTTTCTTGCTTTGCTTTGTCAGTTGCGCAGCAGTTTACCCAGTAAGGCGCATGGGCAGAAAGGGCAATGTCGTGCTTTTTTGCTTCCTGCTTAATCTGCTCTGCTGTTTCCTGCTTTAGTTTTACCCCGCGCACAAACTCCAGCTCAAAAGCTCCCAGGCCCAAGTTTTTGGAGCACTCCAGTGCTTTTGTGCTGCCTCCTCCTTTGCACTGGTGGGGGATTCCTGCGGAGCCGAAGCGGACTTTGTGCTTTTTGGGCATAGAAAGAGTTAGGAAGTGGTTGTCTTTTAACAGTTGCTGCGCATATCTACTCTCTAATTGTGATTTTTATGGATGGGACTATTAGGGCAACTAAGAGGCAGCCCCCAACTGGGGAGCTAATTGGAGAGCCCAAAAAAATCCAGGGAAAAAAACCCCTAAAAGAGGGGCTTGTTGAAAAACCCTCTGACCAGGAACTCCTTAACTTAATTGGAAGAAAGCTGCGGCGCTGGAAGGATTCAGGATTCCACATTAAGAAAACAAGGACCCCGGCAGAGAAGAAGCTCCGCAAGAAATTTGCAAAGGACATAATCAGCGTAATGGCGCAGCTAGAAGACCCAAATGCCACAGTTATGGGAGATACTGCCCTAATTAGGTCAGCTTCCGCATTCTTCTATTCGGGCATTGCTTATTTGGTTGAAGTGCGAAATGCAAATGTGCTGCATAAGGATTGGGGGGAGCGGACTGCTGCAGACCGGGTTCGGAACTCCATGGCGATTCTAAGAAAGAGCGAACTGGGAATTGCAAGGAAGGTTCTTGATTATTTGGAAGAGGCTGAGGCTGCCCAACAAATTGCTGGAGCTTGCAAATCAAATGGAGAATAAATTTTAGGAAAGACTATTTTTTCTTAGCAACATAGATGTCTGCTTCAATCATTGTCCCATTTTCATAAAAGTGGTGGGTAAAGTAGAGGTTGCCCTCCTCATCCATGGTGGATTCTCCGGCAAATTGAGAAACAATTAGTTCCGGTTCAGCCCAGCTTCCATTAACTAGTTTTGAGCGATATATAGCAGGGCTTCCCAGGTATGTTCTGGTAAACCATAATTCCTGCATATCTTCAGTTACAAAGGGAAAACCTTCACACTCTGGGGTGCTTACTGCTTCTACTTTCTCTGGGGGTTGCCAGGCCCCATCAACTAATTCGATTGAATAAATATCATTGCAGCCTAGGGAATCTTCGCGCTCAGAGTGAAAGTACATTGTTTTTCCATCACTAGTAATATGTAGTTCTCCTGTCCAGTATTCCTGGTTTATTGGCTCTCCTGCATTCTCCCAGTTTGTCCAAACCCCATCTACTAGATATGCTCTCCAGATATCAATTTCACGCTTATTTCCAACACGCACTGAGCAGAACCATGCCTCATCATCTTGCACAAACAAGCATCCATCTAAAGACAAGTCATCGTTTAGAATCAAGCGCTCAGGCTCCTGCCAGACTCCATTAACTTTTTTGGACCAGTAGATTGCGGTAACCCCATCAACAAGCTGCTCCTGCACTGGGATATTGGGGTCAGGAGTAAACCATACATAAAAGTTATTTCCATCCGGGGTGATGAAGGCAGAATCTTCAGCTCCTTTTGTATTGATCGGGTAGGCAAGTGGCACAGGCTCTTCAAACTCATCTGAGTGTAGAATCGGGGGGAGCTTGTCAAGCTCGGGAGTCATCTTGATTGCATCTTCGGGGATCTTGGATTCCCTTGGATACACTACTAGGTTATTTTCAGGCTCTGGCTCAGGTTCTGGCTCAGGAAGTAGCGGTGCCGGCACTTCAGGAGTTGGAATTGGGGGCGTTTCCGGTGCGGTTTCAGCGCAGCATCCAAAAAACAAAAAGAAAATTATTCCTAAACCAAATATCCATTTCATAATTATCACTTGCATTGAATTGAATCTATTATGCGGTTTGCCTTCTCTGCATTATACCAGGTGTCTCCGCACCCAACCATGACAAGATAAACAGTATCCTCTCCACACTCAATCATTTTTACATTGCCCCTGTAGTGCTCATCATCAACATCAGCCTTGATTCCAAATTCAGCTTCAGTATCACTTATTTTTTCACTAGTAATGAGGATGCCTTCTTCTCCATTGTATACCTGGGTTTTCATATATTCAACTAGGGCGGAAAAAGAAGGCTGATTGGTTAGCTTGTTAACAGTAATCTGGCAACCTAATTGAGTTACTTTGAATACTTCGTCTCCCTGAGTTGGCTGGATATCTCCAGCGGGATAATTCATGCTGAATTTCTCATTTGTATAGATGTCCCACTCTTCTCCTGCGCATCCAAAGAGGAGGAATGCCAGCCCAAGCAAAAGTGCAAAATTCAATTTCATAAAAAGGTTCTGGGCACTTATTCTTTTATATGCTCCTGCCACACTTTCCACGCTTTTTTGGGAGTCCCATCAGTACGCTTTAGCCCTGAGCTGCACATGAATTCCTCAAAGCGCGCTACATATTCTTCATCCACATCCAAACCTTCAAGGTGCCTCTCTGCTGCTTCACTACAATCACTTAAT
>Ga0180430_10003032_pt1 | contig 14659 bp, 15 predicted proteins | sample SS_ome_9_FD_132999 | JGI IMG/M metagenome (GOLD analysis project Ga0180430, IMG submission 132999) | Hypersaline lake sediment archaeal communities from the Salton Sea, California, USA - SS_1_S_2 metaG | ecosystem: Environmental > Aquatic > Non-marine Saline and Alkaline > Hypersaline >... | reverse complement strand
GCTCAGCGGCACGAGACGGAACAGGGGGTGGGGTGATGACACAGGCTCGGATTCTGTCCTTCGACCCAGACGGTCCACGCCGATCGCGCAAGGCTGGTTCTCGGACATCGGGGGCATCGTCGGCTGCCAAGGATCCCTCCGACAGCGATGTCGGAGGAAGTGAGAGCGGGATGGACCTCGCGGCACGAGTCGGTGGCGCGGTCGATTTCGTGCGTCGCCGCCTCAGTGGTGATTACCCGGTCGATGAATTCGGCTTCGATCCGGAACTGCTCGACACGGTGCTGATGGCCCCGATGCGGCCACTGTTTCGATCGTGGTTCCGGGTCGAGGTGCGAGGTCTACACAACGTTCCCGACGATGGCGCCGCGCTTGTCGTGGCGAATCATTCGGGGACGATCGCCGTTGACGCTGTGATGACGCAGTTGGCGTTGCTGGACGAGCATCCCGAACACCGCCACCTACGCATGCTGGGTGCGGATCTGGTATTCGCCATGCCGTTCCTAGCGGAACTCGCGCGCAAAGCGGGGCACACTCTCGCCTGCATGGCCGACGCACAGAGGTTGCTAGCCGAAGGCCAACTCGTCGGTGTGTGGCCCGAAGGCTTCAAGGGAATCGGCAAGCCATTCGCCGAGCGCTACAAACTCCAGCGATTCGGTCGGGGTGGCTTCGTTGCAGCGGCGGTACGGACGGGTGCACCGATCATCCCCACCGCGATCGTGGGCGCCGAGGAGATCTATCCCAAGATCGGCGAGATCCCCGTGCTCGCCCGACTACTGGGTATGCCGTACTTTCCGATCACACCGACGTTTCCGTGGCTCGGACCGCTGGGGATGGTTCCGCTTCCGAGCAAATGGATCATCGAGTTCGGCGAGCCGATTCGCACAGATGACCTGCCTGAAGGCTCAGCGGATGATCCGATGACGATCCTGGAGACGACCGACCGCGTCCGCGAGACGATCCAGCAGGGGCTGTATCGCATCCTCGTCGATCGTCCCGGGGTGTTCGGCTGACCGGATCGGTCGAGGATGCAGAACCCGCGGTCGTGATCAGCGACGAGTGAGTCGACCGATCGCGTAACCGGTCGCCAGTCCTGCGAACACTCCGGCACCTGCTGTGACGGCAGGTACGGCGCGACGCATCTGGGCCCGGCGACGGAAGTCCCGGATCGGCCAATCGTTGTCGCGCGCGTGGTCGCGCAGCGCCGGGTCGGGATTGACCGCGAACGGCCGGCCGACGATCGACAGCATCGGGATGTCGTTCGCGGAGTCCGAATACGCCGAACATCGCGAGAGATCGAGACCCTCACGTTCGGCCAGGGCGCGCACGGCTTCGGCCTTTGCCATGCCGTGCAGGGGGGCACCGACGAGCCTGCCGGTGTAGACCCCATCGACCACCTCGGCGACGGTCCCCAACGCACCGGTGAGACCGAGGTGCGAGGAGATGATCGTGGCCAATTCGACCGGGGTTGCGGTCACGAGCCACACACGCTGTCCGGAATCGAGATGCCCCTGCGCGAGCGCGAGCGTGCCGGGAATGAGTTTGTCGGTGAGCGAATCGATGAAGATCTCCTGGCCGAGGTCGATCAACTCGCTGACCGTTCGGCCGTTGACGAACGACAGAGCTGATTCAGTAGCGGAGGCCATGTCCTCGAAGTCCTCCGAGCCCGACAACACGAACTTCGCCTGGGCGCGGGCGAAGCGGGTGATCTGGGCGGCGGTGAAGAACCGCTTGCGAGTGAGGCCTGCGGCGAAGTGGAACAGGCTCGCACCGCGCATCAGGGTGTTGTCGACGTCGAAGAACGCGGCGGCCTGCCGATCGCGCTCAGGTGCGTCTACGGCCGCTGGGTCGATCTCGGGTGCGGCGACCGCTGCTGCAGCAGCCGATGCGCGACCTGCCGTTCGATAGGCGGTGAGCACAGGATCGAAGGACGTCGCACGACGCTGACCCCTCGCTGGATCGCTCGCAGTCGTCATGTGCGACAGACTACGGCTCATGACGGCCGGCCCTGATCCCTCATCGGCTGCGACCTCGTCCAGGGTCGTGCTGATCGGTAAGCCTGGCTGCCACCTGTGTGATGAGGCTCGCGCCGTAGTGGCCAGCGTGTGCGATCCCTTGGAGATCGCATGGGAGGAGGAATCGATCATCGGCAACCCGCGGTGGGCGGCTAGATATGCCGATTTCATCCCGGTGGTGCTTGTCGACGGTGTTGAGCATGCGATGTGGCGGGTCGACCCCGGCGGGCTGCACCGCGCCCTCACCGGCTAGCGATTCGTCGAGTAGACCGTGCCCGATCCGGCCGAACAGCCGACGAAATTCAACCGATATACGGACACACCTGTCCGGATGTTTTTGCTCAGCCGCGCCTGCGATCCCTAACCTGTCAGGTCGATACCCACATGCAACCCGCCCGACACCCACCTGATATCAACCCGACACCTCCTCTGTTCCGACAGGGGGCCGCGGTGTTCGCCCAGAGGGGAATGACACCCCGTGAGCCCAACCCGCTCCCGTAAGCCCGGCCGGACGTCGAAGCCGGTCGGCACCGTCGCGCTCGTCGCGGCGGGACCTGGCGATCCTGAACTGCTCACCCTGCGCGCGGTGGCGCTGCTCCGCCAGGCCCACACGGTCGTGGTGGATGCCGATGTCCAGGAGATGGTGCAGGTCCATGTCAGCATCGACGCCACGGTGATCGTCGCCGTTGGCGATGACGGGGTTCCGCTGGAGCCATCGGCTCGGATCAAGCACGTCGTCGAGGCCTATCGTGCCGGCAAGCACGTGGTCCGACTGATGAGCGGTGACCCGGTCCTCGACGGCAGCATCTCCGCGGAAATCTCCGCACTTCGCAAGGCGAAGGTGCCCTTCGAAATCGCTCCCGGGGTCAGCAGCCTGTCCGGCGTCGCTGCCTATGCCGGATTCACTCTGACGACCCGAACGACGCGAGACGTGCACGTGCTCACCGACATCTCCCATCCGATCGATTGGGTGGCACTTGCCGACGAGCGCACGACGGTCGTGGTGCTCGACGGTGCGGAGGATGCTGCTGCGATCGCAAAGGAACTCGTCAAGGCTGGCCGCAAACCATCGACGCCGATGGTGATCACGCGTTCGGGAACGACCGTCGAGCAGCGGTCCATCGAAGCCACACTCGAAGACGTCCCGGCGGCCATCAAGGCGGCGAAGCAGGCCGGCCCCGGCATGGTCGTCGTGGGTGAGGTCGTCGAGCAGCGCGAGAAGATGGCCTGGTTCGAGGTCAAGCCGCTGTTCGGCTGGCGGGTCCTAGTGCCGCGGACGCAGGAGCGATCCGATGATCTGCTCGACAGATTGATGCGAGCAGGCGCTGTCCCCCAAGAGGTTCCGACGATCTCGGTGGAGCCGCCGAGGACGCCGCAGCAGATGGAACGCGCCGTGCACGGATTGGTGTCGGGCCGCTACGAATGGATCGGTTTCACCAGCGTCAACGCGGTGCGGGCGGTGCGTGAGAAACTCGAGGAATATGGGCTCGATGCGCGATCCTTCGCCGGGCTGAAGGTCGCCGCAGTCGGTGAGGATGCCGTCGAGGCGTTGATCGCATTCGGGGTCAAGCCGGACCTGGTGCCCGAGGGAGACCAGACCACCGCAGCATTGCTGGCCGAATGGCCGCCCTATGACGAACTCGTCGATCCGATCAACCGCGTGTTCCTGCCGCGTGCCGACATCGCCACCGAGACGCTTTCGGCCGGTTTGGTCGAACTGGGCTGGGAAGTCGAAGACATCACCGCGTATCGCACGGTGCGCGCGGCCCCGCCGCCAGCACCCACGCGCGAGGCCATCAAGTCCGGTGGCTTCGATGCTGTGCTGTTCACCTCGAGCAGCACCGTGCGCAATCTGGTCGGCATCGCGGGCAAACCCCACGCGACGACGGTTGTGGCCTGTATCGGTCCGGCGACGGCCAAGACCGCCGAAGAGCACGGGCTGCGCGTCGATGTGCTGTGCGAGGAGCCCACCCACGCTGCACTAGCCGACGCGCTGGCCGCACATGGTGAGGAACTGCGCCAGGCGGCCCTCGCTGCGGGGGAGGCGAGCTGGCGCCCGAGCCGCAAGCGCGCAGCCGCCCGCAAGCGTTCGACCTGATCTGTGAGTGCGTGAAGCAGGAAGACTCAGCGACCGGATGACCCATCCCGCTGGAAACCGTGATCGGGGCTGCGTGTTCGGTACTGAGTGATCGGGGCTGGGTGATCGGGACTGCGTGATCTTGGCCACCTCACCTGTTCTTTGGTGCCACCGCACAGCGTGACCATGGGTGTCGAACGTAGAGTGTTCGATGTGGGCGAGAAAACGGTGGTACACCTGCTGCGACACGGCGAAGTGCACAACCCCGAAGGCGTGCTCTACGGGCGCCTTCCCGGCTTCACGCTTTCCGAACGCGGACAGGCCATGGCGGTTCGAGCTGCCGAGGCGCTGACCTCACATGACATCGCGGTCGTCACCGCATCCCCGCTCGAGCGGGCTCAACAGACAGCTGCCCCCATCGCTGCGGTACACGGACTCGACATCGGGGTCGATGAGCGGTTGATCGAGGCGGACAACGTCTTCGAGGGCCAACGCGTCGGGGTCGGGGATGGGGTACTGCGCACTCCCTCCGCCTGGCGCCATCTGTGGAATCCCATGCGTCCGTCGTGGGGTGAGCCGTACACCCAACTTGCCGACCGCATGTCGCAGGCCGTCGTGTCCGCCCGGGAGCTGGCACCTGGACGCGAGATCGTGCTGGTCAGCCATCAGTTGCCGATCTGGGTAGCACGGCTCGATGCCGAACAGCGTCGGTTCGCTCATGATCCGCGTAAGCGTCAGTGCGCACTCGCCTCCTTGACGTCCCTGCACTTCGACGATGAGCGGCTCACCGCGATCACCTACACCGAACCGGCTCGCGACCTGCTGGCCGATGCCTCGCCAGGGCGGGGCGCGTGACCGCAGCCGCGCGTGACGTCGATCCGCCGGGAACTTCGACGTGGAGGATCTCAAGATTCATCCGAGTTGGCGCGGCGCTGGGCCTGAGCCTGATCCTGGCGGCCTGTGGCACCGCACAGGGATCAGGTGATGCCGGCTTCGTGGCCGGGGATGGATCCTTGGTGCTGCTCGATGAGTCTGCTCGCCAGCCCGTTCCCGAACTCTCCGGCGAGACCCTCGACGGGGGCACCTGGAGGATGTCGGATCATCTCGGCGAGGTCATCGTCTTGAACGTGTGGGCCTCCTGGTGCGCCCCCTGTCGAGCAGAAGCCCCTGAACTGCAGGAGGTATGGGAGGAGTTCGAAGGACGTGGCGTGCAGTTCGTCGGATTGGACACCCGCGACTCCGATGCGGCGGCTCGGGCGTTCGTCGAAACCTATGGGATCACCTATCCGAATGTGATCGACCGCGATGGTCAGTTGCAGCTGCTGTTCGCGGACACGCTTCCGCCGCAGGCCATTCCGTCCACGATCGTCATCGACCCCGAAGGCCGAGTCGCCGGTCGCGCCCTGGGGAAAGTCTCAGCCTCAGCCCTGCGTGGGCTCATCGAGCCGCTCCTGCGATGACCGGGATCACCCAGACCGTCACCGATGGCAGCCTGCTGCTGGCCATCCCCCTCGCACTCGCGGCTGGCCTGGTGTCCTTTCTCAGCCCCTGCGTGCTACCCCTGGCGCCGGGATACGTGTCGTATGTCACCGGATTGACCGGCGCGGAGATCGCGGAGGGGAAAGGCGGAGTAGCGGTCAAGAGCCGTGTCCTGGCCGGCAGCGTCCTGTTCGTCCTGGGGTTCTCGGTGGTGTTCGTCTCCTTCGGTGCAGCGTTCGGCGGGCTCGGTGCGCTGCTGCTGCAGTACGCCGACATCATCAGCCGGGTACTGGGTGTGCTGGTGATCGTTATGGGCCTGGCGTTCATGGGTGCCCTCGACCGGTTGTGGCCTGGTCTGCAACGCGAGTGGCGCATCCACCGACTCCCGCGCTGGGGGGTTTGGGGCGCGCCTGTGCTCGGTGTGCTGTTCGGACTGGGCTGGACCCCGTGTATCGGTCCGACACTCACCGCCGTTCAGGGCCTGGCCTTCACCGAGGCCAGCGCGGGCCGAGGAGCACTGCTGGCGTTCGCGTACTGCATCGGTCTGGGCCTGCCGTTCATCGCGTTGGCGCTGGCATTCCGTCATCTCGCCGGGACGTTGGACTGGGTGCGCGCCCACTACGGGCTCATCATGCGCATCGGAGGCGGACTGCTGGTGTTCATCGGCATCCTGCTCGTCACCGGGCTGTGGACGCAGTTCACCATCTGGCTTCGGATCTGGCTGCCCGGCTTCGAAACAGCGCTGTGAGATCGACCGCACATCGGTCCACGGGTGGGTGAGCGCAGAGGAACGTCATGGGTAAGACTGGAAGGGCCATGTCCACGCCACCTGCGAGCGCCGAATCCCCGGTCGAGGGAAGGCTGATCGACCCTGCCTCGACCCCGCCTTCGGGCCCGGGGCAGGCTTCCGGTTCCGCTGGTGCGCTGCCGCCGCTCGGTGCCGGGGGATTCGCCCGGTGGGCCTGGCGTCAGCTGACGAGCATGCGCACCGCGCTGATCCTCCTTTTCGCGCTCGCGGTCGCCGCGATCCCCGGTTCGGTGCTGCCTCAGCGCGGTATCGATCCGATCCTGGTGCGTGAATGGATCGAGGGTGCCCCGACGTGGGGCCCGATCCTCGATCGCCTCGGCTTCTTCGATGTCTATGCCGCACCCTGGTTCGCGGCGATCTACCTGCTGCTGTTCATCTCGGTCATCGGGTGTGTGCTGCCCCGTACCGGTGTGCACATCAAAGCGTTGCGGACGCCACCGCCGCGAGCACCCCGTCGGTTGTCTCGCATGGCGCACTTCAGGACCTGGACGACATCGCCGGAAACCCCCGGCGCTCAGACGTCGGCCGCCCCGGCATCGGCTGCCTCGGTGCTCGACGATGTCGAAGCGGATCTGCGTCGTCGTCGGTGGCGCGTTGCTCGCGGGGTGGATGACAGTGCCGCGGGGGAACAGCCCAGTGGTTGGGTCTCGGCCGAGAAGGGCTATGCCCGCGAGACCGGCAACCTGCTGTTCCACGCCGCCCTCATCGTGTTGCTGATCGCGGTGGGCTATGGCGCGGTCTTCGGTTGGCGTGGCAATGTGATCGTGCGTGAAGGCAACGGTTTCTCCAACACCTTGACGCAATATGACGCGTGGGGTGGTGGCCGTTTGGCCTCCCCCGATGGCCTCCCGCCATTCTCGTTCACCCTCGAGGAATTCCGAGTCGAGTTCGAGCGGAGTGACACCGAGCGCGGATCGCCGAGGCTGTTCGAAGCCGAGGTGACCGCACGTGCTGAACCCGGTGCGCCCGAGGTAACCGAGGTCATTCGCGTCAATGAGCCGATCGCTTTCGATGGGGCGAAGGTGTTCCTCGTCGGGCACGGATACGCGCCCCAGATCGAAGTTCGCGATGCCGACGGCCGGCTGGTCTTCGACGATGCTGTCGTCGTCTTGCCCCAGGATGGAAATCAGACGTCGATCGGCGTGGTCAAGGTTCCCGATGCGCTCCCGCAACTGGGGTTCCAGATGCTGTTCCTGCCCACGGCGGCAGTCGATGACGTGCGCGGGCCCTTCTCGTCCTTCCCCGATGCCGATGACCCGGCGATCTTCGCCTCAGCCTGGGTGGGTGATCTGGGCCTCGATGACGGGGTGCCGCAGAGCGTCTACCGTCTGGTCACCGATGCGATGAGCCAGGTCGGTCTCGAGGCGCTTCGCCCGGGCCAGACCTGGGACCTGCCCGATGGCATCGGGTCGGTCTCGTTCACCGGGTGGCAGCGTTGGGCGTCGTTCCAGATCGCGCACGACCCGGGCAAGGAGCCCGCGCTGATCGCTTCGGGTCTAGCCCTGATCGGGCTGATGATGTCGCTTTACGTCAAGCGCCGGCGGGTGTGGGTGCGGGCTGCCGATGGCCCCAACGGAGTGACGATCGAGGTGGCCGGCCTCGCTCGCACCGATGAAGCCGACCTCGCCGAAGATGTCGAGCAGGTGGCGGGAGTAGCCGGAGCACCGGAAGGGAAATCCGGTCCCGGGCAGGACTCGGGGGAGAGCCTCGGGGAGGACTCGGGGATGATGGACGGGCAGAACCGAACAGGAGGGCGAAGGTGAGCGCAGCTGATCTGGCCGGGTGGAGCAACGCCGCGGTGTACGCGGCGATGGTCGTGTTGACGTTCTCGATGATCGCGTTCGCCGCGACGTTCTCCGCGCGCGGCAATCGGGTCAGCACCGATGCCCGCAAGACACCGGTGACCGTTGGAGTCGGAGCGGATAGCGCTCCATCGGTTCGGGTCGATCCGGCAGCCTCCGGTCAGCCGACGACGGCCCCACCGATCGACGAACGCGGGCGACGTGCCGGCAACGTCGGCCTCAGTCTCGCGTGGCTGGGTTTCGGCCTGCTGCTTCTGGGAGCGGTACTGCGCGGTGTATGGGCCGGGCGGGTGCCGTGGGGCAACATGTACGAATATTCGCTGTCCTCAGCGGTGGCGATCCTGGGCGTGTACCTGTTCATGTCTCTGCGTCGCGACCTGCGTTGGCTCGGGGTCTTCGCGACGGGCGCGACCCTGCTGACCGTCGGTCTCGCGGTCACCGTGCTGTACACCGAGGCTGCTCAGCTCGTGCCCGCACTCACATCGTGGTGGCTGGTCATCCACGTCAGTGCCGCGATCATTTCCGGGGGCGCATTCACCATCGCCGCAGGCTTGACGGGGCTGTATCTGTGGAGGGAACGCGCCGAGCGTAGAGGCAGGGTGAGCGGAGCTGTCGCCCGGCTACCGCAAGCGGTCAAACTCGACACGATGGCCTATCGCATCCTCGCGTTCGCCTTCCCACTGTGGACGTTCGCGGTGATCGCCGGTGCCATCTGGGCAGAGAATGCCTGGGGTCGCTACTGGGGCTGGGACCCGAAGGAGACCTGGGCTTTCATCACCTGGGTGATCTATGCGGGCTATCTGCACGCGCGGGCGACAGCGGGCTGGCGCGGTCGGCGTGCGGCCTACATCGCGATCCTGGGTTGGGTTTCGTTCCTGATCAACTACTTCGGGGTCAACCTGTTCGTCAACAGCCTGCATTCCTACGCCGGGGTGTAGCGAGCTGAGTTTTCAACGACAGGCCGGCACAGCGGTGGTCTGATCAGACCACCGATCAGGAAGCAGCCGGATCGGCACCGCCGCCGCGCCGGCGACGCATCCGCTCACTCCAGGTCTCCTGGTCGATCTTGCGCAGGAAGTTCGGATCGTCATCGGGAGCGATGGGACCACGCGGCCGGCGCCGGCCGAACCGCGGTCGCTGCGGTCGGGGCCGGCCGGCGAAGAACCACAGCACCCCGCCGAGGAGGGGGATCAGCACGACCAGGATCAGCCAGACGAATTTCGGCAGTGTCCGGACGTCGGCCCTGGGTGTGCGCAGCACATCGACGATGAACCAGATGTAGAGCGCGAGGGCGAGCAGCACACCACCGACTCTCAGCATGTGTCGAGCACCTCGCTTTCGTGACCTGTGCGGTGTAAGGCCGATCCGGTGGCCGGATCGGTGGATCATGACCGGCTGGGGATGACCAGCTGTGCCTCGTTGCCCGAGGTGGTGTCTAGCCTAACCCCGACCCGGCGGATCGACATCCGTTCGCCTACCGTGGAGTAATGCGCGGCTTGGCGATCTACACCGCTTTGAGGCTAGCCCTGCTCGCCGCGGTCTGGCTGGTGGTGCAGTTGGTCACTCCCTGGCGGGGATTGTTGGCCATCGCCGTCGCTGTGGCAGTTTCTGGCGTGATCGGATTCTTCGTGCTCGATCGAACCCGCGATGATGCGAGCACGGCGGTGTGGCGGGTCTTCCGACGCATCGACGACCGCATCAAGCGCAACGAGATGCTCGAGGATGCCCTCGTCGAGGCGTCGCATTCCCCCGATGCGCTGGGTTCTGGGGTGTCACTCGGCACGGAGGCGGGGCGGCCGGAGGTGCTGTCAGCCGGTCGGCAGAGCCAGGCCGATGCCGAGGAGGATTCCGTAGATGCCGGACAGCACCCCGGTGAGGGACAGCACGGGAACGAGGTCGCGGCCGGTGACGCCATCGATAACGACGAAACCGGCGCGAACAGCCAGCGGTAACGACAGCAGGGTCCACCATGCGCCGGTGAGATTCGGTCCCCAGCCGGTGGCCAACACGATGACCACGGCGTAGGGAACGGCGAGAAGTCCGACGAAGAGTATGCGGGTCCGTGCAACACCGAGTCGTACCGCGAGAGTGATCTTGCCGTGCTCAGTATCCGTGGGGATGTCGCGCAGGTTGTTCGCCACCAAGATCGCGCACGCGATCGACCCCACTCCCACGGATGCGATGAGCGCGGTGCTCGACCAGGTGAGCATCTGCACGTAGGCGGTGCCCATGACCGGGACGATCCCGAAGAAGATGAAGACGAATACCTCGCCGAGGCCGCGATAGCCGTAGGGTCGCTGTCCCCCGGTGTACCACCACCCCGCGGCGATGGATGCCGCACCGACGAGCAGCAGCCACCACTGTGCGGTGAGGATGACCAGGATCAGTCCCGCGATCGCGGCGACTGCGAAGGATGCGAAGGCAGCGAAGCGAACCTGACCGGCTGCCGCGATCCCCTGCCCGACCAGTCGCACCGGGCCGACTCGCGAGGTGTCGGTGCCGCGGATGCCGTCGCTGTAGTCGTTGGCGTAGTTCGCCCCCACCTGGAGTGCGATGGCGACGATCAGGGCGAGGCCGGCGCGGGGAAGAACGACCGACTCGGCGGTTGCGGCCACACCGGTTCCGACAGCGACGGGTGCGACTGCCGCGGTGAGGGTGCGCGGGCGTGCGCCAGCGACCCACTCCTGGATGCTGGCCATGGGTCGATCAGGTCCCTTTCTCTTCGGTCCGGTCCTCGCTCGAGGGCGCGTCAGGGGAAAGCAGTGTGCGTGCGGTGCGACGGTCGATCTTGCCACCTGGCAGATAGGGCAGCACTGCGACCGGTCGGATGGACCGGGGTACGGCGATCCGCCCGAGCTGTTCGCGTACTGACTCGCTGAGAGTCTGCATCCATTCACTGCCGCGAAGCCCCGGGGCGTCATCCGCGGGAACGACCAACGCGTGCAGGTGCGAGCCATCGATGTCGTCATCGAAGGGGACGACGACCGCCTCGCGTACGAGCCCGGAATCGACGATTGCTCGCTCCACGGCTCCGATCGCGACATTGATGCCGCGAATCTGCACGACGTCATCGATGCGCCCGAGGACACTGAGACGATGACCATCCCAGGCACCGACATCACCGGTCACGAACGTGTCGCCGATGAATGACTCGGTGGTCTCCTGCGGCCGTAGACGATAACCGAGGGCGCACATGGCGCCGGACAGATGGATTCGGCCACCGTCATCGACCCGCACGGAGACTCCGTCGAGGGGCATGCCGTCGTGCACGCAGCCGCCGCATGTCTCGGTCATGCCATACGTCGTCACGATCTCGATGCCGAGGTCGCGAGCCTCGGTCAGCAGTCGATCGGGTGCTGCCGCTCCACCGACGAACACCCGACGCATGGTGCGCAGAGCCTGCCGACCCACTCGATCACGCATCAACAGCGCCACCTGGGTCGGGACCAGTGACACGACGGGACCGGCTTCGGCGACCGGCTCGATGGTTTCGGCGAACACCTCCGAGGTGAACCGCCCTGCTCCGGCGATCGATGGCACGACGACACTGGGTGCACCGTCGATGACGGCACGTACGACCACGCCGAGGCCGCCGGCGGTGGTCACCGGCAGCGCCGCCACACGGGGTGCGTCGATGCTGTCCGGATAGCGATCACGCCACATCGCCGCCATCGCCAGCAGGTTCTCCCGCGACCAGCACACACCTTTGGGATCACCGGTCGACCCGCTGGTCAGCACCACCAGGGCCGTGTGTGGATCCTCCAGCGGAAGTTCCGGCTGCACGACTGCGACGGCGGATTCGGGGTCGGAGACCAGCGCGAATGCCGCACGCGGGGAGGCGAGGACCTGTTCGACCCGATCCTGCACGATGCGGGCGCCGGCTGCACCCGGCGGCACACCCACGACGGACAGCAGGCTGCCGGCGGTATCGCTTCCTGGCGGGGAGGCAGGTGCGGGCATGCCGACGAGCGTAGGGCTGACTAGGTTGGACCGCAGGCACCGCGCCCCGCGGTGCACCCGGAGTCGAGAGGTCCCCGCAGATCCCATGACGAACGAATCGCCGGCCACCGGTCAGCCCTTCGATTCACGCACCCGCTACCCCCTGCCCGCCGTTGTCGAGGAAAGCAGCCCCGCTTTCACCGATCCTGCTTACTCCAGCATCGAGCCGGGCTGCGATTGGCTCAGCGAGGGCGACTACACCGATATCCGCTACGAGGTGTCCACGGGAGACGCCGCCGGCATCGCCAAGTTGACGATCAACCGGCCGCATAAACGCAACGCCTTCCGGCCGCAGACGCTGTTCGAGCTGTCCGATGCGATGAACCGGGCGCGCGACGATGACCGGATCGGCGTCATCATCCTCACCGGCCAGGGGGACTGGGCCTTCTGCTCGGGCGGTGATCAGATGATCCGCGGGGATGACGGTTACATCGGTGATGACGATGTGGCACGCAAGGGCATCGGTCGGTTGAACGTGCTCGACCTGCAGATCCAGATCCGGCGCACCCCCAAGCCGGTCATCGCGATGGTGGCGGGCTATGCGATCGGCGGCGGCCATGTGCTGCACGTGGTGTGCGATCTGACCATCGCCGGGCACAACGCCCGGTTCGGCCAGACCGGCCCCAAGGTCGGTTCCTTCGATGGCGGCTACGGCTCAGGGTTGTTGGCGCGCACGATCGGGCAGAAGCGTTCGCGCGAGGTGTGGATGATGTGCGAGCAGTACGGTGCCGAGCAGGCCTATGACTGGGGCTTGGCCAACGCGGCGGTACCGCTTCCGGATCTGGAGAAGGAGACGGTGCGGTGGGCCAAGCGGATGCTGAGCCTGTCGCCTCTCGCCCTTCGCATGCTCAAGGCCTCGCACAATGCCGCTGATGATGGGCTCGCCGGGGTCCAGCAACTCGCGGGGGATGCGACCTTGCTGTTCTACATGTCGGAGGAGGCGCAGGAGGGCCGCGATGCCTACGCCCAGCGGCGCACCCCCGACTTCGGACAGTTCCCTCGTCGGCCGTGAACATGACTTCGGTTTCGGTCTGCCACCGGAACGAGTGACATCGACGGTGCCATCGACCATGCCTGAACTCGCGGACCTGCTGCATGATGCAGTGCCTTTCGCGCTGCCGTTGACGCGATCATTCCGCGGGCTGCAGATGCGTGAAGGGCTGCTCATCCGCGGTCCTAGCGGTTGGGGGGAGTTCGCGCCGTTCGAGGACTACACCTCGCAGCAGGCAGCTCCGTGGCTGGCCGCGGCCGCCGAAGCCGCATTCGGCACCTGGCCGCAGCCCCAGCGGGTGGAGGTTCCTGTCAACGCGATCATCCCCGCGGTGCATGCCGATGATGCGGCAGCGATTGCGCGCTCCGCTGTGCTCGATCAAGGCTGCACGACGGTCAAGGTCAAGGTCGCGGCACCTGGTGAGCGCTTGGCCGATGATGAAGCGCGAGTGGCGTCCGTGCGCGATGCGATCGACGTCGCGATGCGCGGCGTCGGCCGGGAGGGTCGAGGGAAGATCCGGCTCGACGCCAATGCGGGATGGACATTGGATGAGGCTGCTCGCGCATTGGCGCGGCTCGTCGCCTATGACATCGACTACGTCGAGCAGCCGTGCGGTGAACTCGAGGACCTGCAGCGTTTACGCGAGCAGGTCGAGGTGCGCATCGCGGTGGATGAGTCGGTGCGCATCGGGGGAGTCGCCATGGGCGAACTCGAGTCGATCGCCGATGTCGTCATCATCAAGGTGGGCCCGATCGGGGGTGTGCGTGCGGGATTGCGTCTGGTGCAGGACTGGCCGGGCGAGGTCGTGGTGTCGGGGGCATTGGATTCGGCCGTGGGTCTTGCGGCAGGAGTTGCGCTCGCGAGGGCATTGCCCCGTGCCCCCGGTGCCTGCGGATTGGGCACGGGCGCGCTCCTGGCCGAGGACGTCGTGTCCCCACCGCTCGTGCCTGTTGATGGCATGCTCGATGTGCGGAGGGTGAGCCCTGACCTCGATGCGTTGATGCGAGCGCGTGGTCGACTCGATGATGATCAGGCTCGACACTGGCGCGAACGAGCGGTCGAGGTGTGGCATTCAGGCGGGGCTGAACTCGTCGAGCAGGCGATCGCGGGCGGCGAGTGATGTCCGACGACTCGTCGATGCTGCGCGGTGCGACCGTCATCGAAGCGCTCCTCGTGGCCGGGGTGAAGAACGTCGTGCTGGCGCCAGGTTCCCGATCGGCCCCACTTGCGCTCGCGGTCGCTGCCGCTGAGCGCGAAGGCCGCATTCGGTTGCACGTGCGCATCGATGAACGTTCAGCCGGATACCTCGCGCTGGGTTTGGCGAAAGGATCCGATGCGCCGGTTGCGGTGATCACCACCTCAGGCACAGCGGCGGTGAATCTGCACCCGGCGGTGGTCGAGGCCTCCTATGGCGGTGTGCCGCTGATCGCCATCACCGCAGACCGACCACCTCGCCTGCGGGGTGTGGGAGCGAACCAGACCATCGAACAG
>Ga0180430_10003031_pt1 | contig 14660 bp, 11 predicted proteins | sample SS_ome_9_FD_132999 | JGI IMG/M metagenome (GOLD analysis project Ga0180430, IMG submission 132999) | Hypersaline lake sediment archaeal communities from the Salton Sea, California, USA - SS_1_S_2 metaG | ecosystem: Environmental > Aquatic > Non-marine Saline and Alkaline > Hypersaline >... | reverse complement strand
TCGGCCCCGATGCTCACCCCGATGGGGCAATGCACCCGCTCCAAATCCTTTTGCGTGAAGCCTTCCTCCAGGAGCTTTCGGTAAATGGTGTCCCGCTTGCGCTTGCTGCCGATCATGCCGACGTAGCCCGCAGGGGTCCCGAGAATTCGAGCCAGGACGGTCTTGTCGTGGCTGTGCCCCCGGGTGACGATGACCGCGTAGCTGTCCGCGTCCAGCTCGATGCCCTCCAGAGCCGACTCGAAGCTCTTCGGCACGCGCACCTCGTCGGCGTCGGGGAACCGCTCGCGGTTGGCGAACTCGGCGCGGTCGTCCAGCACCACCGTGCGAAAATCCACCAGGCGGGCCAGATGGGCCGTGGCTTGGCTAACGTGGCCTCCCCCGAACAAATAGACGGTGCCGGGAACGAAGGCGGGCTCCACCAGAAACCGAGCCCCTTCGTGCTCGGCCATCACCGGCGAGCGCTCCTTCACGGCCCTTCGGCGCAGGGCTTCCAGCCAATCGGAGGGGTGCGGAAACTCGCCCGCCAGGAGACCGTTTTCGAGAAGCAGGCAGGACTTCACCTGGCCGAGGGCGCTTCCGTCGTAGAGGAGGGACTTGACGAGGACCGTCTTGGCCCCTCGCCCGCGAGCGTCCCGGAGGGCCCGGTGGACCTCGGTCTGCACCGGCGTGGCGGGCACGTGCTCGAGCAGGACTTCCAGCCGTCCCCCGCAGATCATGTCCATTCCCTCGGAGAGGTCTCCCGTGAGGTCGTAGGATTCCAGGCGGGCCCCCGATGTCGGAAACAGCTCCAGGGCCGATCGGATGGCCATGGCTTCCACCTTGCCCCCGCCGATGGTCTCCACGATGCTTCCGTCTCTCAGAACAAGCATCCGGGTCCCGGCGGTGCGCGGCGTGGAGCCCGCCCGGGCCACCACCGTGGCCGAAACGAAATCCTTCCCCCCTTCCAAAAGCTCGCAAGCGCGACGAATCCACTGGCTCATGAAGCACATCCTTTCCAAGGGTGAAGTCCGAAGGATGAAGGCGGAAGTTTTCCATGTTTTCACGTCCGTCTTCCGCCTTCGGACTTCACCCTTCCGCCTTGGTTTTCAAGGGTTCTTTTGGCCATCCCCGTGGAGGGAGGACCGCCGGCGTCGAAATCCACGGGAGCCAGTCGCAGGGAGCCGTCCCGCCATGCGGCGCGGAGGGCTGCGATCTCCCCCAATGCCTCTTCCACCCTTCGCGACACCCCTTCTCGAAAGGCGGGAAGGGCCTGAAAAGCCAAGTGCAGCACGTCCCTTCCTTGGTCGTCCTTTCGAAGCGTCGCCCGGTAGTCGGTCACTCCGTCCAGAGGGAACAGGGCTTCGTCCAGATCCGCCAGGGTCAGGACGCCTCCCGATTTCAACCGGACTTGGCCCTGGATGCGGCTTCTCACCCGCTCCAGCCGGGGGAGGCTCGATCCGCAGGGACACGGCCCCGGGATGAAGCGCGAGAGGTCTCCCGTGCGGTAGCGGATCAAGGGCATGGCCCGGCGGGTCAGGGTGGTGAAAACGATCTCTCCCGTTTCTCCCGCGGGCACCGGCTCCCCCGTCGGCGGATGGACGATCTCGAAATACAGGTCCGGCTCCCTGAGATGATAACCCTTCCGGGCTTCGCACTCCACCCCTCCCCCCAGTCCCGTTTCCGTCATGCCGTAATGGTTGAAGACGCGGCAATTCCACGTCCTTTCCACCACGTCCGCGATGGAGCGAGGGACGTGGTCGGCAGTGAGCAAAACCGTGCGGACGCGATTTCGCAGGAGCTTCCCGCCCTCGGGCTCGCGCGCCAGGGCCAGCACCTGAACGGGAATGCCCAGCAGGCAGTCCGCTTCGTGACGCCATGCCTTTTCCACCGTCCGTCGGGGATCGATCACCGGACCCTCGGCGATCCCACGCACTTCCATTCTCGCCAGCGCCCTGACCAGGAGGTCTCCCGCGCCGTCCGGTCGCTGGCCGGGCAGCAGAATCAGCACCTTCCAGCCCGGCTCCACCAGAGTGGACATGCCGCGGTGGAAGAAGTCAAGGGTGGTCTCCAGGTCTTCCCCGCTGAAATAGACCCGCTTGGGCGAGCCGGTGGTGCCCGAAGTGGGCAAGGAAGCCACTCGCTGGACGGCGCTTTGGGACACGCACAGCAACCGTTTGTCGTTTTCCCTCAAATCCGAGGGGGTGGTGAAAGGCAAGCGGCTCAGGTCTTCCAACGATTCCAGGTCTTTGCAAGACAGCCCTTCCAGTCGCCGCCGGTAGAAGGGGCTTCGCTCCTTCGCCCGATGGACGGTTTCCCGGACTTTCTCCAACTGATACCGGCGCAGCTCCTTCACGAGCCCGTCGCCGGTCGCCGAAACGGCGAGCTTGCTTCGAATCCAGCTTTCCAGGGGAGTCGTTTTCACGAAGACGAATCTCGATACAAGGGATTTCCATGGACGTCGGTGAGGTTGTAGGCGCAGAAGGGAACGAGGCGGCCGTCGGGGGCCAGCACGTGGATGCAGCAGTCCTTCAGCCGCTCCATGTCCAGGGTCCAGACATCCTGGAAGGCCATGGCCGAAATGGACAGACGACGGGTGGCGGCTTGCTCGAGGAAATCGTCCAGGGTCGGAGGCTCGAAGCTCGAAGAAGCCCCCTCGCCGCACGAGCAGGAGGTCGAAGACGGTCGAGGGAGGGGGGCGGACCATTGGCGGGCTACGGAAGCGATGGTGCGCCGAGCCCCTTCTTCCGCCCGCTCCGGCTCCCCGCAGCAAGGGGAAGGCGAAGTCAGGGGCGTCAGCTTTCCGTCGGGCCGCACCAGAAAATTCCCGTGAAAGGAGCACAAGGCGTTCTCGCAACCGGGAGGGGCGAAATGGCCCCGCTTCACCAATCCTTGGGTTTGCTCCTCCAGGGCCCGCATGATCTCCGGCAGGGTGACGCGGTCGTCGTCGGCCGGGGGAGCGGGGAAGCGACCGAAATAGCTCATGGGCTGGAAATGGACCCCTCTCACGCCGGGGACCCATCGGACGGCTTGGCGGACTATGGCCCCCAGGTCGCGGAGGTTCACGCTCCGCACCAGGGTGGGCACCAAAACGACCCCGAGGTCCGCGCGGGCGCAATGCTCCGCGGCTCTTTCCTTCAGGGCCGCGAGAGGCCGGCCTCGCAAGGCTTGATGAATGGAATCCTCGGTGCCGTCGAATTGCAGGAACACCGAAGACAGCCCCGCGTCCTTGAGCCTTCGGGCGTGGTCGCGGTTTTCGGCCAGCCGCAGACCGTTGGTGTTGAGCTGGACGAAGGAAAAGCCCGCCTTGCGCCCGTCCTCGACGATCCCGTCCAGGTCTTCCCGCACGGTGGGCTCGCCCCCCGAAAGCTGGATGTTGCACGGGCCTCCCGTCTCCCGCACCCGCTCGTACCAGCGGCGCACGGTTTCTCGAGACGGGTCGGCAGCGGAGCCCGCCCTGCCCGCATCGGCGAAGCACACGGGACAGCGCAGATTGCACCGGGAGGTGATCTCCAGAAGCGCGGTGCAGGTGTGCTGCCGGTGCTCCGGGCACAGGCCGCAGTCGAAAGGACAGCCGCGATCCACCGCGGTCCCGTACACGGGAAGCACGGCGGGGATTTTGGGACGGCTCCAGCTTTCCATGGCGGGAGGACCGCGCCACACGAGGGCTTCGAAGGCTCCGTGCTCCGGACAGCGCTTCATCAGGAACACGTCCTCTCCCCGTTGCACCCTGGCGGCCTTCACCCGGCGCAGGCAATAGGGACACAAACTTCGGGTTTCGGCCAGAAGGCCCTCGGCGGGCTCACTCATCTTCGTCGGGAGCCTCGCTCAAGGGGTCGAAGCCCTCGTTCATCAAGATTTCCAGGACCTTGGAATAGGTGCGCGACAGGATGGCCCCGCACCGGGCGGGATCGGGCCGTCCACCGCTTTGTTCCAGAATGTCGCTGCACCGGATGCCCTTGCAGGGGGCGGGGGAGGGGCGGACACGAAGGTCCGCCCCTGCGTCGGCGCCGGGGTCGTCGGGGCTCGTTGCCGCATCGACCCCTGCGTCCTCGCGGAACCATTCCACCAGATCCTGCACCATGGCGGGAAAGGTCGGGTGGCCGGGCTCGTCGTCCCCGCCCTTGCCCGCGTAATACCCCAGCAGACAGACGCCTCCCGAAAGCACTCCGCAGACCTCGCCGCTGTGCCCCATGCCGTGACACAAGCCGTGCATGGCCCGAACAAGGCCCCGGTTGCTCCTGCCCAGTCCCTCCAGAGCCAATAGGACCAGAATCTGGCTGCAGCAATACCCCCGGCCGCTCAACCGCATCATTCGAATGGCGATGTCGTCCATGGCAACCACCTACCTGATGAATTCGAATATCGAAATCCGAAATTCGAAGCAAATCCCGGGGATCGAATTTTCAAAATTCAAAAAAATACGGAGCCTTGTCCATCCATTTCGCTTCCAGGCCGGAAACCGGAGACTAGAAATCGCTCCCGACCTTCCGGGCTACGAGCAGGTAATAGCCGGGGCGGCCTTCGGAGGCCCGGCGGGTCAAGCCCGTTTCCCCCGGCTCCGGACAAACGGAATTCCAGAAGCCCTCCAGGGAGCCGAAAGCCCAAACCAGGCGGGCCGCCAGCTCCTTCAACGCCTGTGTGCGATCCTCCCACACCAGAACCTCGAAGCCGGCCTGGCGCATCTTTGCTTCCACCTCCCGGCGCGTCACGGCTCCTTGCAGGCAGCATCGCACGGGCCAAGGGGGCTCGCGGGCGGGATCGCGCGGAAGGGAGGCGTACACGTCCGTCACCCCCAGCGAGCCTCCCGGAGCCAGCACGCGGTGGAGCTCTTTCAGGGCCCCTTCCATGGAATCCGTCAGGGACAGCACGCACTCGCACAGGACGCCCTGCAGGCATGCGTCCGGAAAAGGGAGCGCCTCGGCCGCGGCCCGCGCGAAAGGGGGGGAAAAGCTCGCCTCCGGTTCAAGGAGGTCGTCTTTGTTTCGAAACCGGCGTCGGGCCTTTTCCAGGAGCACCTCGGAAGGGTCGATCCCCAGGGCCTTCAGCCCCCGGCTTCGCAGGCGCTCCACGGCGGCCCCGGCCCCGCAGCCCGCGTCCAGCACCCGGTCTCCCGCTCGGAAGCCGCACAGCTCCACCAGCCGGTCCGTCATTTCCAGCCCTCCCGGCCGGACGACCTCTCCCGTCACCTTCCACAAGGCTTCCTGCTCGTACAAGCCGGGGGGACCGCTCACTTGTCCTCCAGGATCTTTTCCACCTCGGCCATCTTGCCCAGGGCCAGGTCCTCGGGAACGTACACGAAGCGGCAGGAAGGGCATTGATACAGCTCCACGGTGAATTCGTTTCCCATGTAGGTCAGGACGACCCTGCGCTTTTCCAGCTCCTTGCCGCAGGCGCAATCCCACGGGGGAGGAGTGGGGTCTTCGTAGGCGGGCTTCATCGGGGCCCCCTTTCCAGGACTTCCATGCGATGGCTGTAGGCGTTGTGCACGGTGAATCCGTCTTCGGAAGGCGAGTACTCCACCCAGTAGGTGACCGCCGCCGGCTTGAAGGCCGCCAGAAACCGCCCCGTCTCCCGATGGACCAGCTTGCGGCCCCTCTTTTCCGCTTCATGGATCACGTGGCGCAGGTCTTCGGCCAGAATGCGCCGGTCTTCCAGCAGCTCCTCCAGGTCCGGCTCCATGCGTACCACGACGCTTTCATGCTCTTCCACGGCGACGTCTTCCTCCTCGCCCCACAAGGTTTTCAGAAGGCTTCGCTTCAGGCGGGCGCGGTTCTCGCGGCGTTGGGAATACCCAGGAGGCTTGCGCCCGGCCGCTTCTTCCGTATCCACCCCTTCCAGAAGCGCGTCCAGCAGGTGCAGCGCCGGCTTGCCCGCGCGAGCCAAGCGGTCCCGGCACATGGCGCAGTAGGTGACGAATCCCCGCGAGGTCTCCCCGGCCCGTCTTTCCACCACCGCCCGCGCCACGGGGGGGTTGGCGTTGGCCATGAGCCCTCCGTAGCCGCAGCATTCCGTGAGGACCCCGCCGGTCTTCAGCTCCTCCACGTCGAAGCCGCGCCGTTGCAGCAGACGGCGCACGGTGTCCAGAAGGTCCGGCTCGTGGCGGGCCGCGCAGGGGTCGTGCAAGGCCACTTGCCGCAGGGGTTGAGCGGCTTCCAAGGGCTCCAACGTCGTTTCCAGGACCTCCCACAAGAAGGTCGCGGGCGCTTGGGGCAGCTTCTCCTTGAAAACCTGGTAGCAGCTCGGGCAGGCGACGAGGATCTTCGGCTTTCCCATGGCCTCCCAACGGCCCTTGAAGGCTTCCAGGGCTTCGTGCAAAAGGTCGTTGCGAGCGGCCCAGCGCGCCGGGGCCCCGCAGCAGCCCAGGGCCAGCCCCACGCCTCCTTCCAGGCTCGAGCACAGGCCCTCGTAAACCCGCTCCACCCGGTGGGGGGCCGAAGCGCTCAATTGGCACCCGGGAAAGAACAGATAGGCGCTGCTCGGGTGTCCCGGCTGGCTTCGAAAAAGGGCGCACTTTTCGCCGTTGCTGAAGGCCATGTCGCGCAGGGCGAATTCGTGGGCCGAAGGAGGCATCTTGCCGCGGCTCACCATGCTCTCGCGGGCGGCGTGGCACAGATCGGCCATGGAAAAATTCTCGGGGCAGACTTCCTCGCACAGGCGGCAGAGGCTGCACGAATTGACCAGGAGGTTCCCTTTGCGCTCGCCCATGACGATGGATTCGTTGTTGTAGATCTCGCGGGCGTAGCGCTTGGGATAGCCCCCGAAGCGCTCCAGGTAGGGACAGATCTTGACGCACTCCAGACATTGGCATTGCAGGCAGCGGGCGGCTTCTTCCATGGCTTCCTCGCGGCCGTAGCCTTGGGCGGGATCGGCGGGGGGCACGACGGGGAGGGCGTCCACGCCTTCCAGGGAGGTGAATAGGCGCGTCTCGCAGGGGCCTTCCTTTTCCCGTCCCGCCGTCGGGGAAACGCCCTGAAGGTGACGGTCCATGGACGTGGCCGCCCACCGGCCCCGGGCCGCGGCCAGGATGACGGACTCGCGGCTTCCGCCGCCGGCGAAGACGCCCGGGAGGCTCGTGGCGCGGGTGCGCTCGTCCGCGAGGATGCCGCCCTTTTCATCCCTTTCCAGTCCCCATCCTTCGCCGATGTCGTCTTCCACTTCGATGAAAACGGCGTCCCGTCGCCCGCGAAGCTCTTCCAGCAACGCCCCGTCCAGGGAGCAGCCCGCGTGGACCTCGACTCCCAGTTGAAGGAGAACGTCCGTTTCCTCGCGGACGACTTCCGGCGGGAGGAGATTCGCGGGGAAATCTCTCAAGGTCCCGCCCAACTCGTTCCGGCGGACCCGCATTTCCACCCCGTATCCTTTGCGGGCCAGGTCCCATGCGACGACGAGGGCCGCCGGTCCCCCTCCCATGACGGCCACGCTCCTGCCCCGCGAGGGCAGGGCCCGGACGGGGGCTTGCGAAGAAACCGCTTGCACGCAGGCCCGCTCCAACGCCCCGATGGCGACGGGATCTCCCGCTTCGCCCCGCTTGCACTTTTCCTGGCAAGGGTGGTCGCAGACGCGGCCGAAGACGCCGGGAAAGGGCATGGCCTTTTCCAGGACCTTCCGGGCCCCTTCCCAATCCCCCCGGCTCATGCAGCCCGCGAAGGACCGGGCGTCCACGTGAAGGGGACAGGCCGCCGCGCACCAGGGAGGCTCCTCCTGGATGCACCGCTTTTCCAGTTCTCTCAGCTCCTTTTGATCCATGGGCTTCGTTCCGTGAATGCACCGCAGGGACGCCCCGAAGGGCCCCCTCGGGTCGTTGCAAGGGGTTGACGGGGGAATCGCAGGAGGAATCGACCGATCATCCGGGGATCCACTCCGGGATTATGTCAAAGGAGATACATCCCTGTCAACCCGTTCCGGGACCATGCAGGGACCATGCAGGTCGGACCACGCCAAGAGTTCGATGTTATTGGGTTTTTTGTGGTCCGACCTGCATAACTCCAGCTCGGCTTGGACCGGATTCATTTGATCCTGTTCATCGAGGAGATCGGCGACGAGGACCGGCGGAGGCTGGAATCGCCCTACGAGGACGCCGAAAGCGGCGTGACGGTGGAGCCGTTTTTCGTGGAGACGGGGCGCTGAATGATCCGTCAACAATGTTGCTTGGCATTGCCGAGCGGCCCGATTTTCGGCTCGCCGACGCCCGGCAATGGACGGCATCGAAAAAACGAACCCGCTAGCGATTCGGCAAAAGAACTTCGTTGACGGACCGGTCAGCTCCTCGAGGGCCTCGGGATCGCTCTCCTTCCCCTCGAAAGCGCCTCTTCACGCGCCCGCCGCGGCCTCCGTCGTCCGTCCCGCGTCGGGGCGGCAGGGGGGCTGAGGGATCCCCGTCTTGCTCAAGACCACCTGCCACAGCTGGATCTCCCGGGCCCGGAACGCCCCGGCGCACGAAAGCAGGTAGTAGTCCCACATGCGCTTGAACCTCTCGTCGTATTTTCGACTCAGGCGGGGCCAGGCTTCCTGAAAGTTCTCGTGCCAGCACAGGAGGGTCTTTTCGTAGTGGGGGCCGAGGTTGTGCCAGTCCTCCATGACGAAGAGCCCTTCGGCGGCCCGGGCGATCTGGGCGGCGCTGGGCAGGTAGGAATTGGGGAAGATGTATTTGGCGATCCAGGGGTCTTCTCCCGGCTGGGTCTCGTTCTTGCCGATGGTCTGCAACAGGAAAACGCCGTCGTCTTCCAGGCTGCGGTGGGCGATCTCCATGAAAGTCCGATAGTTCTTCCATCCCACGTGCTCGAACATCCCCACGGAGACGATGCGGTCGAAGCGGTCGTTCAAATCTCGATAGTCGCGGTGCTCGATGCGAACGGGAAGGCCTTGCGCGGCTTTCCTGGCGTATCGGATTTGCTCGTCGCAGATATTGATTCCCAGCACCGAGCATCCGTAATTTCGAGCCGCGTACCGGGCCCATCCGCCCCATCCGCACCCGATGTCCAGCACCCTGTGGCGATCTTCCAGGGCGAGCTTCCGGCAGATCAGATCCAGCTTCGCCCGTTGGGCTTCGCTCAAGCTCTCCCCGTTTTGAAAGAACGCGCAACTGTATTGGTTGTAGGGGTCCAGGAAGGACATGTAGAGATCGTTGTCCAAACTGTAGTGCTGGTCGGCCACCTTGCGGGACCGTTTCAGAGACTGGCGGTTGTAGAAGCGGTCGGAGGCCAGGGAGAGGTAGATGCGCCATCCGCCCTTGATCTTCGTATAGGTCCGATTTTTCAGGACCCGGCAGATGAATTCGTCCACCGAGGGGCAATCCCACCAGCCTTCCATGTAGGATTCGCCCAGGCCCAGGCTTTGGTCGGCGAGCACTCTCTTGTAGAATCTTTCGTTGTGTACTTGGATGTCCCAACGGTTGGGGCCGTCGATCTCGATGCCGGCCTCTTCCAAAAAACGGGCGACGAGCTCCTTTTCTCCGGACATGGCAGTTCCTTTCAAGCTCTGAAATGTCCTTATGGGATTTTTTTAAAAGACCCTTCCAGGCAAGTTGCTTCAATCGTTGCTCGGGATTCGCTTTCTCCTGCTTATTATTCAATTATTCACCAATCGCCGTTCGAATTCAATGGGAGGGGAGACGGGATTGCGGTGGCAAATGGAGGATTCACCCGGTTGGTGGGGCGAAAATAGGTGGTACAATGGGGGAAAAGAGAGGGGTTTGCGGGAGTTGCTTGCACATCGTCCGGAATTTCCTTTCGCGGGAAAGGAGGCGCGCCATGCTGGACTACGAGACGGCCCGAGAGGATATGGTCAGGGGCCAGCTTATTTCGAGAGGCATTCAGGACCCCGGCGTTCTGCGAGGAATGCGGGCTGTTCCCAGGGAAAAGTTCGTGCCCGACGATTTCGTGGAGTCCGCCTACGACGACGGGCCCCTCCCCATCGGGAGCGGACAAACCATTTCGCAGCCCTACATCGTGGCCCTCATGATCCAGCTCTTGAGGCTCTCGCCTTCGGACCGCGTGCTGGAGATCGGCACCGGCTGCGGCTACGCGGCCGCCGTGGCCGCCCATGCCGCCGCCGAAGTCTATACCGTGGAGCGCCACGAAGAGCTGGCCGCCGAGGCGAGGAAGAGGCTCGAGGACCTGGGCTACGACAACGTGCGCGTTTTTGTGGGCGACGGGAGCCTGGGATGGCCGGAGCACGCGCCTTACGACGCCATCGTGGTGACGGCGGCGGCCCCCGAGGTTCCCGCGCCCCTCCTGGAGCAGTTGAAAGTGGGAGGCCGTCTGGTCGTCCCCGTCGCGTCCCGGGCCTACGGCCAGGAGCTGGTGCGCGTGCGGCGGGAAGCCGCCAACGACTACAAGCGCGATTCCGCGGGGGCGGTTCGCTTCGTCCCCCTGGTGGGAAAAGCCGGCTGGGACGGCAAGAAGAGAAGGTCGTCGCCCGGCGGGTAAAGGACTTTCGGGCTTTTGCCGAAGGCAGGGTAAAGACGCATTCGAAGACCCTGCCTCAGCAAGTGAAAAGGAGGAAGTCTCTTGGAGCCGCTGGAAAAACTGCTTGTGATCATGGACGAGATCGCCAAGGGCAACTACTCCAACGACATCATGCCCTTGACCGCCGAGGGACAGCCGGAGACCGTCCGGAGGATCGCCGAGGCCATGGGATTGATGATGGTCAAGGTGGAAGCCAGAGAATACCGCCTCGAGATGCTCGTGGAGGAATTGAGGGATCTCAACGAGACCATTCGCCGCAATACCGTGAAGGCCGTTTCCTCCCTGGCCAACGCCCTGGCGGCCCGGGACGCCTACACGGAAGGGCACGCCGCCAGAGTGGGCGAGCTGGCCGTGGAGATTGCCCGGCGCATGGACCTGGACGAGGAGGAGATGGAATTCATCCGCGTGGGAGGCATCCTGCACGACATCGGAAAGATCGGCTTTCCGGACTTGCTGTTCCAGGCCCACGAGAGCAAGAATCCCAGCCACGTTGTCAAGGAGATCGTCAAGCATCCCACCATCGGCGCGGAAATTCTCAAGGATCTGGATTTTCTCGGCCCCGCCCTGGAATACGTCCTTTGCCATCACGAGCGTCCGGACGGCAAGGGCTATCCGCGCGGCCTCGCGGACGGCGAGATCCCCCTGGGAGCCAAAATCCTGGCCGTCGCGGACAGCTACGACGCCATGACCACGGACCGACCCTATCAGAAGGGCAAGAGCAGGGAAGCCGCCCTGGAAATTTTGAGAAAGCTCTCCGGGGCCAAATGGGACCCGGCTTGCGTGAAGGCGCTGGAGGGCTTTTTGGCTGAACGCTAAACATGAAAGGATTCCATGACCCCCCCCTGGACTCGCTCCGCCCAAGACGTTCTGGAAAGCTTTCACGCATCCTCGGAAAAGGGGCTCGATTCCCGGGAGGTCCGAAAGCGCCTCCAGCGCCATGGACCGAACCGGCTTCGGGAGGCTCGTCGCGAAAGCGCATGGCGCATTCTGCTGCGGCAGTTCAAGAGCCTGATCATTTTGCTCCTCGCCGCCGCCGCCCTTCTTTCCTTCGCCTTCGGGGAATGGGTGGACGGAACGGCCATTTCCGTGGCCATCCTCGTCAACACCCTCATCGGGTTTTTCACCGAGCTCAAGGCCGTGCGCTCCATGGAGGCCCTCCACCAACTGGGAAAGGCCACGGCGAGGGTGCGCCGCAACGGCACGCTGCAGGAGATTCCGTCGGAGAAGGTCGTGCCGGGAGACATCGTGGTCTTCGAAGGGGGGGAGGTGGTTCCCGCCGATATAAGGCTGCTCGAAGCCTCCAAGCTCCAGGCCGACGAATCCGCCCTCACGGGGGAGTCCATGCCCGTGGCCAAGGGGGTGGAGCCCGTTGAAGACGGGGCCCCCTTGGGCGAGCGGCGGAACATGCTCTACAAGGGAACGGCCGTGACCCGGGGCTCCGGAGAGGGCGTTGTGACGGCCACCGGGATGGACACGGAGCTGGGCTCCATCGCCGCTCTCGCTCAAGAAGCCGAGGAAGAGATCACCCCTCTGGAAAAGCGTTTGGACCGGCTGGGACATCGGCTGGTTTACGTGATTCTGGGCATATCCCTTGTGGTGGCCGTCGCGGGGGTGGCGAGCGGCAAAGAATGGGTCCTCATGGTCGAGACCGCCGTGGCCCTGGCGGTGGCGGCCATCCCCGAAGGGCTGCCCATCGTGGCCACCATCGCCCTGGCCCGGGGAATGTGGCGCATGGCCCGCCGCAACGCCGTGGTGAACCGCCTGTCCGCCGTTGAAACCCTGGGGGCCGCCAACATCGTTTTCAGCGACAAAACGGGGACCCTCACGGAAAACCGCATGACGGCGACCCGCTTCGTCCTTCCCGCCGGGCACGTGACGGCGGGCGAAAAGGGTGATTTCCTTTTGGAGGGCGAGCCTCTGGAGCCCGGCGATTCGGGGGTCTTGAGAGAGGTCCTGGAGACGGCGGTCCTTTGCAACAATGCGGCTTATGAAAAGGGCTCGGGGGAAAAGGAGCCCGAGGCCGTGGGAGATCCCCTGGAGGTGGCACTGCTTGCCGTCGGCGCGTCGGCGGGGCTGCGTCGCCGGGAGCTTCTGGAAGCGATGCCCGAAGAGCGGGAAGAGGCTTTCGATTCGGAAACCAAGATGATGGCCACCTATCACAGGGTGGACGAAGGGCTTCGCGTTGCCGTGAAGGGGGCCCCCGAAGCGGTGCTGGAGAGCTGCTCCGGGATTCGCGAGGGAGAAGGCGCGCGGGAGATGGACGACAAAGAGCGGGACGCATGGAGGAAGCGCAACGACGAGCTGGCCCAAGAGGGGCTTCGAACCTTGGCACTGGCTATGAAGCGCGTGGATTCGTCCGAAGCTTCCCCTTACGAGAATCTCGTTTTCCTGGGGCTTGCGGGGCTTTGGGACCCGCCTCGAGAAGAAGTGCGCCATTCCATCGAAACCTGTCGCAGGGCGGGGGTCCGGGTGATCATGGTAACGGGGGACCACGTGAAAACGGCGCGCAGCGTGGGACTGGCTTTGGGAATGGTGGAGGAGGATGGGGGGGAAGTGGTGCAGGGGAGGGATCTGAAAGACCCGGACACTCTCTCCCGAGAAGAGCGGGATCGGCTTTTGAAGGTCCCCATCTTCGCCCGGGTGAGCCCCAAACAGAAATTGGATCTCGTCCGTCTTCATCAGGGCGACGGCTCCGTGGCGGCCATGACGGGGGACGGGGTCAACGACGCTCCGGCGCTGAAGAAGGCCGACATAGGAATCGCCATGGGCCGGCGGGGCACTCAGGTGGCCCGGGAAGCGGCGGACATGGTGCTCATGGACGACTCTTTTTCCACCATCGTGGACGCCATCGAAAAGGGCCGCATCATTTTCGACAACATCCGCCGGTTCGTGGTTTATCTCCTCTCGGGGAACGTGAGCCAGGTGCTCATGGTCCTTCTGGCCCTCCTGGCCGGGGCGCCTCTGCCCATTCTGCCCCTTCAGATTCTCTATCTCAACATGCTCGGCGACGTGTTCCCCGCTCTGGCCCTGGGCTTCGGGGAGGGCGAGCCCGGCGTCATGGGACGAAAGCCCCGGGACCCCCGGGAGCCCGTTCTGACCCGCGTCCACTGGAAGGCCATCGGGGGATACAGCCTTTTGATCTCCCTGTCGGTGCTGGGGGCCTTCGCCTTGGCCTTCCATTGGCTGGGCATGGGGAAAAAGGAGGCGGTGACGGTGTCCTTCCTCACGCTGGCCTTCGCGAGGCTGTGGCACACCTTCAACATGCGCTCTCCGGGCTCCGGCTTCCTGAGCAACGACGTGGTGAGAAACCCCTTCGTCTGGGGGGCTTTGGGGGTGTGCGTCGTTTTGCTCCTTCTGGCCGTCTACGTCCCGGTCCTGGCCTCCGTCCTCGCCCTGGCGGCTCCCGGCCCGTGGGGCTGGACGCTGATTCTTTCAAGCAGTCTTGTTCCCTGGATCGTGGGGCAAGCGCTCAAGGGAGCGAGATTCGGGTTTTGACGGAACGGCGGAATTGGGATACGCCTTGTGCGAAGACGTATGGGTGGTAAGAATTCATCGGGCTCGCGGGTGGATGAAGCGGCTCGGTTTTTGCGAGCCCCAAAGGCCAATGGAGACGTTCGGTCATGGACCGGGTCCAGGCCATCGTGGATCGCCCGCTGGTCCGCCTCGTCGTCACCTACCAGACGTCGCCTCAAGTCAAGGGATACGTTTCCGAAAACGGCGTTCTTTTCTACCTTTCCTTCGAACTGAGCAAGGAATACTAGACTCTGTCTGCAAACCCCGCCTAAGACCCGCTAACTGCGTTGGAAAGGGGAAGGAAGGCTGGGATGAGTAAAGAGTCTATTCTTGAAGAATGCAAAAAGATATTGAAAAGCCACTATGGCTCCCGGTTCCACGGCCTTTTTTTTTATGGCTCGATGGCTCGAGGTCGGGAAGAAGAGTCCAGCGACATGGACTTGCTTGTCATGCTTTCAAAGCCGTTCGATTATTTTGCGGAGCCGAGAAGCATCGTCGAGCTTCTCTATCCGATTCAACTCGAATCGGAGCATCTCATCTCGGCGAAGCCCGTTTCCGCGGACGATTTCGAATCCGGAAGCATACCTCACCGTGAAGTGGAAGTCCGGCCGAATTTCCCCCTGGACCATTCGTACAGGGCCACGGCCGCCGCCACGGCGGCGTTGAGGGACTCGACGCCCCCCTTCATGGGGACCGACACGG
>Ga0180430_10003030_pt1 | contig 14671 bp, 14 predicted proteins | sample SS_ome_9_FD_132999 | JGI IMG/M metagenome (GOLD analysis project Ga0180430, IMG submission 132999) | Hypersaline lake sediment archaeal communities from the Salton Sea, California, USA - SS_1_S_2 metaG | ecosystem: Environmental > Aquatic > Non-marine Saline and Alkaline > Hypersaline >... | reverse complement strand
CTCAGGATTATTAAACTTGCCTAATGCATCCTTCCCTATGAGGATTACTGCACCGAACAATAAAAGAGCGTTCAACTATAATACTCCCTGAATCCTAGACCAGAGGTTTAGCTAAAATTTAATCTATAAATTTACTAAACCTATGACAAAACAATCAAGACGCAAATTCAGTGCGGAATTCAAGGCCAAGGTTGCCTTAGAAGCGATCAAGAACGAGAAGACAATGGCCGAGCTGGGTCATCAATTTGAGGTCAATCCTGTGACCATTTCTAAGTGGAAAAATGAATTTTTAGAGCGGATGTCGGTAGTTTTTGAGAATGGCACAAGCAAAAAAGAACAAGAAAGCGCTCCAGATCTTGATCGCCTTTATGCTCAGATCGGGCAATTAAAAGTGGAGAATGACTTTTTAAAAAAAAGTGCCAGGAGACTGGGGATATCAGACAAAGAATGGAAATGATCCGATCAAATCACAAGACTCTGTCGATACGCAAGCAATGCGATATTCTTTCAGTACCCAGGAGTTCTTTATACTATCAACCTGTTCCGGAAAAACCGGAGAATATAAAGATGATGCAAATAATGGATAGGCATCTTCTGAACCATCCGACCGAAGGAGTGGTATCAATGGTTGATATGCTAAAAGAAATGGGATATCCCGTGGGTCCTAAGCGGATCAGGCGCCTGTTTAAGCTCATGGGGCATCAGACCCTTTATCGCAAAAAGAACCTTACCAAAGGAGCCTTAAAGGAATTTATTAAACCTTATCTGCTTCGTGGTTTAAAGATCACTCACGCCAATCAGGTATGGTGCACTGACATTACCTACATCCCTATGGCCAAGGGATTTATGTACTTGACGGCTATTATTGATGTTTACAGTCGCAAAATAGTTGGCTGGGGCATCAGCAACAGTATGAGTAAACAATGGTGTCTGGATGTTTTAGCTGATGCCATAGCCCGACATGGCAAACCTGAGATCATCAACTCTGACCAGGGATCTCAGTACACTAGTTTTGCCTGGATCCATTACCTGGAAGAACAAGGGATACAAATATCTATGGATAGTAAAGGAAGAGCGATAGACAACATCTGGATCGAAAGGTTCTGGAAGAGCATCAAATACAATTATATTTATTTAAATCCTTGTGATAATGGCTTGGAACTTTTTGAGGGAGTCCGAGAATATATTGAATACTATAACCAGAAAAAACACCAAACAATAAAGAAAAAACCCAATGATGCGTACCAGGAATCTATCTGCCAAAAGGCAGCTTAAATTAGAGAGATGTTTAACTTAACAAACGACGCCTTTGGTACAGGAAATGGGGAGTATTATAGAAATTACCGTATGCAAATCGGAATTTACTATTCATTTTGAAGGTAAATTCTAAACCTATTTGAGTGGAATGATTGAATGTGAAATTAGTTCCGTTATTTGGGAATTTACTAAATCCGTAGAACAAACCAGTCCCATATTCTAAGAATGGACTAATCCGTTTCTTACCAAATAAATACCAACGATAATAGGTCATGATACCTGCTCCCAAGCCAAATACATCCTTCTCTGATATATCAGGCGTGCGGTCTTGAAATTCCTGTAGATTGAATTCAGCAGCCAGAGAAAACCAGTTTGCCACACGGTGCTCCACTCCAAAATTCTGATGCCAGACGTTTATCAATCCCCATGCATACTCGTTACTCATCCCTGCTCGTACCTGGTAAAAATTGATGTTCTCAACATCTTCAAAGACAAATTCGGCTAATGTATAGGATATGGCAGCCAAGCCGATAGCAGCAATAAAATTTACCTGACTTGTCAGGGTGACTGGACTGGCAGGTTCAAACCCGGGGATGGTAATCCACTCGTTGCCGATGTTTTGACCATTAGACTTAAAAAGTATCAGGAATAATAAGAACAATACTATACTTCCTCGCTTCAACTTCCTCATCGCCCTCATAATCAATTTTCAAAATGGGAGATAATCGGGTAATGGTCTGATATATAGGGCACACCATAATCCTTAGTAACTGTTTTAAACGAGAGTGCCTTTGAATTGCGATAAAAAATATAGTCGATGTTTCTGTTTAAATACCCCCGACCCCATGCATTAAATGAATTGTTGTTATCGCTTCGTTCAGCAAATCTCCTTGCACTGAGAAATTCTTCAATTATTGGCTCAAGGATAGAATTGCCGATAAGAGCATTAAAATCACCTGTAATAAAAACAGGTAAATCGTTTCCAGCGATTTCCTGTATTCTATCAACTAATAGGATTGCCGATTCCTCACGTGCTGTCTTTCCTTTATGGTCGAAATGCGTATTAAAAACAAACAGTGATTTCCCAGCAAAAACATCTTCCAGATGTACCCACGTAACAATTCTGATATTGTTGGCATCCCAGCCTAAGGAGGGAACATCTGGCGTCTCACTTAACCAGAAATTACCAGTTTCGATTAAATCAAAACGTTCACTCAGGTAATAGATGGCACTGTATTCACCAGCAGAATGCCCATCGTCTCTTCCGACTCCCACATAATTGTATGCTGGTAAACTGTCGTCTAAAAATCTAACCTGATTGTGTAAACCTTCCTGTATCCCAAAAATGGATGGGGAATTTTCAGTCAACATATCAAGGCAGGCATGTTTCCTGTTATCCCATTTGTTTTCCCCGTCTTCTTCAGTATCATATCTAATATTGAAAGACATAATGCTAATATCATATTGTCCTTCCCAATCGGGGAGTTCACCTTGTTCGCAGCCTAATAACAGGGCTAACTGAATTACAACGAGGCATTTGAATACTCTCATTTTTGGCAACTTCTTATTCAATGACCTTTACGGTAACATGCATCTCACTATTATTAAGCCACAATTCACCAACCACGACAAGGGTTTCATCTACCGCAAACTCCTTATACTTCTCTCCCAGATTACTGAGACTGAATAGAGCGAAATACTCTTCATCATCTTCACCAATCAAATCGGCAAAATAACCCGATTCATTTGGCTCTACAGATTGCACAGTTCCCTTCAGGACGAAATTATCGTTATCGGTGCTTATCACTTTCTGGACTTCAAGAAATCTATCGACCAGCAATCCTTTTAACATTACCTCTTTCCCGACCTCAAAGTTTTCATTCAGCGCAATATCTGCTATGCTTGCCTCGTAAAACTCTTCATTGGACGAAAGAACCTGAACAAGGAAACCTACTCCCTCCTGTGCGCTAACAAGAATATCTTCAATAGTTCCCGCAATATACTCTGATTCAGAAGTTGCTTGTTCATCATCCTTATCACAGGATGTAAATAAGGCTAAAATGCTGAGTAAAATAATTATTGTCTGTTTCATGTAAATCTATTTCGTAGATAACAGATAGAAGGATGATAACTATTTGTGAAAGGTTGCGCACAGTTTATGTTGTCCCAAAATAAAATCCAACCAAAAGTAACTGTTTTACGCCAACTGTACGCCCAATTGAATGTAACATATTTTTGCTATATTTGTTACAATATACAATCGGCAGAATAATGAAAAGTATTGATAGCCAGATATACAATAGGATACTAAAGAAGAAGAGAGGTACATTGATCATTCCAGAAGACTTCTCTGAATTTGGTTCTTCAGGTGCTATACGAATCGCTTTGCACAGACTTGTTGCTAATGACAAAATCAAGAGAGTTGCTCAAGGGATATACGTAAGACCAAAGCATAGTGATCTTATCGGAGAAATGCTACCAACAACTGATGAAATTGCCAAAGCAATAGCAAAAAGAGATAGAAGCAGAATTATTCCAACTGGAAGTTTTGCTCTTAATGTTTTAGGTTTATCGACCCAAGTGCCTATGAATTATGTATATCTAACTGATGGTGCTCCCAGAAAAATACAACTTAAAGGAGGAAGCATAAAATTTAAGAAAACTACCCCAAGGAATTTAGCAGCAAAAGGAAAAATCAGCGGATTAGTTATTCAGGCTCTAAAAGAAATAGGAAAAGACAAGGTTGAAGAATGGGAAATGAAGAGAATTATTAAGCTATTAAAAGATGAAAAAAAGGAAGATCTTGAACATGATATCAAGCTTGCTCCGGAATGGATTAGAGTAATAATGAAAAAAGCATTGGAACATGGCTGCCTTTGATTTTTATCGTTTTAAACAAGATGAAAAGCAAATCATATTTAATCAACTTGCTGCCAAACTAAAAATTCACCCAGCTTCAATAGAAAAAGACTGGTGGGTAGTAAGAACTTTGGAGCTAATTCTAACAATGGACGTTTCAGAATTCATTGTTTTTAAAGGAGGTACATCATTAAGCAAAGCCTGGAATATTATCGAGCGGTTTTCCGAAGATGTTGACCTGGCACTGGACAGGAGATTTTTAGGATTCGAAGAATGCAAGACCGTTAAACAAGTAAAAAAGCTTAGAAGTTCCACCCGAAACTACATCTATAAAGATTTTATTCCAGGATTACAAAACGCATTTATAAAAGCTGGTTATTCAGATGTAATAGTAAAGCTCAACGAAGAGGAAGGGAAAAACCTTGAACCAGTTCAGATTTCCATACTCTACAAAAGCTGCACAACTAAATCGACATACACTAATCCGTATGTGAAAATTGAGATAGGTAGCAGATCATTACGGGAACCATCCACAAATAAAGAGTTTAGATCTCTGGTTGGAGAACACTTCCCAGATAGACCATTTGCCGATAGTCAGATAATTGTATCGTGTGTTAATCCTGAAAGAACTCTATAACGAAATAATTAATCACCGACAAATTTACACCAAGATTAGCGAAATTGACTACAACTTCCATCAACCGAAGACTTTGAATCCACTCCCGCCAAAAGCTACAATGTATAGTTGGAAAAAAGACTATCAGAAAATGCAGGAAGAAATGATTCATGGAGATTCGCTATCCTTTAATGAACTAATTGAACGAATTGCAGAAATAAAGAATAGAATAAACGCTCTGGAATGGTAAGTGGATAATTCAAACTCTGAAATGAAATCAGAAAGCTTTCAGAAAATACGCCAACTGCATGCCAAAAGGGGTAAAACAAAAAACCGAACTTCTTTATTATCAGAAAGTTCGGTTTTTGTGTGGAGGTCGGTAGCGGATTATTCGTCACACCTACGGCGCTCCTCTTGATCAGGGGAAGGGGCCATTCAACCAATCCCCTTTTACTGCCTCCGGCAGCAGGGATTTTATTGAGGTCGGTAGCGGAGTGTGTTTTGTTACTCTTTTTAGGCGTTTCCTTGCTTCTTATTTTATATCATGCTGAATTTGTGCCGATTACGGATTGGGCATTGAGGAATAATGGGTATTTTGTTTGCCCTAAAGAGTATCTGTTTACTGTTTTATTCACTCTCGAAGGTGTTTCAAAACCTTAAGATGAATTCTGCACCTTCACCCTTTTCAGACTTCACAGAGATCTGGCCATTATGCAATCGCATGATCTGTTTGGCAAAACTCAGCCCTATCCCTGAGCCTTTTTCCCTAGTGGTAAAGAAGGGAATGAAAATATTATCCATACTTTCCATATCAATGCCACATCCATTATCCCTGACCGAGATCTGAATACCAGAAACCACCCTACCGGCCAGGATTGTGATCTTTTTCCCCATTTCAATACCCTCCAGGGCCTGGATGGAATTCCTTACCAGGTTCAACAGGACCTGTTCGATTAGCTGCGAATCGATAGAGAGCAGAATGTCTTCCCCAACATCCAACTCAACCGAGATATTATTGCTCCTGCATTCAGGCTCCACAAGGTTCAGGATTTTATGAAGGAATGGACTTAGCTGAACTTCTTCCAACACCGGTATCGGGAGATGGGTAAGGGAATGATAATGCCTGACAAACTCCATAAGGCCTTCCCCGCGCGAATGAATGATTTCCAGTCCCTCTTTAAGGTCCTCCAACATTCTCCCGTCTACTTCTTTGTCCAGTTCCGGTCTGGAAGAATCCTGTATCTTTTTAAGTAAATGTTCCGATAAGGCGGTCACAGGTGAAATACTACTCATTATCTCGTGGGTCAATACACGTATGATCTTCTGCCAGGAATCCAGTTCCTTTTTGTCCAGTTCGGAATTTATATCCTGGAAGCTGATCATCCAGTATACCTCATCCTGCAGTTTGAACAGCGACTTCTGCACACTCAGGTAGAATAATTCACCCTTTACAACGATCCGCATAAGCGACTTCTGGTTGAGTGCCAGGTCATTGACTTGCTTTTCGAACTCCGGGTTGAACCTGTTCAGGCTAGCCAGTTCGCTGATGTCCTTCTCTGCAAAAATGGCCTTTGCCGCTGGATTTATCATATCTACCTTCCCGCCTTCCCCGTAGGTGATTATCCCGGTACCTATCTTATCAACCAGGTAGTTCAGGTAATTATTCCGGGCTTCCTTCTCCCGGCGCTCCTCCTGGAACATGCAGTTGACCTGCTCGAGTCGCTCACTCAGATCTTTGAATGAACCGCCCAGGCCGGACTCGTCAAAACGAATAGAGGACGCCCGGTCGGGAAGGGCGGAGAAGAACTGGGCCAGCTTTCTGTTGGTCCGGTTCAGGTAACGGACCAGATCCACGGTCTCAATAACCAGCAACAGGGAAAGCGCAATGCTTGCATGGAGATATCCGGGAATAAGAACGATCCTCCCCAGTACAATACATGTCAGCAAAAGCAGAACTGTCCGAAGGGTTACCTGGAAATATAGTCTTCTATAAACCATACTTTTTCATTTTTCGGTAAATGGTCTGACGGGATATACTCAGTTCATCAGCTACTTTTCTGAGATTCCCCCTGTGTTTGTCCAGAGATTTAATGATGTAGTGCTTCTCTATGTCCTCAAGGCTCTTCAGGGATTGCTCCTGGGAACTGGCTTTTGGATTGAAAGCAAAATCCCCTTCATCCAGTACCCTGCCCTCGGATAAAATTACAGCCTTCTCTACAGCATGCTCCAATTCCCTCACATTTCCGGGCCAGGTATGCCTGCGGAGTTTATTCAGGGCTCCTGAGGTGAACCTGATTTGAGCTCTGCCATACTTCCTGGAATACTTTGCCAGGAAATGTTGGGCCAGCATATTGATGTCATCTCCGCGGTCCCTAAGGGGCGGGATCTCCACCTGGACTGTATTGATCCTGTAGAGCAGGTCCTCCCTGAACAGGCCTTCCTTCACCATCTCAAAGAGCGGCTGGTTGCTGGCACAAATCAACCGGATATCGATTTCCCTCTCTTCGGGTGAACCCAGGGGGAAAATTTTCCTTTGTTGAATGGCAGTCAGGAGCTTGCCCTGGAGGGATAGTGGAAGGTTTCCAATCTCATCCAGAAAAAGAGTTCCTCCTTCAGCAAGTTCAAAGCGTCCTTTCTTGTCTGAATCGGCCCCTGTATATGCCCCTTTTACGTGACCAAAGAGCTCGCTCTCAAAAAGGCTTTCACTGAGCGATCCCAGGTCTACGGATAAAAAAATCCTGTCACCTCGGGACGACTTGTTGTGAATATCCCTCGCGATAAGCTCCTTACCCGTCCCGTTGTCCCCCAGCAACAACACGTTGGCTTCGGTATCCGCCACCTTGTTTATGGTCTGAATAACCTTCAGTATCCCCGGCGAACTCCCTGGAACAAACTGATACTCACGCCGTTTGTCCTCGTGCAATACATGTTGCTGGTCTTCAAGCCGGGTAATATCCCGCTTCGACTGGCAAAGCTTCACTCCGGTCCTGATTGTGGCGACCAGTTTTGCGTTTTCCCAGGGCTTCACGACAAAATCTGTGGCCCCCTGTTTTATGGCTTCCACGGCCAGATTTATCTCCCCGTAAGCCGTGATCATGATCACCGTCAGCGAAGGATCGATCTTGAATATTTCCTTCATCCAGAACATACCTTCAGAACCTGACTGTTTCCCGATAGAAAAATTCATATCCAGGAGAACCACATCATAGCGTTGCTTACCGATTTCGGCGGGAATGAACCTGGGATCGGAAAGCGTATGCACCAGGTCCAGTTCATCACGGAGTAAAAGCTTCAGGGTCCTCAGGATGGAGACATCGTCATCCACGATCAGGATTCTTCCACGGACAGGACTTTCCATAGTTCAGTGTCGACTGGTTTGATACAAATATATATAAGCGTACCAACATGTGACACGCAGTGTTCCATATTGTTACACCTATTTTCGACTAACTATTTGCTAATACGCTCTTTATATGCGACTTACTTAATCTGGCATTCCCTTTGGGAATAGGGAGGCGACCGCACATTCGGTCGATTAATGCATACCTTTATAACAAAGCAATGATACGCAACTACCTCATATCCTTTTTACGCTTCCTGAAAAGGCATAAAGCCTACTCCATCAACAACATATTGGGGCTGTCCATTGGTATGGCAGCTGCCGTATTAGTTTTTCTGTGGATCCTGGATGAACTGAGTTTTGACAGCTTTCATGAAAACTACAAAAACATCTACCGGATCGTCACCACCATGGCCAATCCGGAGGGGGATATTCACCTGACATCAACGGCCGCTCCCCTGGCCAAGGCCTTCGAAGAATCGCTTCCGGATATCATTGAAACAGCAAGATTTCGCCCGCATTATACTGATATGCTGGTTGCTTATGGTGAGCAAGAATTCTATGAAAAGGATGTTTCATTTGCAGATAAGGAATTTTTCAGTCTGTTTACACATCCCTTTTTGCTTGGCACGGCCCGGGACCCCTTTCCGGAAATAAATTCCGCAGTGATATCGGAAGCCTACGCGCAAAAATATTTTGGAGAGGAAAATCCCATGGGTAAAACGCTCAATATTGATGATGAAAATAAACTCTCCATCTCCGGTGTAATCGAGAACGTACCTGCCAACTCCCATTTGCATTTTAATATCCTGATCAATTTTGAGATGATCGAGCAATTTGGCTATGGAGTTCACTGGGAGAATCTCTCCCACAATGCCTATGCCCTTCTGGGTGAACATGTGGACCTAGTGGCACTGAAAACGCAAATTGATACACTGACCAGCCAACTCTATACTCACGGGACCTATGAATTCCATCTACAGCCACTTTCAGAAGTACACCTCAGGTCCTCCTTTGATTCTGATGTTTACGGTCATACGGAACCCACTTTCCAGTACATCCGGATATTTATTCTGATCGGTGTATTTATCTTGTTGATCTCGGTCATCAACTATATTAATCTGGCCACTGCCCGCTCAACTACCAGGGCTCGTGAAGTGAGCATTCGTAAGGTATTTGGCGCACGCCGGGGGCAGTTGATCGGACAGTATATGGGAGAATCCTTTATGCTCTGCCTGCTATCCTACCTGCTTGCCATGCTGCTGGTGGAGGCCGCCCTCCCCTCATTTAATGCCTTCACAGGAAAAGAAATCCGGGTGGACTATTCAAGTACCCGATTCACCATCGGAATCATTTCTATCTTTTTACTAACCGCCATAGGCTCCGGATCCTATCCTGCATTACTGCTTTCGTCCTTTATACCCGCCAGAACGCTATCGGGAGATATTAAAGCCGGGCCCTCCTCTTTCAGAAGGGTACTGGTTATTCTGCAATTCTCCATCTCCATACTGATGATCATATGCACCGGCATGGTCTATCGTCAACTTACCTACCTACAGAATCGCAACCTGGGAATGCATGCAGATCAGACCATATACATTCCCATCATGGGCACTATTGGGGAGAATTTGCCCTATTTAAAGGAAGAACTGCAGGCCTTTCCGGGAGTTTTAGGCCTTGCCAATGGGGCCAGTCTGCCCACTTTTAACCAAAGCGGCACCTACGGATTCTGGTGGGAGGGGAAGGAAGAGGAGGATAATCTGTTTATGCATGTCAATCAGGTGGATCCTGGTTATATCCCCACCTTTGGAATTGAATTAGCTGCAGGCCGGAATTTCGATCCGGACCGTCCCGCTGACTCAACAAATTTTATTCTGAATGAAACTGCCATACAAGGGATGCAGCTGGAAGATCCCATAGGAAAACGATTTACTCTCTGGGGAATGAATGGAGAAATAATCGGGGTGATGAAAGACTATCATTTTTCTTCGCTACACAAAGAGATTGAGCCCATTTGCCTGCACACCACCAATCCAGATTTCGCTGGAGCCTACGGGTATATCTTCATTAAACTGGATGGAAGTAATATCAGGAAAACACTGGCTGATATTGAAAGCACCTGGAACACACTCAATCCAAACTTTCCTTTGGATTACCGTTTCCTCGAGGAAGAGTATGCCAGGCTCTATATTACGGAAAGCAGGCTGCGCAGTCTCTTTGCTCTTTTTGCTCTATTATCCGTATTCCTAAGCTGCCTGGGATTATATGGATTATCTTCCTTCATGGCAGAAAAAAGAACAAAAGAGATCGGCATCAGAAAGACCATGGGTGCCTCTTCCGTACAGATCCTGACCCTGTTCTCATGGGCCACCGTGAAATGGGTTCTGATCGCCAACCTGATCGCCTGGCCAATTGCCTGGCTTTACATGAACTACTGGTTGAAAGACTTTGCCTACCAGGCAGGACTGAGTCTCTGGATCTTTATCCTGTCTGCATTCATTGTGCTACTGATCTCTGTGATCACCCTGAGTTTCCAGGCTCGAAAAGCAGCCAGGATCAATCCAGCTGTCACGTTGAAAATGGAATAAAGCGAGGACTAGGTTAATATTAGGAAGTGAATAATTAATCCCAATAAGTCTGGTAACTGAATATTTATTTTGCAATAATTGCCGTTTTTAGGTAACTTTCGCAAAATAAATATAAAACAGATGTCAGGAGTGTCAAATCTAAAAATCAAGGATTGGGTTGAGAACCTCGAAAACAGAGGCCGGATCTCATTCTCACTCAGCAAACTTCAAAATGAAAATCCTGATATTTCAGAAACTGCCATAAGAAGTGCACTAAGTCGACTCGTGCAAAAAGGGAAAGTTGTACCCATTCATAAAGGCTTCTACTTGATTATCTCTTCAGAGTATGCACTCAGAGGAATAATACCCCCCGTCCAATTCATTGATGATTTGATGAGGTATTTGGATAGATCTTACTACGTGGGTACTATTAGCGCTGCTGCATTATATGGCTCAGCTCATCAAGCACCACAGGAATTCTTTGTAGTTACTGAGTATCCGGTAATGAGACCCACCGAAAAAAAAGGATTAAGAATAAATTACATTAGCAAACGAACACTTCCAAATGGTCTGCTAAATGAGAAGAAAACTCAATCAGGATATATTAAGGTCTCATCTGAAATCCTAACCGCTCTTGATTTGGTGCAATACCAAAACCGTTCAGGTGGATTATCGCGTGTGGCTACTGTTCTATTTGAACTGATGGAAGAGATTAGTCCTGATTCTTTTTCTGATGAGCTTTTTTCTCATTCAACCACCACCGCAATTCAGCGTCTGGGGTATTTATTTGAATATGAGTTGGACAATCAATTACTGGCGGATCAATTGTATAAAAGGTCAATGGAGTTTGGCTCAAGATTTCAAAGAATTCCTCTGAGACAATCTATTCCTTACAAGAATAGCTTATCAGACAATAGGTGGTGTGTGGCAGTAAATATTGAAATTGAAATGGATAATATATGATTCCTTCCAGAGATATAATTGAATGGTCAGACTTTGTCCCCTGGACCAGTAATGAACAAGTTGAGCAAGATTTAGTCATTAGTCGTTCACTGGTAGAATTATTCACAGATGAGATCATTCTTGAAAACCTTGCTTTCAGAGGAGGAACAGCGATACATAAGTTGTTTCTCTTCCCTCAGCCAAGATACTCTGAGGATATTGATCTCGTTCAGATAAAACCAGGACCATTTGGTCATATCATCGATAGAATAAGGGATAATCTATCCTTTATTGGCATGCCAAGAAGAATTCAGAAGAATAGAAACAATACCTTGATCTACAGATTTGATTCCGAAGTCGAACCTGTCCAAGGGCTAAAATTGAAAGTTGAAACAAATTGCCGTGAGCATCGCTCAATATTTGATCTTGAGCACAAACAGTTTGATGTCATATCATCCTGGTTCAATGGCACATGCAGGATTCCAACCTATCAAATTGAAGAATTATTGGGGACTAAGCTCAGGGCCATTTACCAAAGAAAGAAGGGCCGGGATCTATACGATATTCATAAAGTACTAAGCTCAGAATTAGAAATCTCTATAGAAAAGATCATTCAAGCATATACTTTTTACATGAAGGATGAACCCGGGGGAATCCCAGATAAAAAGACCTATATGAAGAATATTGAACTAAAACTTAAGGATCCGGAATTCCTGTCAGATACTACCCTACTGATACATCCTGCTGAGGACTATGATCCTGAACAAGCATTTGACTCTTTAAAAGAACTGTTATTTTCAAGACTTTAAATCAATACAATTTGCCCTAAATAAAAACCGCTAAACACCTATATTTCAGGTTTTTAGCGGTTTTATGAGGTCGGTAGCGGATGGATTTGGTCAATTCTCACTACTCTTGTTTACCCTTAATCATATTTCTTACAAAGAGTTACAAACTTTTTCAACCCAAGTAAAAGTAAGTAACCCCAACCAAAAATAAATGTTATACGCCAACTGTACGCCCAATTGATTTTTCGAAAAAAATAGTTTATGTTTTTACAAACAGATGTAAATATGGGAAGAATCAAGTATGAAATCAGAAGTAAAGTAAATGGTAAACTCGTACCCATCTATTTGAACTATCAAGACACAAACAGCCACTTCCGAATTAAGACCGACTTCAAGGTGAAACACGAGTATTGGAATGCTACAAAAGAAATAATCAAACCCATTTATTTCGATGAGCACAATTTTTCGATCGAGCAACGTAACTCGGTGGAACAATCATTAAATGATTTGAAAAGGAAAGTTGAAAGGGAAATAACTTTGGAAACCACCAAAGGGTCGATTATTACTCGGGAATGTGTATGCCAAATCATAGATCAATTCTTTAACAAGGTTCCTGAAACATCAAAAGAAACACTTAACCAATATATTGAACGCTTCATTAGGGAAATAAAAAGTGGTGAACGCTTACACAATCAACATGGAGCTCATGAACCTGTTTTATATACAGAAGGTACTATCAAAAATTATGATGGATTCAGAAACATTTGGAATATTTTTCAAGGAAACAACAAGCTTGATTTTGAGGATATAGATAGTTCTGTCTACACCAAGTTCATCAACTATTGTGTTCAATTGCCAAACAATTTAAAGCCCGACGAACCGGGACTATCTACAAATACAATTGGGAGACATGTAAAACAATTAAAGAGAATAATGAAGGCTGCACGCCTTGAAAAACTTCACAATAATACAGAATATGAAAATTTCAAGGAGCCTAAAGCAAAAGTCCATAGCATATATTTAAATGAAGATGAATTAAAGAAATTATATGACCTGAAACTCTCTGGCATGGACGAAAAAATCCGTGATGTCTTCCTGATAGGATGTTTTACACTTCAGAGATTCAGCGATTACAGCAGAATATCTCCTGACATGATACAATCCAAGTTAAACAATGGGAAGGTCATCGAAATGATTCAGACAAAAACAAACCAGAGGGTTGTAATACCTATTAGACCAACTCTAAATACACTTTTGTCAAAATATGATTACAACATTCCAAAGGTTTTTCCTCAAAAATTGAATGACAGGATAAAAGAATTAGCAAGAGAGGTAGGAATAACTGATCCCATTCAAATCGAGAAATATAAGGGCGGTAAGAGGATAAATGAAACAGTCCCCAAATGTGATCTAATTATGTCCCATACTGCCAGAAGATCGGGATGTACAAATATGTTTAAAGATGGGTTTCAACCGCTAACTATTATGAAGATCTCTGGCCACAAAACCGAACGAGAATTTTTAAAATATATCCGTATCTCACCTGAAGAAACTGCCGATGGATTGATTAATGATCCGAATTTCAACAAACCAAGTTGGTAGGGTAAATCCGTTGATCTCAGCAGCCTTCTCCCCCAGTTTGGGTCAGGAGGTCGGTTTTTCGAGCTTTCTCTTCTGGCCAACCCTGATACCCATAATGTCATAAAAGTGTCCCAGAACGATGGATTCGATGTCTGAGATATAATCCTTCAATCATGATGCTGCTTGGTGATTGTGATGATAGGAATGGGCGGGTATTTAATATTAAATTTTACATTGATTAACATGGGTTTGCAGAATTACTGGCGAAAAAACTGGCACAGGATAAAGGGAGGGGCTCAAAGTATAGATTTGACCATATCACTCAATAACAATTTTTGCCGCATGGATTATATCGTCACCATGAAGTTTAAGCAAATATGTTCCAGGTGGAATTCCGGGTAGATTTATCGTGAATGGCTCTGTAATTGTTCCGATTTTTTTCGTCGCAATTTTTTGACCTTGCATGTTATATAATTCGAGATGAACTCTTTCGGCACTAAATCCAGAAATTGTAAATGTCGTATTACCTTCTTTAACCGGATTTGGGTACACATTGACATTATCTGAATATCTCTCCTCTAATCCGGTTCCTGTTGAGAGGTCCACCACTTCAAACTGTAGCATCATACCCCTGTCTTCGTGTGTGAGCATATGACAATGAAGCATATAAGGAACACTATCATTAGCAAAATCTGTAAACTGGGTAATAAACCGGACTGTT
>Ga0180430_10003029_pt1 | contig 14681 bp, 11 predicted proteins | sample SS_ome_9_FD_132999 | JGI IMG/M metagenome (GOLD analysis project Ga0180430, IMG submission 132999) | Hypersaline lake sediment archaeal communities from the Salton Sea, California, USA - SS_1_S_2 metaG | ecosystem: Environmental > Aquatic > Non-marine Saline and Alkaline > Hypersaline >... | reverse complement strand
CTTTCCGAGGAACGTTCAAGAATAACAAGAAGACTCTTGAGCCCCAGGGAAACGCCCTGAAGAGCAATGAGGCTGAAGCCGATGGGGATGGCGGACTTGAGAATGTAGCGAGCCGGGATGCCTCCCGGATCGGGGGAAGCTTCCCGCACGGCCCAGGAATTCATGACGAATTGCCAGGAGGTGACGACAACCAGGTAGCAACCGGGAAGGAGGAAAAAAAGAGTCCCCAGAAGATTGATCCAGGCCTGGGTCTTGGGGCTGAACCGCTGGTAAAAAACGTCCACCCGCACATGGTCGTCGTGCAAAAGAGTGTATCCGGCACCCACCAGAAACAACACCCCGAAAAGATGCCATTCGAGCTCCTGCACGAAAACGAAGCTGGTTCGGAAAAGATAGCGCATGACGACGTCCACCGTCACCACCGCCACCATCAAGAAGCTCACCCAAGCGACTCCCCGGCCCACCGTCCGGTTGATCGAATCCAGCACCCCCATGATTCGCAACATCCAGCTCATGGCTTCCCATCCTGTCGAGAGTTTCTGACGCGGTCTCACCATGCAAGGGCGCAGGAAGGGAAGACCAGAGCCATGCGTCCCCGCGGATCGGCTGCAGACTGCAACAATCCGTCCTCCCGGCGAGAAACCGCGCAGACGTATCCGGCCACCCAGTCCCCCTCCAATTCCACTTCATGACCGCGAGCCTCCAAGGCTCGGCGCAGGGACTCTCCCATGCGCCCCTCCAAGGCCAGCCGAGCGGGAAAGGCGTCATGGGGATGAAAGGTGCCCGGGAACTGCTTGCACGTGCATTTGGGAGCTTCAACAGCCTCCTGCAGGCCCATGCCGAAAACCGCCCGGTTGAGAAAAAACTGAAGCGTCCACTGATCCTGCTGATCCCCCCCCATGGTGCCGAAAGCCATCCAAGGCTTGCCGTCCCGAAACGCCAGGGAAGGGCTCAACGTGGTGCGCGGCCGCTTTCGAGGAGCCAGCACGTTGGGATGGGCTTCGTCCAGATAGAAGGTCTGCAGCCGCGAAGTCAAGGGAAATCCCAGGGCGGAAACCACTTCGTTGCCGCCGATCCACCCTCCGCTGGGAGTCAGAGCGGCCAAGTTGCCCTCCTCGTCGCCTGCCGCCACATGCACCGTGCCGAGCCCCCACTCTTTCCACAAAAAAACCTCTTCTTCGGGAAGCAGGGCCTTGCTCCTTCGGGGATCTCCCGGCCGGTGACGTCGGCTCGCCCGCGTCGTGTCCAGCAAGCGGCGGCGCAGCTCGTTGTATTCCTCGCTTAAAAGCTCCTTCATGGGAACATCCACCAAGCGGGGGTCCGCATAATACTGTTCCCGGTCGGCATAAGCCAGCTTGGCCGCTTCAACCCAAAGATGGATGTATTCATCCCCGTTGTGGCCCAGTTTTTCGAGATCGAGTCCTTCCAGCAGCCGCAGCATTTGAAGGAATACGGGCCCCTGGGACCACGGTCCGCACTTGAAAACCCTGGTATCGCGAAAAGCGACGGAAACGGGGGGCTCCACGACGGTCCGGAATCGCGCAAGGTCCCCATGGGTCAGAAACCCCTCCCGCTCCCGAACGAAAGTGTCGATTTCCCGGGCGATATCCCCCTCGTAGAAGGCTTCAACCGCAGACCTCACTCCCTCCTTAACGCCGTCCCTTCCCGCCTTGCGTCCCGTTTCCATCAGGAAATCCAGGACCCCGGCCAAGGGAGGGTTCTTCATGCGATCTCCCGCGGAAGGCGGGGAACCGTCAGGGGAGAGGTAAATCTCCGCAGAGCCCGGCCATTCCTCGAGGAACCGATTCCGGTGCTCTGTTATGGAGAACCCGTCCATGTAGAGGAGCCCTTCATGTGCCGGATATCCGTCGCGGGCGAGAACGAGCGCAGGCTCGATAACGGCTTCCAAAGGCAGAGAGCCGTATCGCTCGAGCATGGCTCCCAGAGCGGAAAAAGCCGCCGGTACTCCCGCAGAAAGAACGCCCCGGGGAGGAACCAGCGTATATCCTCGGCTTCGATAGGCTTGCAAAGTGGCCTTTTCGGGGGCTTCCGTGTTGCCGTTCAACGAGACGACTTCCCCCGCGTTGGCGGAATAGAGGAGCGCGGGGCACTCCCCCCCGATGGTGAACATGTGAGGGTTCACCACCCCTTCCACCAGGACCGCCGCAGCGGCGGCGTCGAAGGCGTTTCCTCCTCCTTTGAGCATGTCCATGCCGGCCTGGGCCGAAAGGTAATGCTCCGTAGCCAAAGCACCCCGAAATCCCTGGACCCTTCCACCCATGGGGCTGTTGTCGGATCGACCGAAACCGCGCATTTCTCTCCATTTCCATCCGGCATGCCAAGCCCCGAGCCCTTTGCGGCCAAGCGAATGCCGAGCGAGCCTTCCCTTTGTCCTTTTCCAAGGAAGGGAAGATCGACAAAGCTCAAGAAAAGCTTCCTACATACGGATACAATGCGGCAGGACAGGATCGAAAGCGGCTTTTCATGGCGTCCGGGACTTTGCGCCGTCCTCGGGAGGCCTCAAGTCGATGCCAAAAATGGTCGAGTTATCCAGACACCATCCGCTCTCCAGCCGTTTCCATCTCTCGTGCACCGTCACCCAACGCTGAAGGACGGCCCCCCCTCCGGTCGGAGGATAAACCTCCTGCTCGATGGTCGCCTCCACGAAAGCGCGATCCGTTTCCTCATCCACCCGATTCAAAACCATGGCCCTGCAACGGCCCCTCGAAGGGAAATACGTCCGCCGAAGATTCGGTGCATCCTTGCCGTCCGTTGCGCAGAAATATTCCTCGGCTTGCCGCGTCTTTCGAGCGAGGACCGCCTCCTTGTGCTCTTCGAGGCGATCCGGGAAAGACGCGCGAGCTTCAACGGAGCTCGCTTGTTTGCCGGAGGGGCCTTGGACGGAAGCGTCGTCGCAACAGACAGCGGCGAGAACAAGCGCCAAGCCCATGCAACATTTGAAAAAACAACGTATCCAGCCGAATGAAAAGGACAAGACCAAAGCTTTTCTCTCCACCACGAAGCCGTCAGGGCTCTTTTTTCCAACTTCCGGTGGTGCGGATCCGAACGGGAGGGTCCGCTTCCACCAAGCTCCAATTGACCATCAGCGCGTAATAGCATCCGGGCTCGGGATCGTTTTCCTCGACAAGGATGTTCTGGCTCGCGTTTCCGAGCTCGAAACCGCTGCCCACGGAGGCCGTCGCCGTAGGCACATGGTAACCCACTTCGTACCAAACGCTCTCCCCTTCCAGCTTTCCCGCGCAGAACCCGCGGGGATCGGGACATTCGGAGGCCCAGACTTTGTCTCGAACCTCCCGATAATCGGCCAAGTCGGGAGGAGGCTCCTCGCAAAGAGGGCCCGCATGACGGATGATCAAGTCCGTCACTCCCGTCCCAGACAAGACGGAGGTGCCCATGTAAAAATTCCAAAAAGACAACGGAAAGGAAGCCCCGCCACCATTCCCTCCGGGATCCAAACGGATACGCTCGGGCAAAACGAACTTAAGCAGGAGAGTGCCCTCGGGAGGGGACGGCCAACTGAGGTCCCCCGTGTAGCCCCCTGTGGGCAAATAAACGTAATCCAAGGCGTAAGGACCGGGATCCAGCACGCTTACAGGCGAAAACCCGGAATTGATGTGCTCGATTCGCTCGAAGGGCAGGTATTGAACAAGCTTCCCGTTCTCCATCCGATATCCCGGGCATTCCTCGGTGCATTCGTAATCGTACAAAGAGGGGACCTCGATCCCGTAAGGACAGGAAGAGCAGTCGAGGCGCGAATAACAATCCTCGGAACAAAGGCTTTCTTCTCCGGGCGAGCAAACGCCGTCCCCGCAACAATCGTCCGCGCAATAGAAATCCTCTTCGCTCTCCGGGGATTCGCACAGGCCGTCTCCGCAAACGGGCCCGCCGACGACATCCAAAAAAACCGCCTGGACGACTTGGAAGGTTTTGGTATCTTCGCGATAGACGGCCGTTTCCAAGGAGACCGTGGTGCCTTCGAACCCCTCCAGTGTCCCCATTTGAAAAAGAATATCAGGACTTTGCGAATCGAAGGCCCCGCAGACATGGCGATACTGGAGGAAATCGGAAACCGGTACCCCAGTAGCCAGATTCATGCCTCTTTTACCGAAAAGCTTCACGTACGAAGGCTCCTCCGGATGCTCCTCGATATACCGGTCGGAAGGACGGGCGAAAACATAGCCCTCCAGACCGGGCACCCCCGCGACGCTTATCAACACGAACAAGCAACCTTCCGAAGGAGAGGAGACCGCTTGCCTGGCCAGGTACACCACGGGACGATCCGGCACCGTCGTCAGGGTTTCCCTCACCCACATGCCCTGGTCCCTGCCTCCGACATAGCGGGTCCCGTGCGTGTCGTTATCGTCGTCGAGCAGCTCGGCGGATCGGGAAAGCTCCGCGAGCGAAGCGACCATCAAAACGCCGACGAGTCCAAAAAACAAGAGAGATCGCAAGCCTTTCACGAACCCCTCCACTGTTCGAGATTCGAGGAAGCACGCCCCCCCGCCTTGCACACGAGCCCGCGATCATCGAATCCCGGGCTCGAAACAGGAAGAAGGGGCGGAGAGCACTCCCTCACACCCCTTCCTTCAAACGCCGATCATGCGGAAAAGAGCATGAACGCAGCCCTTACTCCGGCAAGGTGTACTGTGCTTCCAGAGCGTGAGTCCAACTCTGGAGGTTTTGGAAATCGTCCACCTTTTCAAACCTCAAAACGATAGCCGGACGCGCTTGAGGCTGAACGGGAGCCACGATGGGGTTGACGCTGAAAACATCGTAGGGACCGTTCAAGAAAGTGATGTCCAGATGGCCATGCTCGTAGCCCGGCACCAAGGCGGCCAGCTCCGCTTGAGTGATCCAGCCCGTGTCCACATAGGTGGCCTGGACGTAATCCAGCAGATTCTGGTCGATCAAAGCCAGCTCCATGTTGCCCCAGTACACGTTCGTGTTGAAGAGGGGGAGCACGCCGAGATCGTCCGGGCCGATGCGCACGTAGTTGAGCTCGTAGGGGAAGGGCCGGGGCGCGGCGGCTTCCGGAGAGGGGAAACAAGCGCAAACTTCGGTATGCTCCGCGTTGTCCCACTTCCGGGGCTTGAAATGAATGGGAGCCGTCACGTCGGCGCTGTCCGACATGGTGGGGAAGAGCACGATGAAGTCCGTTTGCCCGAAGAGCCCCGTGTCCACGCCTTCCCGACGGAAGGTGGTGGTATGCATGATGTGGGCGGCTTCCTTGGCCAAGGCCGCATCCACGGCTTCGATGCCTCCGTCGGCGTTGGTCAGGTTGGGAATGTCGGAGAACAGCGTGGTACCCTGGATCTCGGGCCCGCCCACGGCGCGGAAATCCGCCAAGGCCGTGGAGTTGTAGGCGAACATGCTGTCGGAAAGGTAGTCGGCGTCGATGAGGTGCATGTCGCCGATCAGCACGTTGCCCGGATAGGAAACGTTGGCGCCCCCTTCCTCCACGACCACCCGGCACTGCTCGGAATCTCCCACCGTCCGGACGCCGGGCGTCTCGGGCCACGCCACGACGCTGATGATCTCCATGTAGCCTTCCAGATTGAAGCCCCCTCCCGTCGCGAACCGATAAGGAATCACGCCGCAGGTGCCGCAGTCGGTGGTAGCCGGGGGAATGGGGGGATAAGTGGGTGTTTCGGGGGCGTTGGGCGAGTCGGCGCTGACGATCTCTCCGCCCACGATGACACCGCCTTCCACGATGGGCAGGATCCACCCGGAGAATTCGTCCTTGGCCGAAAGACACACGTAGAAATCGAAAACCTCCTCCGAATCGGTCGCCCGATTCAGACGCACCTTCACGCCGACCCCCTGATCGTCCGACGTGTTGACGATGCGGAAATAGTTCATGGCGGTAGCGATGTTGATGTTGTAGTAGGGATTGATGAGCACCTGACCCTTTCCATCCAGGGCGGCCACGGACACCTGGGCACCATCCTCTTGGGCTTGGGCGGTCACGGTACCCATGAACAACAGCATAAAAGCAACAACCACGATTTTGAAAACTCTCATTTAAATCCTCCTCGTCATCAAAACACTGCCATGGATTCACATCTTTCTTGCCCCGTTATCGCCTCGAAAATCACCTGCTGGGCAAGCCAAAAAGCAACAAACTCAGCTCGTCCCACCACTTGAAAAGAACACCCGCTTCGCCTGAAAGTATCACCTCCCTCATGATTTGTTATAATCTAAAAGAACCCGATTTATTCAAAAAAAGTGCCACGCCAAAACGGCCTTTCGATTCCCCACTAATCCGAAGAGGTTTCAAAGGGGGCGGTTTCCCCGCTCTCGCGCTCCCATGTGGCTAAATCAGACCACCCTGGCCAATATTGACCACAAGAACGATCCTTCTCCGCAGACCTCCCGTCCCGCAAGGACCGCGAAAGCATTTCCCTCAAGGCAACCCGCTTGTAGATACCATCTTCGCCTTTTCGGTACAAGCAAAAACTCTACCACGCAGATCCCCCGGCGGAGCCCTTTTCTCACCGGTACGGGCATTCTAAATCCCTTACACTACTCATGCAAGCCCAATTTGGAGCCTCCTCCCCACCTTTTCATTGAGACCCGACGAAAAACGGACGAAAAGTCCTTTCGTCGCGACCGAGGGCTTCCTCGATCCGTTCCATCAGTCGTTGGCCGTCCCGAGGCAGGATCCCTTCCAGATCGATGTAGTTGGTGTAATGATCGCTGAAGAGGCGGCAGAAAACATCGATGTTCTCCAGCAACGATCGAGCTTCCTCCAGAATTTCGCGAGGACCCAGGACTTGAAACCGCCCCTTTCGAATCCAATGGAGCATCAAGGTATCCACCTTAGGCACGAAAGTCCGCAACCGCACGAAATCGGCCTGGACGGCGTTCAGGGCCGATGCCGTCGCCAGAGCATGCTCCCGCGATCTCTCCCGTCCCCCGATGCCCATAATCACGTAGACGCTCAGCTCGATGCCCGCCCGCCGGACCATCCTTCCCGCTTCGATTTGCTCACGGCAAGTGGTCCCTTTTTTGATCCTCCGCAGCACTTCGTCGTCGCCGCTTTCCAATCCCACGTGGATGCGGCCGAGCCCCGCCGCAGCCAGCTCCGCGAGCTCGTCGGCGCCCTTTCGACGAATGTACTGGGAGGAACCGTAGACGGTGATGCGCTCCAAGGAAGGAAAAAGGCTGCGCGCGTATCGGCACACGGCGGCCAATTCGGTGGTGGGCATGGCGATGGTGTTGCCCGCGGGCAAGAACAACGACCGGTACCGGTCCCCGTAAAGCTCCGAAGCCTCCCGCAAGTCATCCAAAACCTCCTCCACGGGTCGAACGCGGTAGGGAGGCCCTTTCTTGTAAACCATGCAGAAAGCGCACTTGTTGTGAGGGCAGCCCACCGTGGCCTGAATCAACAGGCTGTCCGCTTCACTGGGAGGACGATAAATGGGACCTTCGTATCGCATGGCCGACATCCTCCGTTCAACGCGACGACTCGGCTTTCCCCGCGCTTTCGCCCAGCTCCTTTTCCAGCTTCTCGAGATTCCAGCGAGCGAAGTCAATGTCCGGATCCAATTCCAAAGCCATGCGATAGAGCTTGACGGCTTCTCTCTTTCTTCCCATCTCCCGCAGGTTGGACCCGATGTTGGCGTAGTCGATGGCCGATCCCGGATCCAGCTCGATGGCCTTTTCAAAAGCTTCGACGGCCTCTTCATGCCGCCCCTGTCGGAAAAAGCAAAACCCCCTCAGATTGTAGATCTCCTTCAGCTCGTCGTTGTGCTCCTCGGCGATCTCGAGGGATTCCAGGGCCTGGTCGTACCGCTCCAGCTCTTTGAGGCAGGAGGCGATATGGACATGGACGCTGGCCACTTCTCCCTCGCGAGGATCCTCCTCCAACGCCAGGCGGAAAAGCTCCAGGGCTTCCTCCGCACGCCCTTGCAGCTCCAGACTGTGAGCCAGAAAGAAAGTGGTGTCGTAACGAGGACCGAAAATCTCCCGAAGCCTTTCGAGCTGGACGGCGAGCTCGGGAGGATCGAGACCTCGCACCAAAGTGCGGGCCGCGTGCTGCACGAAGTCCGTGTTGCGAGTACGCTCCAGGAAATGGGCACCGGGAACGATGACGTACACTACGGGAACGTCCAAATCTCCGTGGGTGGCGTCCACCAGAAGGACGTCCAACCCGATTCCCTGCAAGGCATCCAAGCACCTTTGGATCTCCACCCGCAGGTTGTCGTCGCTCAGACAAGGCAAAGCGCCCACGGGGACCGCGGGGGACGGCTCCATAAGGTAGGCCGCTTCCTCCAGGGAGCCGTATTTGGGCAGGGTGGGACGGTAGGAGGTGCGGTTCTCGAAGTCTCCCGCCAGCTGGGCCGTCTCCGTCAGGGCCCGGCAAAGGGATTTTTGAGGGTCCGTGGCAGTCCCCGCCGTGAACACGATCTCGCTGCGACGGGGAAAAGTGGACGGGTCGTAAGCCAAGACCCCCACCGTAGGGATTCCCGTGTCCAGGGAAAAATCCTTGAGAAAAAGCCGGATATCCCGGGCCCGGAACCTCTCCATGAGCTCCAAGGCCACCGGATCGGTCACGGAAGCGGGATCTATGGAAGGAACCACTCGCCGCTCGTGGCTGACGACGGATCCCGCATGCCTTTCCACCACCTCGCAAAGCCCTTGAAGCGCGGCCTCCTCCAGCGTGTTGCCCGCAGCGGGGCCGTTGTACTCGTTGATGAGAAAGAACCAGTCGATGGGAACCCAGAGATCCTCGGCATCGAGGGGACGATGCCCCTTCACCCACCGCAGGGGGCAGCGAGCCAGGAAGCGCCTGCACGGATCCAAAGGGGTGGCCTCGTCATGAACGGAGTCCAGCAGCGTCCGACAGGAAACCGCCGCGTCTTCCATTTCCCCGTAGGGGCTCCGGACAAAAGATTCCCCTCGCATAAGCGAGAAAAAACTGAAGCGCTCCACCAATTCCATCACGGCGCTGGCTTCCGATTGAGCGGGCGTCGCCCCCTTGCCCATCTGCTTGCGCGTGCCCGTCAGTCGGGCGGCGTCTTCCCCGCAGAAGCTCAGAAACACCGGAATTCCCAAGCGACCGGTGTCGATGCGCATGGTGCGGCTCAGCACCCGCAGATTCAAACGATCCAGACGGTCGCGCACTCGCTTCAGAGTCTTCTCGGGACTCACGACCTTGTCTTGATCGTGCCGATAAGTCTTGTAACAATCCTTGATCACCATAAGCTCGCTCACGGTCCTTTCTACTCCACCGAGTCCCGAGCCACCCAGGAGGGAGCGCCCGTCTCCTCCCGCCCTCCCCCGCTCTCCCCGTCGAGAGGACGATCTTCCTCCCGCAGGATAAGGGCCAGCAGCTCCGACGCCTTTCCCACCTTTCGATACGAACGAGGCAATCCCTTGATGCGTTGAAGATCTTCCATGGACCGGGGGCGGTGACGAGCCAGATTGAGCAGGACGGCGTTGGACAAAACCCGGAAAGGGGCCTTGTCCCGGCGCCGCGCTTCCTGCTCGCGATAAAGGAAAAGAGAAGCCAGAATCCTCTTTCCCGAAGCGCCGAGACGTCGGGCCCCCTTGATGTGCAGATAGCCATCGGGCTGGAAGACCCTCTCCTGGCTCTCCTGCTCGCACGCTCGAGCAAACAGCTCCGTGGCTTCCTCTTCCAGGCGCTCTTCTCTCAACTTCCGGGCCAGAAGACGGCGCAGGGGGATGAGATACCGAGTATCCAAGCGCGCGTACTGCAATTGCTCGGAGCTCAAGGGACGCTTGGCCCAGTTGCACCGTTGCCATTTCTTGTTCAGACGGATATGAAAATGCTCGTCCAGGAGGCTGGCGAGCCCCAGTTTTTCATATCCGAGAAGTCGAGCGGCCAAGTAGGTATCGAAAAGGCTCCTGATACGAAGATCTCCGTCCCGCTTGAATCCCAAGACGTCGTTGGAAGCGGCATGGAAGATTTTTTCCACGCAGGGGTCGGCGAAAACCTCCCCCAAGGGAGCCAAGTCTTCCAGGGCAAGAGGGTCGATGATATAGTCCTGGCGGTCCGTGGAAATCTGTATGAGGCATATCCGCTCGTGATAGGCATGGAAGCTGTTGGATTCCGTATCCACGGCGATATGAGGGACCCCGGCGAGCTCTTCCACCAAATCCGCAAGCTCGTCGGACCGTTCGATGAGAATTGGAGACTCCATAGGAAAACCTTGCATGGTTGTCGGTTTCCGATGGCCGAGATCGCATACCGGGAGATACGACATGGCCGCCAGGAGAAAAAAGAAGCATCCCCGGGCACGCCGTCCCAAGGGAGAATCGTCCTCTATCCGGGGATTCCATACTCCATTTCGAAACCTGGATCAACACCTGGGACCGAGAGAAACCGCCACCGCCCTTTCCAGCGGCTCCTCGGAAAGCCCTTCATCCGGGGAAGACGGGGAGATTTTCCTCGAAGCCATGGCCGACGTGACCCCTTTGCAAGCCACCGGGGTCCGCCGGATTCCTCCTCCGACTCCCACCCGAATCCCGCCGCGATTTCTTCTTCGGGAAGAGCTGGAAGTCCGCACTCACCTTGGGGCACTGGTCGCGGGCCAAGCGCCTTTCGAGCTTCGGGCTTCCGACGAGTACGTGGAAGGATTCGCCACGGGCTCTTCGCCCAAAATCCTCAAAAAGCTCCGCAATGGAGACATCAGCTACCAGGACCATATCGATCTTCACGGATGCAATCGCAGCCAGGCCAGGGAGCGTGTGACAGAGTTCATTCGGCGCAGCTACGCCGCGGGTCGCCGCTGCGTGCTCGTCGTTTCAGGCCGCGGCCTCAACTCAAAGGGGAAAAAACCGGTGCTCAAGCACAGTCTGGTTCAATGGCTCACCCAAGCCCCTCTGAAACGAGTGGTCCTGGCTTTCACTTCGGCCCGCCCCTACGACGGAGGGGCGGGAGCCTTTTACGTGGTTTTGAAGCGCAACCGGGGAAAGGTGGCCTTCATCAAATCCCCCCTCCCCTGAAAAAAGGCCCCTCACGCCGTCGCTCCGTCGCCGGCCGCCAACTTCCCGCCTCCGCAATAGCCCTTCCCGCGACACAACGTGGTCAGGCCCACGCCCCCCAGAATCAGCAAGCCACCCGAAGCCTGGAAGGCGGACAAGCTTTCTCCCAGTAAAACGCGAGCCGTCAGCACGGTCACCAGGGGAATGAGGTTGATGAAGACCGCCACTCGAGACGCTTCCAGGGCCCCCAGGCAATAGTTGTAGAGGAAGAAGGCGCAGAAAGTGGCGAAAAAGGCCAGGAAAAGCACCGCCGCCAGGACCTCGGGCGTAAAAAAAACGCCTCCTCCCTTCCACCATTCCCTGGCCGCCGGAGGCATGAAAAAAAGGGTGGCGAAAAGGAACTGGATCATGGTCAGGGTCAACGTTCCGTAACGGGAGCGAAGACGGCGGCTGACGACGGTGTAGGCCGAAGCGCAAAAAGCCGCGCCCAGGACCAGAAGATTGCCCAAAGCGACATTCCCTCCTTCCTGGACACCGCTCCCGTGCCACACGAGGACCCCCACGCCACAGACGGTCAACAATATTCCCGAAAACGCTTTGGAGTCCAAAGGCTCCTTCAACAAGACAGCCGCCAGCAAAGCCACGAAAACCGGAATGGAAGCGACAATGAGAGAAGCATTGGAGGCGGAAGTGTAAACAAGCCCCCACGTCTCCAGCAAGAAATACAATCCCGGCTCCATGAGCCCCAAAAGAGCGAAAAAAACCGCGTCTCCCGCATCCAGCCGCTCCCGTCCTCCAAGCCACCACACTGGAAAGAGCAAAAGGGAAGCCGCGGCGAACCGACACACCAGCAACGTATAGGGGGAGATCGTCGTCAAGGCCGTCTTGGTGGCCACGAAGGAAATTCCCCAAAAAACCACGGCCCCCAGGACGGCCCCGTAAGCTTTCAGTCGCGTGCCCATGGCATCTTGCTTTCAGTCGCTTCGCCCAAAAAAACCGGGCCGGGGTGAAACCCGGCCCGGAGATGGCCTGCGGCGGGAAGACGATCCTCAATCCCAGGTCAGAACCTCGTCGTCGTAGAGCTCTTCCAGCTTGCGCTTGTGCTTGAGCTCCTCCTGTCCCAGCATCTCGAAGACCTTGTGGGTCTTTTCATGAATGCACTTGTTCTTCCAGGAAGCGTAAAACTCGTGAGCCTTGTCCTGCTTCTTCATGGCCAGAGTCAGAGCTTCCTGATAGGTGAGGTCCTCGGTGAACTTGACGTCCACCAGATAATCGCTGAGATGAAGGTCCTCCACCTGCTCCAGTTTGAACTCCTCCAAACCGAAGGGATCCAAGCCTTTGAGCGTTTCCAGGTGCTCCTTCTGGTCGTCGGCCAGTTCCCGGAAGAAGTCGCGGATACCGGGATTCTTGGCCCGGCGAGCGAAATCCTCGTAGAACCGCACGGAGCTCTCCTCCTGCTTGATGGCGAAATTCACCACATCGTCGAATGATCGGCAGGACACCGCATCGGTAGATTCCATGGTCACCTCCATTGAATTCCATGGTTGGACGATATTGAAAATTGACATGGCGGACTTCTTCGCAAAACCACCCCGCTTTCCTCCGCAGGGAAAGGATCGGCACGGAGCGAGCCTTCCGTTTCCGCGCATACCGACTCTTGCGGCGGACGCCAAGAGAATACACAGCCCGAAAATCGGCTTCTAGCAGATAACACGAGCCTCCGCAAGGGATTAATGGCCGCCCGGGCCAAAAACGCCTTCCCAAGCAAAGGCGGCGAGAGGCTGTCCACCCCGACCTTCCTCCGCCGGTCAAGGAGTCTCGAACAAAGGAACCACGGAAAAGGATTCCACGTCCACCAAGCCCTTGTCCGTAAGCTTCAGCCGAGGAATGACGGGCAAGGCCAGAAAGGAAAGGGCCATGAAGGGGTTTTCGAGGGAGCTTCCCCATGATCGAGCCACCCCTTTGAGGCGCCGCAGTCCTTCGCTCGTTTCCTTCAGAGGCCGGTCCGACATGAGCCCCGCCACCGGCAGGGGCAGGATTTCCAGGGCTCCGTCCTCGTCCCCTACGGCCATCCCTCCACCGGCTTGACGCACCGCATCGGCCACCCTGGCAAGGGCGGCGTCCGTCACTCCCGCCACCAGAAGATTGTGGGAATCGTGAGCCACCGTACTGGCGAGAGCCCCTCGGCGCAGCCCCAGCCCTTGAACGAAGCCCAGCGCCGGCGGGCGTCCGTCGGCGGGCCCGTAACGGTTGAAGACCGCCAGCTTCAAAAGGTCCCGCTCCACGTCGGACACCACGAGCCCCTCCTTCACCTTGGGATCCGCCAGGACCTTTTCCGTAAGAAGGCTGCCCTCTCCCACCCCGATGACGCGGAGCTTGCCCGGCCGGGCCTCCACGGCGAAATCCTCCGCCCGGGGGGGACGAAGGCTCATGGGACCGGGAGGCGGCGGCGGCGAAGACCATGTCGATGGAGAAACGAGCAATTCCCCCTCCCGAGCCACTTCCACCCCGCCCTTGAAAACTCTTTGAGGGATCCACGGAGTCAGTGAGGGGCTCAAGGTGAAATCCGCTCGATAACCGGGCGCCAAGGCCCCGCGCCGCTGCAGCCCGAAATAGCGCGCCGGCGTCCAGGTGGCCAGAGCGACGGCCCTTACGGGATCCACGCCCAGGGAAACGGCGCGATTGACGATGTCGTCCATGTGGCCGCGCTCCAGAAGGTCGTCGGGGTGACGGTCGTCGCTCACCAGCATGCAACGGGGCCAAGTATGGTCGTCCACCAGAGGCAGCAGAGCTTCGAGGTCCTTGGACTGGCTGCCTTCGCGGATCATGAGGGTCATGCCGCGGGCCAGCTTTTCCCTTCCCTCTTCCAGGGAGGTGCATTCGTGATCGGATCCGATCCCCGCGGCCAGGTAGGCGTTCAGGTCGTGCCCGGAAAGACGGGGGGCGTGACCGTCCATCACCCGATCCTGAAACAACAGGAGCTTGTCCACGACATCGGGATCTCCATGGAGAACGCCGGGGTAGCTCATCATCTCCGCCAGCCCCGGAATCCTCGGATGGGGCAGAAGGGAGCACAGATCCGCCCCTCGGAGACGGGCTCCCGAAGTTTCCAGGGGAGAAGCCGGCACGCAGCTGGGCAGGTTGAAAAAAACGTCCAGGGGAAGATCCTCCGTGGCCCGGAGAAAATAGCGGATGCCCTCGAGGCCGAGAACGTTGGCGATTTCATGAGGGTCGGCCACCACGGCTCCCGTCCCCGAAGGCACCACTGCGGCGGCGAAACGGTCGGGGCTCAACAGGGTGCTTTCCATGTGAAGGTGACCGTCCGTGAAAGCGGGCGCCATGAACAGACCTTCCGTGGAGATGTTCTCGACTCCCTCGTAGGCGCCCCACCCCGCGATCCATCCGTCCTGGACGGCCACGTCCGCTTTTTCCACCTTCCCAGTGAGCACATTGACCAATCGCACGCCTTTCAGGCAAAGATCGGCCCTTCGCTCTTTCCGGGCCGTCCGGATCAGGCGCGTCAACGCCTCGCTGTCCCACTTCACGAGCTCTCCTTCCTCCGCCGTCACATCTTGTACTTGCCGAAATCCTCCGGATCGAGATTTTCCAGGAGGTCCGAAAGCTTGTCCTTGTCTTCCTTGCTGAAGACCGTTTGCGACGGCTCGCTCAAATCCCGGGATTTGACCAGCACCTCCTCCTTGACGAAAATG
>Ga0180430_10003028_pt1 | contig 14681 bp, 22 predicted proteins | sample SS_ome_9_FD_132999 | JGI IMG/M metagenome (GOLD analysis project Ga0180430, IMG submission 132999) | Hypersaline lake sediment archaeal communities from the Salton Sea, California, USA - SS_1_S_2 metaG | ecosystem: Environmental > Aquatic > Non-marine Saline and Alkaline > Hypersaline >... | reverse complement strand
TTGAATGAGCCCAATCTCCTGTTGTACTTGAATGAGCTTTATATCCTGTTGTGCTTGAATGAGCTCCATTTCCTGTTGTACTTGAATGAGCTTTATATCCTGTTGTGCTTGAATGAGCTCTATGTCCTGTTGTACTTGAATAAGCTCCATTTCCTGTTGTACTTGAATGATCCCAATCTCCTGTTGTGCTGTTTTTAGATTTTTTTATTCGCTTGGGCTTTAGAGTATTTTGCAATAATTCAGATTTTGTTATTTCTTTAATAATTTTAAGTTCATTAGTGACTGATTTGTCCTCTTCAGATAAAACTTTACCTAATGCCTCAACTTCAAAAAATCTTGAATCTACGCCAGAATAATAATTCAAAACATCATGTGCGTTCTTACAAAAATGAAATCCTTTACTACACATTTTTATTTCCCCTTTCTCTTTGTATATTTTTCCAACTTCAAATTGAAATCCCTGACATTTTCCTTCTTTGTCCGTTGCTTTAAATCCTTTTAGTTTTTTCATTTTTCTTTCTCCTGTTTGAGTTGTTCTTTTTCTTTAATACACTTTTTTTCAAACCCATCAATTATCTTTTTAATAAAAAAATAATTCAAAAACTCTGCAAGAAACTCAATAAATTGCTCTGTTCTTTTAGACCAATAATTATCTCTTTCTGCTTGGGCTTGTTTCCAAATCTCTATTGTAAAATCTGAATTAAAACTTTTCATGTTAAGTTTTTCAGCAATCTTATATGCTTTATTCATTATTTCTTTATGTTTCATTTTAAATCCTCAATAAACTCATCTTCATCAAATGTCTTTTCACATTTAGGACATATTGGTTTCATTTTTGTTTCTCCTTTAGTTGTTTATTACACTTTTTCCAAACTTGCATTAAACAATTTTCTTCAAAATAAGAATCTGTATCTTTTACTTTAATTTTATGATATTTTTCACAAAATTTGTGTTCTTCTAACCATAATTTACATTTTCTATACGCTTCTTCTTGTGCTTGTTTTATTTTTAAACTACAAACTTTTTCTATTGCTTCTAAAATCTCTTTATGTCTTGGAACTTTACATAACTCTGATTCGCAAATAATACAATAAGTTCCGCCACCATTACATAATGTTATATTTATTTCTTTATCTTTCATTTTAAATCCTCAATAAACTCATCTTCATCAAATGTCTTTTCACATTTAGGACAAACCCAGTATCTAATTATTTCAGTTCCTGCAGGTCCATGATGCCCTTCTCCATAACTGAAACTATCATCTTCAAATTCTAATTCAACTTTACATTTAGGACATATTGGTTTCATTTTTGTTTCTCCTTTAGTTGTCCGCTCTTGATTAGTTGGCGGGCTTCGGTTTCGATTTGCTTTTTTTCGGCTTCTGTTAGTTTTATGCGTGGCTCATAAAACTTCTTTTGTGTGTTCTGCGCAGTAATGGAGTAAAGCATATTTTTTGCTTCCATAATACGCAAAAGTTCGCGGGTTGAAGTTAAAGAAAGATTTAAACCGACTGCGATATTCTCGACAGTTCGGCGGGTTTTTGGTAGCATATTAATAATTTTAATTGCTTTCTCGATTTTTTCGGCTCTTGTTTCCCGTCCTTTGTAATCAAAACGCCCGTTGCATACGGGGCAGTATTTAGTAGTTGGTTTAACTTCTACGTCGCGAAGTATTCCGTCGCGACATTTATGTTTTTTTGTTATTTTTTTCATGTTTTTCCCACTTCTTGCAGGCGCACTCGAGGCAGATATATCTGCCCCATGCGTCCCGCTTAACGTCGATTTTTTTACAAACTTCGCATAAAACCATTTTAACAAAGTTGTTTTAAACCGAAATCTGCGAAAGGGTTTGTATTGTACGGCAAGTTTCGCCAAATTTCTCGGGCTTTATTATAAGCGTTTGTTCTTTCTGTATCTGTTATAAGTGCTTTGTTAGTTATCTTTAAACCGTTTTTTTGATTGGTGTTTTTCATTGAGTTCTACCTCTATACTAAACTATACAGTGGGGGTTTATAAACTTTTCTCTTTTCGTTTGCGTGAGTAAATCCCCCTTACAAACCCCCTTTTAAAATCTTGAATAATCAGAATAATATAATTAAAAATCATTTGTAATTTAATTTATAATTTAATTGGGAACATTTATATAATTTGTTCGTTTAATAGTGAAATAGTACGATTTTTAATAGATTGAAGTCCATTATTCAAGATTTTAATTCTTGTATTGCGTCTTACGAATTTTGAGAAATTAAACCCTTTATTTGTTTACTATAATATATATATTATAGTTGTATAGAAAAAAAGTGTTTTTAGTACACACTAGTCCCCAGAACGCGTGGGGGACGGGAGAGAGAGAGAAAGCAGTTCATTAAATAGTAATTACTTTGTTTGGGTGTATTAAATTTTCGGGAATTTTTAAAATTTGCGTCGGAAATTTTTGAAATCTTTTATATACTAAATTTTGGGCTTTTATATATGTGTTCGCTCGAATATATATTAAAAAATCCTCGATTGCGAAATATATTTGAAAGATAGGCATAATTTATTAAATCACTACATTTATTTAAATATCTCGGGTTTTTTACGCTTTTGGGTGTATGTTGTGTTTGGTCTAAGTCGTGTTTGGTCAGATAAGTCAAAAAAGTCCTTTGTTGCTTGTCCTATAAGATTATTTAAAAGTTCTAGTTCAGAAAATGATTTTAAATTTGATGTTTTTATAAATAGTTCCTCGATATATTCCGACGCCTTAACTTTCGCCTTATCCTCAATTTTAAACTCCATAGTTGGGTTTATATGATGTTTTACTAGTTCCCAAAAACTTTTTGCTTCTCTAAAATATAATAAAAAGATTTTGCTGTATTCTGTTTTATAAATTTCTGCTTCGTCTTTGTTTTCAAATTTAGCGTTGATATACCTCATATATTTATTATAAAAGTCGCTAAATAACTCCGTGACCATTTTCCAACGCGTCCATAAATCCGCTTTGATTTCCTCACGGTTATAACGTTGCTGTATAAATTCTTGTTTTTGTTGATATCCCATTTTTAAGTAAAAAATGAATACGCCATAAACGCGAACGTTACGACTAAAAACATTATAATTATTATAGCAAATATTGCGCCTCGCGGAATTCCTTGCTTTTGTTTATCTAAAAATTTCTTTAATGCTTCTTTCGCGTTAATTTGTTTTTCGATATAATTTGCGAAACTATCTTGATTTAATTCGGACGGCTCGAACGTGCTCGGGTCTAATGTTGTAAGTTCTCCCTCACGTTTAAAGTATAACTTAACGCCGGACGGGTGGTTTAATCCGGTTGTTGTAACTTGTAAATGATATTTTCCTTTTGTTTTTTCTACGTCCCCAATTTTATATTTGCTTACAAAGTCTTGTACTATTTCGCCGGTGTCGGTTTTCTTTAAATCTCCAACGGCTTTTAATGGTGCAGTTCTCCAACCGCCATTTTTAAGGATTTCTACGAGCATGGCGCCCGAACGTCCAAAAGGAAACTTAACCTTTAAAAAACTCCATATTAACGGGCGTGCTATCATAATAAGAATAAACTCAAAAATCGCGAGCATAAAAACTAAAAAACAACAAAATCCTAAAAAATAATTAGATTGTATAAATAAAACTAATAAATTCAAATTCATTATATTCCACTCCGATCAGATTTTTCAAATGCGCCAAAACGCGAGGGTTTAATTTCTTTACTCGACGCGTCTAGGTGTTTAAATATGGATTGTTTCATTTTTGTATAAAAGCCGTCCTTTCCCCTTGAGATTTTAACAATATACATTAATTTAGTATTGAGTTCTAAAACCTTATTGCTAAAATATTCCGCTAAAATTGTTTGTTCTTCATTTATGGCTTTTTGTTTTAATCTTTCTGCAGATAAAATCGCGTCTACAAAAAACATATATACGCTATAAACGTCTTGCGAAAGGTTGCCGTGTTGTATTTCGTAATTAAATGAGGAAAATATTTTTTTTAAGTTTGTTGGTAATGAAACTCCGAGTTCTCTTTTTGTTTCTAAATCCCCGCTAAATCCTAAAATGCTTCTATCTTCTTGCTGTCCTTGATTATCCTTGTAATTTTCGGGGCTAATATCTATATCGCTAGAAATATCATAAGTTTCCATAATTTTATATATTTTTAAAGTTTCATATTATTTAAATATTATGAAAGTTAATAAAAATTTTACATGCAATACGAAACTCAAAAAATGGGTTTCAAAAAAAGCAAATAAAAATTATGTTTGGCTTCGTATGAAATTTGGCGACAACGACCAAACAAAAGATATTCTTGAAAAATTTGAAAATAAAGAAATTGAGGTTTCTATTCGCCCCATACGCTTAAACGCTTTGAAAGTTGGACGAAATAAACATAAAAAGCGTAAGCGGGTGTAAATGTAGCTTGTAAAATAAAAAGCGGATAGAAAACAACGCGGATATACGGAATATTAAAAATAAGTTGGTTTGTACCGTCAAAAACCGGTAAATAACTCATAAGCGCAATTTGAAATAAAAAAACGCTTGATAAAAACATTAAAAAGACTTTTGCGGTAAATTTTGCCCAATTTGGTTTAAATTCTATGTCGTTCTCATTATGTTTTATTTTGGTACGTGGCTCGAGATTAATAGACGCGAGAAAGGTAGAAATCCATAAAACAATATACGAAATTAAAAGGGGCATAGCGCTTATTAATTCAGCCATAAATTTACTATCCTTTTAAAATATAAAAAAGTTCGTATTTAAAAAAATAAAAAAGTACATAGACTTACGCCTATGTAAACATTTTAAAGACGCCTATACCGCCCAGTACAAGTAAAACTACGCCTAAAATCAAAACTGCGGTAAGTGTTCCGAAGCCGTCGGCTTGGAATTCAATACCGTCGTTTAACATTTTCGACATATTTCCGCTTAATGCAGTGTTTCCGCTGTCATTAATTTCGTCGATATAATCTGCTGTTTCTGTTCCGGATATACCATTTACGAAAGTCAGAATAAAAATTCCTAGAGCAACGGCAATAAAGGCACCCATTACAGTCCAAACAAGTCCTGCAATTCCTTTTTTATTATTATGGGCTCTCATGGTAAAATAAATTATAATTAATTATATATAAAGTCTTTATTAAAACTTATCCACCTTGATTTTTTAAAAGCATAACTGCCCCAATTATTGAAAATATAAAGGCAATAATCGCGCCGATAGTTATTATATTCGCGGGCATAGGCAAACAATTAATAGAGCCCAATAAAACAATAAATGTAAATCCGAAAATCCCCGCGAGTGCGCCAACTATTACACTCCGAGAAACACCGAATAATAACACTAAAAAGAATATAAATAGAAAATACATTAAAATAAATGCTACGTCCGCCGAGCCGATTGAGGAAACTACCACGTCATTAACTAAATCGTAAGTTCCATTACAAGCGCCCTCTTGTACGTAAGTTGTTAATATTCCCATTTTAAATTTTTAAAGTAATTAATTTTATCAACCAAATAATATAAAGCATACTCATTAAAGTAATTAATCCATAATAAAGGATACTATAAAGATACTCCGGCATACCTATAATTATCGCGCCTTGCTTTACTACTGTCGGAATACCGAAAAATACATCTCTTATAACTTCTAAAAGACTCCTCGCGCTAGTTAAATCGGGGTTGGTTTCGAGTGCGTCCGTTCCGTTTTCAAATGCGGACGTGTTTATATTATATTGTGAATATGAAACATTATATTCTAAATCTAGCGAATAAATAAAGCCGGTGGCTAAAACGGAAAACATACCTAAAACAATATTAACTACAAATACAACAATGATAACGGTATTAAATTTTGTTAAGTCCATTTTATTTATTTCCGAATATAACCCCCATTATTCCAATTAATAAAAGCCCCCAACCGATATAAGTTAAAACGGGGTGTAATGTAAAAGCCCAATTAACAACTAAAATTAATGTGCTTGATATTATCGCGCCAAAACCAAATAAAGATTTAAAAAATGTTCCTAGCATACTCAACGCAAAAATTAAAATCATAATCGACATAAATATAACGCTACCAAAACCCATAAGATTATTTGGTAATGTTGTATAATATTTTTTGCATGTTCCGCTAGTAAAACAAACTTCCGCTGTGAACGCGTCGCCCATTTCACTTATATTGATAGTTTGGGTTACTGCGAGATTATCGGTTTGAGAAGTTGAAACAAGCGTATAACCGGTTTCGTTTTTTATGGTTGCGGTTATGGCGCCCGTCGCTTGTGAAGTTAAATACAAAGTATATGTTTCGTTATCTGTTTCGTTTGCTACACCGTAAAATTGGGTAAATTCGTCTTTCATATTTAAAATATTATAATCAAAACTCGGTACGTCTACGCTTATACTTTGTGGGCTCGTTAAACTAATTGTATCAGTTAACAATAAATTATTATTATCACCTAAAACATATATGTTATATTGTTGGTTAGCGATTAAATACGCGTTTATTCTGTTATCTACTCCCGTCGGGTAATCGCTATTAATGGTTATTTCCTCGCCGGCAATATATCTTTTGATTATTACGGGTTTGTTATATAATTCTTGATTGACGGAAACAATTAATTCATACATAGAGTAATCTGTTAAATTAACCCCATACATTAAATAAGAGTGGTCTTGTGTGATTGTTGGTGAAACTTGTGTTCTAAAATAATCGTCTTGGTGGTTCCAGCGAACAGTTTTTATTGATGTATTAAAATAAATCCAACCATACCGCGCCGTACCCCCGTCGCAATTACTGTCTATTCCAGCATTATTTTTAAAATCATTAGCCAAAGGGATAATATCAATACTTATAACGGAATTGTTTACTAGTTTCGCGTCGATAGTATTTGAATTTTGTTTTATTCTTTCGTTGGTTAATTCTGCCTCACTTGTTAATTTTTCCTCGCGCATATTTATAAATAAAATATCATAATCAATTAAGCCGGTTGTTGTTGCTGTGTTATTTGCTCTATCGCTACATGTTAAATATATGTTTTCTTTGCTTTCGAGTATTCTCGTTTTAATTTTTTGTTGTACGTCGGAACATGAGCCTGTATCGTTTAAAATTGCATGCGTTGCGCTTTCTACTGCCGAAGCGGTCGCATTTAAATTTGTGGTTTGCTCGAAATAAGAAATTGTGCAGTTAAGGGCGTTGTCGAGATTGTCAGAAACATTAAAAAATATTTCAACGGTTTCACTTCCGGCGTTGTCGTAAATATCATAAAAATTAAATCTTTGTGGGCTTGTTGAATAATATAAACTGTTAAACGTTGGTGGTGTGAAATCTACCGATACATTATAAAAACTTTCATTAACTCCGCCGTAGAAATCTACTACGGATATGTTAATATAATAAAATTCTCCTTCAGTAAATTCAGATAAATCATAATCAAAATAATATGTTGTTGTTCCGGCGTTTTGAGGTTGTTGGTTTAGTTCGGTTGTTGTAGTTGTGGAGTTTTGGGCTGTTATTGTAATGGTCTTTATTTGAGTGTCGGTTGTTTGGATTGAAATATTTAATTGTTGTTGATTTTCATTATATAAACCGAAAGCGTCAATACCGGAAACTGAAAGTAACGGGTTATTGTTTATAATATCGAACGTTGTTGTTTCTTCTGTTTCGTTGCTTATTACTTTAGTTGTATATGTTCCTAATCCCCACGAGTAATTTAAAGGGATTGTAACATTAAACTCGGTGCTTTCGTTGTTTAGAGTTTCAAAATACATATTGTTGGTTGTATTATAAACGGAAATATTAATTATATTATTCGCGTTAGGGTTTTGTATCTCTATTTGATAATTTGAATTTGGGCTTTCGGAATTTGGGGCGGTAAGTGTTAAGTTTCCGGCGGGTGGCGATCCGGCGCCAAAAACTTCTAATCCGCTTCCCGAATTATAAATATTACTTATATCTGTACCACTTAAAGAAACATTGTAAAAAATAACTTGGTCAATTGTTCCGTTCCATGGTAGATTATAATTTTGTTGAGCACCAATAACCATGTTGCTGGTTCCACTCATGTCTAAAAGTCCCGAAGTAGAATTTTCTTCAACGCTATTAACATATAATTTGCCATTCCCATTACCATCATAAGTCATAGCGAGAAAAACCCAATCGCCTTTTGTAAAATCTGCATTATAAAAAATTTCTTTAATATTTTGTCCGTCCATTTTAGCTGACCATTTTCCATAAGCATATATTAAATGATAATTATTACTTCCGTCATATCGTTGCCTTACAACAGTATAACGATTTGCTACTTCATTGTCTTCAAAATCAGGTCTTACCCATGCTGTTACAGAATAAGCACCATTAATTCCAGTCATATCAGCAATATTAAAACTTGAAACTTCAACATATTCGCTACTTAAAGCATGATAAGAAATTGCTTTGTCTAATTTTCCTGTAACTCCTTGCGTTGGAGTATTTGCGACTGTCGTAATATTTAATCTTCCCCTTATTCCTACGGGTGTTCCGCTATCCTCATTAAATTCCCAACCATAAACGACTTTCTCTTGTAAACTCTCGGAAAACTCGGCGTAAGCGGGTGTAATTATGAATAATAAAAATAAGAATACTAAAATTAGTTTATACACTTTTTTGATTATCATTAAACATTATTAGTATTGACGGGTGCGCCAAAAATACCCCATAGCAAGACCGCTTAATACTATTACTATTATTAAGGCGTAAAACATCATACGTTTAGCTAAACCATTGTTGTTTGCTATATTTGTGTGTTGCTCGTATGCTTTACTAAATTGGTCGCTATCTATACTATCATTTAAATTATTAAGGACGGTGTCAGAAGTTGCATAAAAAGTCGTTAATAATAAATCGCCAACGCCCCAAATTAATATAAATATTAATAGCATAAATCCTACATAAAGGACGGCTGTAACGCTTCCTTTTTTATTTGTTAATGGTTTTATCATTTTATAATAGTTCTTTGAATATATTTATTTTTTTCCCTTTTAATTTAAACCCCTTAAAAATATTTGGGGCGTTGTTTTCTGCGGAGTTGAACATAAAAGGAATTTTTGGAATTATTGGGGCTTTTGGGGTTGTTGGGGTTGTTGGGGTTGGAGTTAGTGAAGTAAATTTAAACTGTTTTGTTGGTTGTTCGGTTATTGATTTTGTAACTTGTTTAAACGTTTGGGTAGTAATTGGCGTTTGTTTTTGAATTGGTGTTTGTTTTATTGTTTGGTCGGTTGCAGTTATTGTTTTCGGGGTTGGTTTCCCTATTAATTTAAAAGTTTCTTTTGAGCCGGTCGCTATTCCGACGGAAACAAAAGGTTTAAACGAAAATGAGGGTTTAACGGGAAAATCTAAAGCGTTTACTCTTTCCAAACCGCCCAAAACTCGCCCCGAAAAATCGGGTTTAGTTGGAACACTAGGAGTTTTTAACGGTGCGGGGGTTGTTTGTGGGCGGATAGATAACGGTGTACTTTGGCTTTTAGTGTTGCTTATAAGAAATTGTTTATTTGGTGTTGCTTCGAATAAAAACTCGTCAAATCTCGATAGTTTTGCGGGCTCGATTATTTCGCCTTGTCGTGAGCCAATAAGAGAAATTTCGTCGTAATTTTTTGTAACTCTTGAAAACGTTTTCGAGGTTGTTGGTTTAGTTAATGATTGAAAATTTGACGCTTCGGATTTGATGTTTTTTAAATTATCCCATGATATTTTTGGGCTTACGGCTTTGTATGTTGTTTCCTCGCTTATAATATTATAAATATCTGTTCGTTTTCCGGTTGTTGCGGTTTTTGTTGCTTTTGTATATAGTGGTTGAACAGTTACGGTTTTGGGTTGTGTAACGAAAGTTTGCCCTTTCGTAGTAATTACTTGGGCGGGGGTTGTTTGAGTATAAGTTTGTGTCCCTTGTTTTGTTACAACATTATATTTTGTATCCGTAGCAAAACGCCACGCGTTAGTTTCTACATTAAAATTAATGTTTTGTAAATTCTTGTATGATTTTGTTTTTATTATGCCTTTGCTTGTTACTCTTGTCGGGAGTTTTCCCTTATCTAAAACGCTCGCAAATCCGCGTGCTGTGTAGTCCGATTGTTTTACTGCTAATGAAAACGCCTTTCTGTCGATTTTTGTCGCGATAGTATCGACTTTCATAGTTTTCCAATTTGGTACTTTTGCGCTTATCACTTGTTGGGCGGTTGTTACTCCCTTATATTGATAAGTTTGTAAGGGGGCTTTTATTGCGTCGTCGCTAAAAGAAACGAATTTAATTGCGTCGTCGGTTAAACCGATTGTTTTTGCGTTTGTTGTTGTTACGGTTGTATATGAGGGTTTAACTCCTGCTAATCTATAAGATTTAATTGGATTTCTTGCAAAGGTTTTAATTCCCGCGCGAGAGATTGCTCGAGCACCCGTAGCAACGCCCTTAACTGCTGGAATACCTATACTTACGCCAGCGATTGCGATATTTGCCGTTGTTTCTAGTCCTTGCAATCTTGTATCTGTTCCTAATGGCTCGCCGTAGACTTTCGGTGTAGCGTATGTTCTTATTGCTTGTTCGGTGGGCTCATAACTCCCGAGATATCCAAAAGCGCCTTTTTGTTGTATTTTTTCAGCTTGGGCTTGATATTGACTTTTAAGAAAATTAGGTTTTCCGTTTTCTATTGTTGGCGCACTCGCGAAAGGAGTGACTAATTTCGCGGATTTTTCCGCCATACCTACAAAACCCGCGCCAACTCTCACGGCAACGGCGCCCCCAACTTGAACGGCGCTATATTTTTCGGCTAGGTTTGAAGTACTGCCTTTGATTTGTGTTAAACGTGGATATTTTCCGCTTACTTCTTTTACTTTCTCGCGGTAAACTTCGCGTGGTTGATAATAAATGCTCGATAAAACTCTTTGTTTGAGGGGTGCTTTTACGGGCTCGATTTTGTCGTATTCGTTCATAACTTCGGGAGTTAAATATTTCTCGGCGACTGCGGGGCTTACGCTTATGGTTAAACGCTCTGGTTTGAGAGCTTTATTTTCTTTAAAGGGTTTTCCCTTAACTGCAAAATCTACGTCGTACTTTTTTGGGGCTTCTTGAATTTTTGGTTTCTTTCCCTCGTAAACACTTGTAACTTTCCCGCTTTTATTTTCTACCCGTGTGACTTTTTGGCGTCCTGATGTTTCGGCAGTAGTAATTTGCCCGTCAGATACTTTGATAACGTTTTGTTTTTCGGGGAGTGGCTCGTCAGTATAATATCGGTTTTTTTTGCCGTAGCGTTTTACTTGTATTGTAGTTTTATAAACGCGCTCTCCGCTAGGTTTTCTTACGTCAAAAATGCGACCGGTTTCTTTGTCTTGTTTAAAAGTATATCCTTTTTTTATTAAATTCTTTTTGTCGTATTGTTTTTCTATGGTCGTTATTTTTTCGGGCTCGCTTTCTGCTTGAACGCTAGAAGTTTGAGAATTAGAATTTTGCGCGGATTTAACAGCCATATTAAAGTTTAAATAGTTTAAATTATATAATATTTGTGAAAATGGGTGTTTATTCTAAACCGAGAAAAATAGACGAGCGGGACTTTGTAATAAAAAAAGTTCAAAAGGTGCGCGTTGTTTGTGGGCAACAGCAATATATGCCTTATGTTTTAAAGAAAATGCTATTAGCAAATGCACATAAAGGACATTTACAAGTCGCTTTTTATGGGGACATGGGAAGCGGAAAAAGTCGTTCTGTTATGCAAATTTTTAACGCTTTTGGCTCGTCGTGTTTTAAAGATTGGAATTATAAAAACGTGCTCGACGCTTTTGTTTTTAGACGTAAGGAAATGTTGGAAAAATTAAACTCGTTATATGAGGGCGGGCGGATTAAATACCGTATTCCTATGATTTGTCTAGATGATTTTACTTTTGATAATATGAAATCAAAAAAGGCGGATATCTTTGAAGACGCTTTTATGAAGTTTTGGACTACTATGAGGGCGGGGGTTGCGAGTGTGTTTATAACGACGCCACATTTTACTTTAATCCCTGCAAGATTGCGGGCTATGAATTGGTTAATTGCGTGGGTGCGTAAATCCCCAAATGATAGCAAATACGCTGAAGTACGCTATTATAATTATAAATCACTACCAACGGGAAAAATAGTAGTTACACCCGTGTTAATCGAAAATTCTCAACTCGTGGAGTTATATAGATATTCTGCGATACCTAAAGAAGTAGCGGACGAATATGAGTTAATAAGAGATAGTTACACTTATGAGGGCATAAACGAATTAATAGACGCGTATAATCTTGTTGAGAGTGCAAAGGAACACGCGCGAGGTTTCTCAAAAAATTATAAAACTGCTAGCATGATAATGACAAAGAGTCAAGAAGCAGTTAAAAAGAAACTATATAGTAACCACCCCGTTACGCGTAAGAAGTTGGGGAGAGTATAATAAATTTCTTGTTCTCTTGTCCTGCGGTGTCGTGGGGCGCTAGAAAAAAGTTTTTCATTAAAACCCCATAAAATTAATAAAAATTTTACATTATAATAGAATATAATTAAAAAAATAAAGTGTTGATTGAATTATATACAAACATACCTAGCCATAAGATTACTATTATTGTTAAGCCAATAATAGAAAGTATTTTTATTGTGGTTATAATTTTAGATTTCTTTTTATGAATAGGTTTTATTTTAAAGGGGTTTCTTTTTCTCTTTGTGTTCATTTTTTAATTTATATTCTAGTATAGCGCCCGCAAATAAAACAATACTTACGGCGATAATTGTTATTATTATATTTAAGTGTTCCATGAATATAAGGGGCGGGGTTTATGAAAACACAGTTGTCCTAAAGCACGTTAGGGTTTAAGAAATTTCCTAGAGGTAGTACCCCGCCCTCATGGCTCACTTCTAGAAAAGTGAGTATTAAATACTCGGCTTACTTTTTGCGAGTTCCTCGAGTTCTGAATAACTCGGGGTTGTATAGTGCTTTCTTACTGTGTCTATTTTGTCGTCAATATGGAACGCGGTTTCTTGAATAGTCCAACCGGCAGTTTGTTTAAGTTTACAACATGTGGCTCTTAATGTATGTATTCCGCGCTTATCTAATCCTATGCGTTTAAGTGCTTTATCAAAGATATTATATGCAGTTTTGCTATTTATATGTTTGTTTTTTGTGTTGGTTTGTTCACTTGGAAATAGCCAACGTTTAGCGTCTTTGCGAGTTGCTAAATATCTTTTTAGTGCAGTTATTGTTTTCGGGGAAACAAAGCGAGTAATCCATTTTCTTTTTTTGTTTTCGTAGTAATTTATTGCGCCGGTTTCAAAATTAATATTTGGGATTTCTATACTTACTAAATCCGCACGTCTAGCCCCTAAATCTACGGCGAGCAATAAAAGCGCGTAATCTCTCGCGGTGTCGGTTAAGTCTAAAAGTTTGTGGACTTGTTCGGCGCTTAAACTTTTTTCTCCTGATGTTTTACTTTGAAAGTGTTTGTTCATTTTTATATTATTTTAAATAGATTACTTGTTGTTATTAAATAAGCTTGATATAGTATACTATTTTCTTCTAACCAATTTCTAATTTTTTCTTTCATTGTTTTTGTTTCTCCTCACATTCGTAAACCTTTACGAAAAAAAACCCATATTTAATATAAGAAATTATAGCGCGAAAATTTAATTTAAATTTAAACATATTGCCGGAATTTCTTTTTGTTAATCTTATTATATAAAAATGCTTTTTTTTGCTGTATTTATTTGCGGTTTCCTGTCCGAGTTTTTCGAGATTAAAAAATAAATCATTAGCCATTTTTATAAAATTAAATCTCTTATTGTGCCTGTAACTCCGACAAGCATGACCGCAACCGAATAGAATAAAAATAAAACTATTTGATTGACGCCCCAAAAATTAAACGCGCCCGTTACGCCTAGAAGTAAACCAAACAATATAGACATACATAGAGAAAAAAGCAAAGAAAATAAATTTCTCTTTTTGTTTATTAAAAAATCTTTGAATTTCATACTCTTAATTAAAACTTTCATATTTAAAAGGATTTTGGAAAGTTTACATATTTATTTATAAATAAACCTTTTAGAATATATTTAAAACTGCCGTATCTGGCGGAGTAGGCAAATTTAAATTATTGCTAGAAATATCACTAAAAAAAATGTGCTAATTATAAACGTAATTAAAAACGGTGTTGCTAAATCCATTTACCAACCGAAATCTATTTGTTTTTTTTCGCGGGGTTGTGTGTATTCCCTAAAAGACTTTTTTCTTTTTGTTTTTGTTTTATTTATTGTTTGATTTAAATTTTTATTAATATTATTTAAGTTTTTATTTACGTTAGAAAGTCCCGTACTTATTGAATTTATTTTCTGTTTAATGGGTTTATATTTTTGTTCTCTCGCTTTTTGTTTCCACTTTTTAGCGTCAGAAATTTTTTTTCTTTCAGAATATAATTTTTTATAATAGTTTCCGGTTTTTTCGGCTTCCGCTCTTTTTTGTTTTAATTTATTTAATTTTGCTTCTTTGTCTTCTTGCGAGGGTTTAATTAATCTTTTTAAAAATCCCATTAAAAAAATAAAGTAAATAAAAATATTTAAAGGTTTAGTTTTCAAAATCGACGCGTTCAAAAATACGTTTTGGTTTTTCTTTTGCTGTTTCGATAACTTTGACGCCAAAAATATCCTTGCACCTTACACATTGAAATA
>Ga0180430_10003026_pt1 | contig 14690 bp, 10 predicted proteins | sample SS_ome_9_FD_132999 | JGI IMG/M metagenome (GOLD analysis project Ga0180430, IMG submission 132999) | Hypersaline lake sediment archaeal communities from the Salton Sea, California, USA - SS_1_S_2 metaG | ecosystem: Environmental > Aquatic > Non-marine Saline and Alkaline > Hypersaline >... | reverse complement strand
TATCGCCTCAGCATTTCCCAGGTCGAGGAGATCGGTTTCGACTACTTCTGGCCCCTGCGCGGCAACCTCGAGGAGATCATGCAGGAATTGATCCGGGAGAACGACCTCGACTTCGCCTGCCTGATGATCACCGACATCACGCAGAACGACAGCCTGCTCCTGATCGAGGCCCCCAAGGATATCCGCGACCGGATTTCCTACCCGAGAGCCGACACCAACCTCTATTCCCTGACCGGCGTGGTGAGCCGGAAGAAGCAGCTCTTCCCCTACCTCAGCGGTCTCCTCGCGGAGATCCCCAAGAAGAGCTGAGGGCCCCTTTCGGCGAAAACGGCTCATCACCGGCGGAATTGGATATTGACGCTACCGGCCTTTCCCGGCATCGTCCCCCTCACCCTACACCAACCGCAAAAACCATCCAGATCCATGGCAGACCTCGAAGGCACCAAGCAGGAAAAACCCGAGAAGGAATACTTCACCGCAGTGAAACAGGAAGCACCCGGCTTCTTCCTCAAGGGCTCGCATCAGTATGACTGGGGATTGAAGAACCGACTGTCCCGCGTCTTCAATCCGGAGAATGGCCGAACCATCATGCTCGCCTTCGACCACGGATATTTCCAGGGGCCGACCACCGGTCTCGAACGCGTCGATCAGACGATCCTTCCCCTCGAGCCCTACTGCGACTGTCTCATGTTGACCCGGGGTATCCAGCGCTCGGTGATTCCCGCCAGCACGCAGAAGGCGATCGCTCTCCGTGCATCCGGCGGCACCTCGATGGCCCGTCCCGAATTTCTCAGTGACGAAATCATCGCGTGCTCGATCGAGGATGCGCTCCGCCTCAACGCCTGCGTTCTCGCCGTCCAGGTCTTCGTCGGTTCCGAGCACGAGCGGAACACGATCCAGAACATGACCCGGCTCATCGACCAGGCGAACCGCTACGGCATCGCCGTGATGGGAGTCGTCGCGGTCGGAACCTCGATGGAGCGGACGCCCAAGTATTTCCGGCTCGCCACGCGCATCATGGCCGAACTCGGTTGCCACCTCGTCAAGTGCTACCACACCGACGAGGAGTTCGATACCATCACGAGTTGCTGCCCCGTGCCGATCGTGATCGCCGGCGGGAAAAAGCGTCCCGAGAAGGATGCCCTCGAGATGGCCTACCGAGCTTGCGAAGACGGGGCGGCCGGAGTCGACATGGGTCGAAACATCTTCCAGTCCGATGCCCCCATCCCGATGATGCGTGCCGTTCGCGGAGTGGTTCACGAGGGAATGAAGCCGGACGAAGCCTTCCAGCTCTACGAGCAGCTGAAGTCGGAGCAGTAAGAACCCCCGCGGTCTTTACCGACGATGCAGCGCCCCGCCAGTCTCCTGGCCGGGGCGTTTTCTTTTCGGCCCTCCTGCCTTCTACGCGGGAAGTTCGGCCCGATCCGGCATCTCCATGCGAGCGGCATCGTCGAGCAGGCGTCTCGCCGTGTCCGCGTCCCCGGTCTCGGACGGTTGGACCGGGAGGGTAAAGCGGATGACGTTCCGGCCGGCATCGGTCCTCTCTGCCTCGATCGATCCTCCGTGGAAGAACACGGTGAGGTAGCAGGCCATCAGGTTGGTGCCCAGTTCGTCGGGTTTGTCCTCCCTGACGAAGAACGGGTCGAACAACCTGTTCGTATCGCCTTCCGAGATGGGATCCCCATCATCCTCACAGCGCACACGGATTGACTCCCGTCCCGTCATCGAGTCGCGCTCCATACCGATCGTGACATGCACCGTTCCTTCGCCCTTCACGTTGACGGCCACCTCGTGGAAGAGCATCCGCGCCATGTGGTTCAATTTCTGTTGGTCGCCGGTCATCGCCGGTATCTCCTCCTCGCACACCAGCGAAAAGGCGACGCCCTCCCGGTCGCCCAATACCATCGTGGCGGCCCCTTCCACGATATCGGGCAGGTCGACCCCCGGCGCGTAATCGAGGTCGGAGGAATTCGCCGACTCCCAGAGATTGCCCAGGATGGAAGTCATTTTCTGAATCTGCTCTCCGACCTCCCGGTAGTGCTCCCTCCAGAATTCGTCGTCCTTCGGCGGCCGGCCCAGTTCCTCCTCCAGCTGAAAGGGAAGGAGTTCGTGAAAGCCTCGAATCACCGTGAGAGCATTCCGCATGTGGTGATTCAGGCCGGATGACAAGATCCCGATTCTCGCCGCCTTGTCCGCCATCATGAGATGCTGAAACGCGACCGATTTCTCGTGCAGGAGACGGTCCCGCTCGAACACGAGCGAAAAGTGCTCCAGGGCCGCGGACAGGTGCTTCTCGAGTTCCTCCGGATCCCACGGCTTCGTCAGGTAGGAATACAGCAGGCCCTCGTTCAGCGCACCCACGGCCCGGCTCAGGTCCGCAAATGCCGTGACGAGGATTCGCAGCGGCCGCGGCTCCAGCCTTCTCACCTCCTCGAGAAACTCCAAGCCGGTCCGCCCCGGCATTTTTTGATCGCTCAGGACTACCCCGATCTCGTCACGGTGTTCGGAAAAGACGCGCAATCCTTCCTCGGCGTTTTTCGCCGTGTAGACGGGCGCGATATCTTCCATGATCTCGCGAAAATATTTCAGCGAGTTCGATTCATCATCGACATAGAGAATCGCAAAGGATGGGGTTCCGTTCGGTTCCATGGCATCAGGGCATCAAGCGTGGCAGGGTATTGGTTTCGAGAGAGTTGGGGAGCTTTTCTCCACCTCGGCTGTCGGCAGCGAAAAGAAAAAGGTCGTACCGTGGTCCGCTTCCGACTCGACACGGAGAGTTCCTCCATGCGCTTCCACGATCCGGAAACAAATGCTGAGAGCAAGTCCGGTGCCTTCCCCGACTTCCTTGGTCGTGAAGAACGGATCGAAGATTTTCTCCCGAACATCGGGCGAAATGCCGGGTCCGTTATCGGAGACCGAAAGGCACAGGCGCCCCGATTCCTGCCGACTGCGAATCGTGATCGCGCAGGGACGCTTCTCCGGTTCAGCAGCCTGGATGGCATTGTGGATCAGGTTCATCAACACCTGCGTGATCTGGTTTCGCACACCGACGGCGGACGATGGCTCGCCGATCTCCACCGAGATGGCGGTATCACTGGATTCGATCTGCTTCCCCAGCATACGCAGTGCCGAGTGCACGCACTCCTCGATCGTGAAAACCTCGGTATTTTCACCTGATTTATGGGAAAAATCGCGCAGCTCTCCCACAATCTCCTTGATCCTTTCCATACCCTCCTTGAGATCGCCCATGATCTCTCCCGTCTCGGATTCCAAGCCCCTCTTTCTTAGGCGTTTGTTGAGCAAATAGTGCGCTTGGATGCAGAAATTGAGCGGGTTGCCGATTTCGTGAATCACGCCCGCGCTCAATTGCCCGAGCGACGCCATCTTTTCACTCTGAATCAGCTGTCTCTCGGTCTCCCGAAGCTCTCGCAAGGTCGCCTGCAACTCCTCATTCTTGAGGGCCAGCCGATTTCCCTGCATGCGGAGCCGGTCGCGGTTGCGAAACTCCCGCACGCGCATGCGATGGGTGGAGAGACTGCCGCACGTCACGACCGCACCGGTCGACGCGAGGAAAATACTGTTGTTCACGAATCCGGCGATCGTCTCTCGTCCGACACCGACGAAGAGCGAGGGAAGGCAGGCGGCGAAATACATCGCCAGAACGGTCCCGCTGAGCAGAAGGGCCTCGCGCACCGACCAGTGGAAGATGATCCCGATAGCGAAGAGACACAGGCCGAGCCCAGCGTAGTACGGGGTCCCCGAATCTCCCGTGCAATACACCATCAAGGCGATGAAAAAGGCGGGGATCAACGGCATCAGCACCGCGAAAGCCCGGTAGTGCGCCTTCCCCCATCGCGTCAATGCGACGCATCCGGCCGCTCCGACGGAGAGAGTGCAGAGAATCTGGAAAAGAAGGAACGCATCGAAGTGCTCCGGATACGCGAAATAGTCGAGGATCGAGAAGAAGGGCACGAGCACACCCGCGAGCACAGCCGTGATGCGCGTGCTCCGCTGGGTCATTCGACGGTCCTCGACCAGGAAACGCTTCAGGGCGCAACCCGACAACCCCTCCGCATCGCGGAGATACCAGCGCGACAGACCGTCCCAGCTCGGGAGGATTCTTTCCACGGAGGAAACCTACCACGAGATGCTCCCAGAAGATATTAATTTAATGGAAATTATGCTCACTCTGGATTATCGAGCACGGCAATGATTTCGACCCCTCCCGGCGCCGGAATGAATCGACTCCTCGCCTCGTTTCGCTCCCCGAGCACGATTTCGCGAAGGGCCGCCTCATCCCGATACGTCAACTCCCAGTCGAGAACGAGATCCATGAAGTTCCGAATCGGATTGGCCGGAGCAAAGTTGCTCACCACGACACGGCCTCCGGGCCGGCACAACGCCTCCAGGAGCCCCATGATCTTCCGGCACATCCGGTCGCTGAAGTAGTCGAACAGACCCGTGCAATAGACGAGGTCATGCTGTTCGCCCTCGCGAACGGCTCGACGGGCGCGTTTCGCTAGATCCACGATCGAGTCGCGCTGGAGATTGACGAGCACTTCGGCCCCGGAAGCCGCCGCGCGGCATCCTCCGAGGCGGCGATTCGCCTCGGCCAGTGTTCCCGGGTTGAAATCCATGAGAGTGAAGTCGACGGCATACGCCTCCTCCTCACTCTGAAGAAATCTCTGCACCTCGAATGCGACACCGCTGCCCACACTGAGCACCGACGCCCGCTCCCCTTCCTGGTGGCGACATGCCACGGTCTCCCGGATCGTCATTTCGAGGAGATCGATCCGGTGCCGGTAGGCCTCGGCAGCCGGAGTCGAGAGCAGCCATCCGTTCACCACTCGCGCAAAGAGAGAGTGCCCCTCGAACCGGTTCCCGAGAATCCTGCCGAGCATGCCGTAGTCGCCGGGCACGCCGAGCGGCTTCTGAATCGTTCGAGCGATGAAGGGGGAACACAACAACAGGGGATACAGAACCCGGTGGGAGTAGGCACGAAACACCTCCCGAAGTCCGGACTCCCGCGCCCTTTCCGCCGCGGACTCGTAGCGCTCGACGACCTGGGTCAGGGCGGGGAAAAAGACGGCCTCGGCCCGTTCGACGAGACGCGACTCCATCGCAAGCCGGCTGTCGGGGTCCTGCCGGTGAAAAAACGCCTGCTGCGGCTCCAGCTCCTCGTGAATCGACTCGAGCACCCGGTTCAATCCTACGACCGCCCCCACCAGGTCCCGGGGCAGCCGATCCGAATTCTCTCCCTCACCCACTGGCGGCGGGGCGAAGCCGGCCGGGGAGTCGGCACCCTCCCCTCCTCTTTCGTGCAGATCCCACTCCCCGGGCAACGCGACCTCGAGGAGGCAGGAATCCGCCAGCGGTGTTACCGTCTCAACTCGGGCAGCGGGAAACTCCATCGTGAAGCGGCCCAAGGAGATTTCGAGATCGAAAAGCGAATCCCCTTCGCTGCATCCGAGACGGCACGAACACTCGACGACCACTCCTCGAATCGAATAACGCACCGTCCGCGCCGAGATCAGGACCCCGTCACCCCGCCTCGCTCGAAAGCTTCCTGCAACACTCTCCGCATCTTCGGTGCGCCCTTCGTCGCGACCGCTTCCCGCGCTCTCTTCCCGGAAGTCGATTCCCGGCACGTGGCGCACCAACGCGGCGCGAAGCTCGGCGGGGCCAACCGGCTTGGGAAGGTACTCGTTCGCACCCGCGGCAAGCGCCTCTCGAACGACCTCGAGATCTCCGAATCCCGACAGAAAGAGCACCGGCATGGCATAACCTTTCTCGCGGATCTCGCGAAGAATCGAAAGCCCGTCCCGGCAGCTGGTAGTCGAGCAGGACGACGTCCACTCCAACCTCGAGGGCGTCGAGCCACGCTCCCTCACCATCCTCCTCGGAACGGACCTCAACCGATTGCCCCATCGCCTTCCGCACCAGGAGACGAGCCGCAGGGTCGTCCTCGACGTGCAGCAACGTGCACTGGTTCGGCAGCGGCTGAGTAGAGCGCTTCCCCAGATCAAGACCCGTTTGGCGACACCCCATCCCGGCGCTTCCGTCCACCGTTTCCAAGTTGGAAAAAATTCGCACCATTGCGCCTGCAATTTAAAAACATTTTAAAAAGAAAGCAAATATGTTTGTTCACTTTTGCAAATCGCCCGGAACTCTTGATTTTCCCTTGCTGAAGCCATCATTCCATATATTCTCCATATTTTCAGGAATACTGATTCTTGTAGCTATGAAAATCACGGCTAAACCTCTTTCCGTGCCCTCGCGCAATCCTGTTGGTGTCGTTCTCGTGATTGATGACGACGCGGGCGTGCGCCGCAGCATCTCGCTTATTCTAAAAAAAGCCTGCCTCGTCGAAACCGCGGAAGACGTGGATTCCGGCCTTGAGGTGCTCAAAGCCAGCAATCCCGATCTCGTGATCATCGATTACACCATGCCCGGCAAGAACGGCCTCGAGGGAATCGAGTTGATCCGGCAGCATCGCGACTCCATCCCCATCATTTTCATCTCGGGCAACGCGAACACCCAGCTCACCCGCGAAGCGTTCTCGGCCGGCGCACACCAGTTCTTCGAGAAGCCGTTCAGCCTCGTCGACCTCTCCGCATCGATCCGGGACTTGCTCAGTGGGCGGTAGCGCGGATCGCCGGTGACTCGCCTCTCCGCAATCCGGGCGATTTCACGCTTGCGACGTCGTCGCGCTCACGCTTGCATGAATAGGGTCGATCAGGGGCCTTCGTAGCGCTTCGGGTCGTCACGCCCGGAGCGTTTTCCGTTTCGGTATCGCGTGGCGATTCCCCGGAGTTGCCACGCGCTCCGGTTCGATCGCTTTTCGCAAACCCACGATGAATCCCATTATCCTGTTTCTGTTTCCTCTATTCGGCATCCTGGCTCTCTCTTTCACCTACATCCGGTCCCGTTGGGTCGCACGCCAGGACGCGGGAAACGATCGCATGGCGAGAATCGCCGCCAACATCGCCGAGGGCGCCGTCGCCTTCCTCCGGGCGGAATACAAGGTGCTCGCGATCTTTGTCCTCATCGTCGCCGCCCTGCTCCTCGCCGGCGGAATCGCAAACGAGTCGAGCCATCCTCTCGTCGCGGTCTCGTTTGTCGCGGGTGCCTTCTGTTCGGGTCTGGCCGGTTTCATCGGAATGCTCACGGCGACCAAGGCCAACGTCCGGACGACTCACGCAGCGCGGACCGGCCTGGCGGAGGGACTCCGCATCGCCTTCACCGGCGGCACCGTGATGGGCTTGGGCGTGGTCGGTCTCGGCATCCTCGGGCTCGGCGGCCTCTTTGCCATTTTCGCCTCGGCAATCGGCACGGACGAGCAGTCTATCGGCAAGGTGATCTCCATCGTCACCGGTTTTTCCTTCGGTGCGTCCTCGATCGCGCTCTTCGCCCGTGTCGGCGGCGGCATCTATACGAAGGCGGCCGACGTCGGCGCCGACCTCGTCGGCAAAGTCGAGGCGGGCATTCCCGAGGACCATCCTCTCAATCCCGCAACGATCGCGGACAACGTCGGGGACAACGTCGGCGATGTGGCGGGGATGGGCGCCGACCTGTTCGAGAGTTACGTCGGATCCATCATCGCCTCCATGACCCTGGGCGCGGTATTCGTGGCAAACGAGGCCTTCGCCACCTCTCTCGGGGGGCTCGGTGCCGTCCTTCTCCCCCTCACGCTCGCGGGAATCGGGATACTCGCGTCGATCGCGGGAAGTTTCCTCGTCCGCGTGAAACCCGGGGGAAATCCGCACCGCGCGCTCAATCTCGGCGAACTCTCCGCGGGCGTCCTTCTGCTCGTCGGCGCCTTTGTCGCGGTATCGCTGATGATACCCGGCGAATGGACGCACGACGGAAAGACCTACGGCTCACTCGGCGTCTTCGCCTCGATCTTCCTCGGTCTCGCCTCCGGAATCGGAATCGGCTACATCACCGAATACTACACCGGAACCGGTGGCAAGCCGGTCACCCGCATCGCCCGTCAGTCGATGACGGGTCCCGCGACGAACATTATCTCGGGGATCGGGGTCGGAATGCTCTCCACCGCCCTTCCCATCCTCGTCCTCGCCCTCACCATCCTCGTCTCCTACCAGTTTGCCGGTCTCTACGGGATCGCGATCGCCGCGGTGGGCATGCTCTCCAACACGGGCATCCAGCTCGCGGTCGATGCCTACGGACCGATCTCCGACAACGCGGGAGGCATCGCCGAAATGGCCGAACTGGAGTCGGAGGTCCGGGAGCGCACCGACAAGCTCGACGCCGTCGGCAACACCACGGCAGCCATCGGCAAGGGCTTCGCGATCGGTTCCGCCGCCCTGACCGCCCTCGCTCTCTTCGCCGCCTACAAGACCGCCTACGACGCCGTTCCCGGCCGCGAAGCCGCTCTCTCGATCGAGATCCTCGACCCCAAGGTCGTGGCCTGTCTCTTCGTCGGAGGGATGCTTCCGTTTCTTTTCTCTTCCTTCGCGATGGATGCGGTCGGCCGGGCCGCCATGTCGATGATCGAGGAAGTGCGGCGCCAGTTCCAGTCCATCCCCGAGTTGACCGCCGCTCTCGCCGTCATGAAGAAGCACGGCGACACGCCCATATCCGACTGGCCTGCGGACGACCGGGCGACCTTTGAGGCGGCCGACGGAAAGGCCGAATTCGCGAAGTGCGTCGAGATCTCGACGAAATCGGCGCTCCAGCAGATGGTCAAGCCCGGCCTCCTCGCCGTGCTCAGCCCGGTTGTCGTCGGATTCGGAGGCAACCTCATTCTCGGAGCGGGAAGCGGCGGCGAAATGCTGGGAGGCCTCCTCGCGGGCGTCACCGTGAGCGGCGTGCTGATGGCGCTCTTCCAGAGCAACGCCGGCGGAGCGTGGGACAACGCGAAGAAGATGATCGAAGGCGGATTCGAATACGAGGGCAAAACCTACGGGAAGGGCAGCGACGCCCACGCCGCAGCGGTTGTCGGAGACACCGTGGGCGACCCGTTCAAGGACACCTCGGGTCCTTCCCTCAACATTCTCCTGAAGCTGATGTCCGTGGTCGCCCTTGTGATCGCGCCGCTGATCTGAGGTGGGGCGAATGGCGCCGAGTCGATCGAGATCCCTGTTGAAATCCCGCACCCCTGACGTAGAATCCCGACCCCGCGCAAGCACGGCGCCGGTGTGGCGGAATTGGTAGACGCGCGCGATTCAAAATCGCGTTCCTTCGGGAGTGTGGGTTCGAGTCCCACCGCCGGTAGATGCGCGGGAGGCCGGCCCGGGGAACGCATCGGACCGAACCCTGTCAGGCACGCCTCCCCACCCTGTTCCCCGGCTGTTTGACCGGATAATCGCCGCATGCCCCCTCCTCCGGGAGCGGCGGCGCAGTTCATCGCTTCCGCGCGCGCGCTCGAATCCCGATGAGCTCCTTCATGACTCCGCCGATCTCCGCGGGGCCGCTCCGGCCCCCGAATCCGTCGTGGAGCACTCGGTAGATCCGGTAGAGTTCGCGGTAGACATCCCGGTTCTCGGGGATCGGCTCATAGACGCGGTCGCGCATGCGGCAACAGTGTTCCTGCATCGCGGACAGTTCCGCCTCTCCGCTCGCGGCGGCTCCGAAAAGAGCGGCCCCGAGGGCACAGGTCTGGTCGCTCGCCGCTACCTTCAACGGTCGTCCGAGGATATCGGCGTAGATCTGCATGAGCGTCGGGTTCTTGACCGCGAGGCCACCGGTGTTGACCACCTCCGAAATCGTCACGCCATATTCCTCCATCCGCTCGATGATCGCGAGAGCGCCGAAGGCCGTCGCCTCGATCAGGGCCCGGTAGATCTCGTGAGCCTTCGTGTGGAGAGTCTGCCCGAGAATCAGGCCGGACAGGCGCACGTCGACGAGGATGGTCCGGTTTCCGTTGTTCCAGTCGAGGGCGAGCAGGCCTGATTCACCCGGGACCTGGTTCGCCAGTTCCGCCTCCATCCGCTCGAACTTCTCGTCGATCGTGGTTCCGTAACTGTCCGGAACCAGGTTGTTGACGAACCAGAGGAAAATGTCTCCCACGGCCGACTGCCCGGCCTCGATACCGAAGTGTCCCGAGAGAACGGAACCATCGACGATCCCGCACACTCCGGGAATGTCGGCCAGTTCGCGATCGTCTGGGGTGACCGTGATGTCGCACGTGCTGGTCCCGAGGATCTTGACCAGCGTGCCCTCTTTCACCCCCGCCCCGACGGCTCCCATGTGGGCGTCAAAGGCACCAACAGCGACCGTAATTCCCTCGCGCAGTCCCAGCTTGCCGGCCCACTCGGGCGTCAGCGTTCCGGCGGCCCGATCGGCTGGCACGGCCTCTTCGTAGAGCCGTTCACGCAGATCGGCGAGATCGGGATGCAATGCGGCGAGGAACTCCTTGTCGGGAAGCCCGCCCCACTCCGCACACCACATCGCCTTGTGACCGGCCGAGCAAACGCCCCGCACGATTCGTTGAGGCTGCTCCCGTCCCGTGAGGACCGCGGGCAACCAGTCGCAGTGTTCCACCCAGGAGTGGGCGGCAGCGAACACGTCGGGATCGGTGACCCGGCAGTGCCAGATCTTGCTCCACCACCATTCGCTCGAGTAGGTACCACCGCATTTCGCCAGGTAGTGCGGACGCAGCTGCGCGGCCTTCTCCGTGATCGCCTCGGCCTCCGCGTGGGCGGTGTGGTCCTTCCACAGCCAGACGTGAGCATTGAGATTTCCGGCGAATTCCGGCTTCATCGCGAGCGGCACTCCTTGCGCATCGACCGGGATCGGGGTGCTCCCCGTCGTGTCCACCCCGAGGCCGATCACCTCGGAAGGATCGAACCCCGGTCGCTGCGTTTTCGCCTCTTCGATCGCTCCGGTCACGATGGCGACGAGACCATCGAGATAGTCCTGCGGATTCTGCCGCGCCACGTGTGGATCGGACGGGTCGGTGAGGATGCCCATCTCCCCGCTGGGATAGGGAAAGACCGTCGATCCCAGCTCCTCGCCCGTGTCGATATCCACCAGGAGCGATCGGCACGAGTTGGTGCCGTAGTCCAATCCGATTGTGCAGCGACTCATGGATCACGGCTATATCGGAAAACCCCACCTCATGCAAGCGATGCCAGACACGCCGCCGGGATTTCCCATTGTGACCCCGCGGAAAACTGCCACCTTGGCGGAAGCCCGCACGCCGACCATGGACATTCTCATCGCCGACATCCCGGAAGAGGGCCTTCATCTCGAAGGAGAGTTTCCCGCGAGCATCTTTGCCCTCGATCCGGAGGACAGCATCCGGCCGTGCGGACCGGTCCGCTACGCGATCGACGTCCACGCCTTCGATGACGTCCTTTCCCTCGAAGGGACGCTTCGCGGCCCCTTTCAACTGCAGTGCAACACCTGCCTCGAGTACTTCGATTTCGACGCCGATTTCACCGATTGGGGAACCGATCTCGAACTCGAGGATGGACAGCGTTCGTTCAACCTCCGGGAACTCGTGCGCGAGGAATTTCTCTTCGAACTGCCCTCTCACCCACGATGCGACGAGTTCGGAAGTCGCGCCTGCTGTCCGAAGGCCGAGTATCTGACCGAGGACCCGGGCACCGAGGATTCCGATCCGGAGGGCGAACCACCCTCCGACACCGCATGGGACGCCCTCGACCAGATCGAGTAGACCACGTCAGCGGCTCACGAGCCGGTATATGACCATCTTCCGGTCGGTGCGAAGAAGCCTTTCCGGTGCCGTCTCCGGGTGCGTGGCCTCACGCTCCCCCAGACCCACGGCCAGGAGCCGGCGCTCGTTGACGCCCACCTCGACCAGAGTCCTCACCACCGTCTCGGCCCGTTCACGCGAAAGCCGCAGATTGTCCGCCTCATCCCCTTCCGCCGACGCATGACCCTCCACGACGAACGCCGCATCGGCGAGTTCCGGAGCGTTCAGGGCGCGTCCTACCGCATGAACCAGCCTCTTCGACAACTCGCCGTCGAACTGAACCGAACCCGGGCGAAACGCGATCCGCTCGAAAACCAGTCGTGAGGCCGGGTCCACCGTGTATTCCACCACCCTTCCTCCGCCGTCACCAGACTCCGCCGATTCGACCCGAAGGACGGGCTCTTCCGCGTCTGCATCACGGACCTCGATCGTTTTGATTATCGAATCGGAAAAACCATTTCTTACCTGCTTCCATTGAACGCGTTCTGCTTGATTTACCGAAGGGCGCACGAGATCGGTCTCATGACGGCGCCGCGGGACGCCGTGAAGGGTTTCCCCCCGCAATCTCTCGACCAGCGCTGCCACCGCATCGCTCTCGCCAGACCTCGGCAAAACCTGTCTTCCCAGGAGGGTGTCCTCTTCCCATCGCTCTCGGCGGATTTCGGCGATCGAACGATCACCGGTCATCAGTTCACGGTCTTTTCCTCCCACGTCCCCGTCGAGAGAGTATGCTCTCGGGAGGCGTTCCCTCACCGGTGGACGCGCCACGGATTCGCGATGCCGGGCCTCTCGCTCCGCCGCACGCTGTCGATTCACAAGCGAAGCCTTGTTCGGCTCGCTGCCCGAAACAGGTGAGGCTATCGCCCCCACCGCTATCGCCAGGGCGCCGATCGCGGCCCGCTTCATCACTCCTCTCATCGGTCTTCCTCCCCTTCTCCACGCCACCTCACGCCCGGTCTCCCCGTCCTTCCGGCTCGTTGCATGCCGGAGAGAAAGCGGTAGTGTGCCCGCGTCCATCCAGCATGACCGAAGAAGCCAGCCCCCACAAGGATTTCATCCGCGAGATCATCGACGAGGACCTCGCCTCCGGGAAGCACGAGTCCACCGTGACCCGGTTTCCTCCCGAACCGAACGGTTATCTCCACATCGGTCACGCCAAGTCGATCTGTCTCAATTTCGGTATCGCGGCCGAATACGGAGGCCGTTGCCATCTGCGGTTCGACGACACGAATCCGGCGAAGGAGGAGACGGAATACGTCGAGTCGATCAAGACCGACATCTCCTGGCTCGGATTCGACTGGGGAGAACACCTCTACTTCGCCTCGGACTACTTCGAGCAACTCTACGACTGGGCCCTTCATCTTGTCGACGAGGGGAAAGCCTACGTCGACGACCAGGGGGCGGAGGAGATCCGAAAGGGTCGCGGAACACTGCAGGAACCGGGGATCGAGAGTCCCTGGCGGGATCGTCCCGCCGCCGAGAATCGCGATCTCTTCGAGAGAATGCGCGCCGGAGAATTCGCCGACGGCGAGAAAGTCCTCCGCGCCCGGATCGACATGGCGCACCCGAACATGAACCTGCGGGATCCCGTGCTCTACCGGATCGCACACGTTCCGCACCACCGCACCGCCAACACCTGGTGCATCTACCCGATGTACGATTTCGCGCACGGACAGAGTGACGCGATCGAGACGATCACCCACTCGCTCTGCACGCTCGAGTTCGAGCACCACCGTCCTCTCTACGAGTGGTTTCTCGAGAATCTGCCGGTTCCCTCGAAGCCGAGACAGATCGAGTTCTCGCGGCTCAATCTCACCTACACGGTGATGAGCAAGCGCAAGCTCCTCCAGCTGGTCGAGGAAAACCACGTCGATGGATGGGACGATCCCCGGATGCCCACCCTGTCCGGTCTGCGCCGCCGGGGCTACCCACCCGAAGCGATCCGGGCATTCTGTCACTCCGTCGGCATCACGAAATACAAGGCCACCCACGACGTCGGACTCCTCGAGAACGCGGTGCGCGGCGTGCTCAACCGGGATGCGCTTCGCTTCATGGCCGTGCTCGATCCGATCAAGGTCGTCGTGACCAACTACCCCGAGGACCAGGTCGAGGAGTTCGAGGCGATCAAGAATCCCGAGCAGCCCGAGTTGGGCACGCGCCGGATCCCTTTCTCCCGCGAGCTTTTCATCGAGAGGGACGACTTCATGGAGGATCCCCCCAAGAAGTTCTTCCGTCTCGCGCCCGGCAAGGAGGTCCGGTTCCGTTGTGCTTATTTCATCCGCTGCGACGAGGTGATCAAGGACGACGACGGCACCATCCTCGAACTGCACTGCACGTACGATCCCGATACCCGCGGGGGCGAGAATCCCCCTGACGGGCGCAAGGTCAAGGCGACGATTCACTGGGTCAGCGCACGGCACGCCCTGGAGGCGAACGTGCGACTCTACGACCGGCTCTTTTCCACCGAGGATCCGGATGCCGGTGAGGGATCATTCATCGATCACCTCAATCCGGATTCCCTGGTCGTCCGGGAGAGCGCCCGGCTGGAGCCGAACCTCTCCGCACTCGAGCCGGGAGAGACGGTCCAGTTCGAACGCCTCGGCTATTTCTGCCGGGATGCCGGAGGTGAAGATGGCGAAATTGCCTTCAACCGGACGGCTCCCCTGCGTGATTCGTGGGCGAGGGCCCAGAAGAAGGGGTAGGATTGTTGCGATTGCGGACGGGATCGAGGCGCGGTCGCTCGCTTGGGTTGGTGGGGGCCGGTCGATTTCCGCTGGCCGCTCGCTCACGCTTGCGGCTACTTCGGCGTTTGGGTTGATGGGGGCCGGTCGGCTTCCGCTGACCGCTCGCTCACGCTCGCAGCTACTCGGCGGTTGGGTTCGTGGGGGGACCGCTCGGTTTCCGCTGACCGCTCGCTCACGCTCGCAGCTACTCGGCGGTTGGGTTCGTGGGGGGACCGCTCGGTTTCCGCTGACCGCTCGCTCACGCTCGCAGCTACTCGGCGGTT
>Ga0180430_10003024_pt1 | contig 14698 bp, 11 predicted proteins | sample SS_ome_9_FD_132999 | JGI IMG/M metagenome (GOLD analysis project Ga0180430, IMG submission 132999) | Hypersaline lake sediment archaeal communities from the Salton Sea, California, USA - SS_1_S_2 metaG | ecosystem: Environmental > Aquatic > Non-marine Saline and Alkaline > Hypersaline >... | reverse complement strand
TTCGGTGATGCCAAGCTCGAAGCAGGTCGCCAGCATGTCGGTGTTGTAAGCGCCGAACGGCGTTGGAGGTGCAACGACGGCGAGCTCTTTTACGCCTGCGACTTGGGCCGGCACGGCGGTCATTAGAACGGTCGACGGGTACGCAGCCGCGCCGCCGGGAACACAAAGTCCGGCACGCTCCATCGGCAGGTAACGCTCGGCCAGGTATCCGCCGGGCCGCTCGATGCGGACGTCTTTATGCAGGATCGCTTCCTGGAACGTTCGGATATTCTCGCTGACGTTTTTGACCGCGCGAATCAGGTCGGGATCGGCGTTGGCGTGAGCTTTTTCAAGATCTTCGAGAGGCACGCGGATCGTCTCGGCCGTTAGGTCGGCACCATCGATCCGGCGGTTGAAGTCGAGCAGCGCCTCGATACCTTTTTCGCGGATGTCGGTCAAGATTCGATCGACGACCTGCACGGGCGTCAGTGGACTGCCGAAAACCTCGATCGTCAGTTGACGACCGCGTTCGCTGACAACGTTGCCCTGCGGACTTAGTCGCTCTCGGATTTCGTCCATTTCCGCTCGAATGTCACCCGAGCGCCCGTCGATTCGCCGAATATTCAGTTTCCCGCTCATTGGAGCCTCGCAATTGCATTGCAAGGGAGTGAGGGAGTAAGGGAGTAAGGGAGTGAGGACATGAAGTATTGCCTCGCTCGGTTACTTGCCTCGGTTCCATCCTCCCCAGACAAAGAGTGAAAGGATACGTTGCCGAAAAAAGTAGCGATCGTAAAAAAAAGCGCGCGGACAAAAAATACCCGCGCACTATGTGTTCATTGAGCGTTAAGCGTGGCGAGTCCGAGCCGAGTGACAGGGCGTACCTTGGCACTGCACAGACTGCTTGGTCGCTTATTCGCTTTCGATCGACTGGATCTTGACCGTCGTGTAAGCCTGACGATGTCCGGTCTTGCGACGGGAGTTTTTACGTCGGCGAATCTTCTGGACGATCAGCTTCGGACCCTGGACGGTGCCGACAACTTCGGCCTTGACCGAGGCTTTTTCGACCGTGGGCGTTCCGACCGTGACGGCTTCGTCCGTTCGCAGAGCCAAAACCTTGTCGAAGGTCAGTTCGTCGCCGGCGTTGGCCGACTCGCGGTAATCGATCGTAAGTTCTTGTCCCTCTTCGACTTTGAACTGTCGACCGCCATCTTCGATAATCGCGTACATGCTATCGATCCCGATACTTTTTATCCAACTGTTTACTAAATAACCGGTATATCAACCCGCGTAAGCTCCGTTTTGGGAGGCGGGTGAATGTTCTCTATTTTGCCCAGGCAATGCACTTGCTGTGAAAATAAACTACCATGTGCGAGGCTGGGCGAGCCGCTTCATAACAATGCAAACCGTAAAGGATACCGCAAACCCTGGCCTGATATCAAGGGGGGGCGGCACGATTCTCACACAAATGTGCGATTATGACGATCCACGGCTGGACTTATGATGAAGCGGTTTTGAATTGCGGCAGTGAATAGACGTGCACTTAACTAGGAGCCGTGGCCGTACTCTTTGCCGTAATTCTACATTTATTCGACCGATTCGACGCTCGACTGTAATTTTGGAGCGTCAAACCGGCGGAAATGATTAACCTTCGGTAAATTCGATCGGTCGGCCGTCGATGTCCGAACAGGCGAATTCCAGATGCTCAGGCGGGACCGAGGCGTCGTCGTGAATCCGGATAATGACACGGCCTTCGTCTTCGATTTGGGCGATTTCGCGTCGTTTACGGTTGTTCAAATATTCACCTACCTTGTCGGCGACGGTGACGTCGATATGAGCGATTTCCGACTGTTGGCTCGCAAGGATCAGCAGTCGGACGATTTCGATCGCCATCGTTTCGGGCGATTTCACCACGCCGGTTCCCAGGCAGTGCGGGCATTCGGCGAAGAGAGATCGTTTGAGGCTCGGGCGGATTCGCTGTCGCGTCATCTCGACCAGACCGAACGGACTGGTCCGCAAGATCTTGGTTCGAGCTCGATCTCGCTTGACCGAGTCACGAAGTGCTCGTTCGACGCCACGGCGGTGGCGTTCTTTTCGCATGTCGATGAAGTCATTCACGACCACGCCGCCGAGGTCACGAAGGCGAAGCTGTCGGGCGATCTCTTTCGCGGCGATCAGATTCATCCGGTACGCGGTTTCCTCGGCCGAATCGTCGGCGCGGAAGTTGCCGCTATTAACGTCGATCGCGACGAGTGCCTCGGTCTGGTCGATAACGATCGAGCCGCCAGACTCGAGCGGAACGGTCCGCTGGTACATCTTGGCGATCTCTTCGTCGAGACCGTACTTGTGGAAGAGCGGTTCGCGACCTTGGTAGAGCTTCAGTCGGCTGACGTGCCGGGGCATAACAAGTTGCAGGAATTCCTTCGCACGCTCGTACGCGTTCTCTTCGTCGATATAGATCGTGTCGACGTCCGCGGTGAAGATATCGCGGATCGTTCGAATGATCATGTCGCTCTCTTCGTAGATGTCGACCGGTCCGGGCAGTTTTTTGATCCGTCGGACGATCGCCTTCCACAGGCGGAGCAGGTATGCCAAGTCGCGAGAGAGTTCGCGGCGCGTTCGATCGGAGCCGGCCGTTCGGACGATGAATCCGAGTCCCTTGGGCGGGTTCAGGTCGAGCATGATATCGCGGAGTCGTCGGCGAGTATCTTCGTCTTCGACCTTTCGCGAGACGCCGACACGTCCGAGCGCGGGCATTAGAACCAGGTAGCGACCGGGAATGCTGATGTAGGTCGACAGGGTAGGCCCCTTCGAGCCGATTCCCTCTTTGATGACCTGCACGAGCAGTTCGTCGCCCCGTTTGAGGATGTCTTGGATCGGCGGTTTGACGCGTGGTCGGCCGTTGACGTTTCGGCCGCCGGACGATTTCATCGCTTCTTCCGGATCGTATCCGCCTTGGCGGAAGTATTGGGGCTCGACGTCGCTGATGTGGAGGAAACCGTTTCTTCCGACACCGAAGTCGACGAACGCAGCCTGGATACTCGGTTCCAGATTGACGACGACTCCTTTGTAGATGTTTCCGACGTAGCTGTCTTGACCGGTTCGCTCGATGTAGAGTTCTTCGAGGACGCCGTCTTCCATGATCGCAATCCGACATTCCTCGGGCTGCGACACGTTGATAAGCATTTCTTGTTTCATGGGGGTTACGTATACCTTCCTGATCGGCTTTGGCAGAGAAGGTACGCGCTGTCGTTTTTCCCGTCGGTTCATTGCACATCGGGCGGGGCGATTCGCTTGTTGCCCCGTGCAAGTTCCGGTCGCTGACGCTTAGTTGGCTATATCCGTGAGTTGTATCAGTCTCGGACCATGCCGACGTTTTTTATGGCTTTTCCGATGTCAGTTCGACACGATCGCGGACCCAACGTCCGGCGCCGATCGCGTCTTCCTTCAAATCGAGTGCTTGCATGATATCGCGAGGTCCGATTTCCGGTCCCTTATCCATTTTGATAACGCGGACGCGAAGTTGATCGCCCTCGAGTGAAAGTGTGTCGATCGCCTTACGGACATCGATTTCTTTCTCTTTACCAGGACGAACGATCGGCCAACTCGACGCGGCCATCAGTCGCTCGATGCCCTCGCGGGCGGCGGGAAGATGGTCCGTGTCGATCGATACATGGTAGCATGTCGCGGCGACTCTCGCTTTTTTCGTGCCCTCGGGAAGGAGCTCGGCCGAAAGGATATTCAAACCAGCGGGCGTAAATCGTGCCGATCGGCTAGCGATTTCTTCGCTCGATAGTTCGCAATCGACCAGTTCCAACTCCATTACTTCGTCCGTACTTTCAGTGCCAACAGCCAATGCCATCGGAAACGTCATTCGAAGGTGCGGATGAAATCCCTCGCTAAAACTAAGCGGTAATCGCGCGCGACGAAATGCCCGCTGAAAGGCTCGCATCATATCGCGATGTCCTACCAGCGTCATGTCGCCTTGTTTTGAAAAACGAATGCGTACTCTTTGTCGAACCATAGGTTCGATCCGGCTCTGTCGTCGCCGTTGACGACAGAACTCCCTGTGGGATGTCGTTCCGCTGAGTCGCCGATTCTTTCCGGCGCCCAGTAGGATTGACGTCCCTATCGTTAATTGATTTGTCCCTTCCGTCGCTCACTTTGAGCGGCGGAACCTCAGGCTGGTCGACCGATTTGAAAAAAAGTCTCGGCCGATGCCTGCTTTCGACGCGTCGCACGTCAGTGTCGATTCGGTGGCTCAATGTTTTGCCGGCCGGTCGACCCATCATTGCGACGTGTCGTTTTTGTTTCGTATAGTCGATTCCATCCAGGCGAAACCTTCAAAGTATCGCTCCGGTTGAAATCTCGATTTGGTTTGTATCTAACCTGTTCCTGATCGATAAGTCGAAGACCGTCGATACGGGCGAATTAGATGTCGCCGTTTTTCGGAATTCGACGTCTGTTTTCTTCTCGTAAGTAAGCCTTGATGTCCCGCGCGTGTTCCATTTCCATCACGTGCTCGGCGACCGCTTGGCACTGTTCGATGGTGACGTGGCGGACCATGTTCTTGATTTCGGATATCGCAATGGGCGTGACGCTGAAGCGGCGGAGTCCAAGTCCTAATAGCAGCATCGTATAAAGCGAGTTGCCGCTCATCTGGCCGCACATGTTGACCGGGATTCCCTTTTTGTCCGCTTCCTCGATCGTCCGGCGAACAAGTCGCAGGACGGCCGGGTCGGCCGGGTTGTAGAGGTCGACAACGCTACTGTTGCTCCGGTCGACCGCCAACGTATATTGGACCAGGTCGTTCGTTCCGATGCTGAGGAAGTCGACCTCTTCGACGAAACGGTCGATCTGCACGACGGCAGCGGGTACCTCGACCATCATGCCGATCTTGATGTCCCGATTGAACGGGATTCCCTTTTCCTCGAGATCTTCATAAACGTCGGCCAATACCATCTTCGCTTGTCGCAGCTCCATCAGCGTGCTGACGAGCGGGAACATAATCCAGACGTCGCCCAGGACGCTGGCGCGGACGGCGGCGCGAAGTTGCTCGCGGAACATCGGCAAGTTTCGAAGCGACAGTCGGACACTTCGCAAGCCGAGGAACGGATTTCGCTCGTCCACCGGATCGGCCATTTGCGGAACTTTGTCGGCACCCAGGTCGAACGTGCGGATCGTAACGGGTCGGCCACCCATTGCTTCGACGACTTTTTTGTATGCCTGGTAATGAACTTCTTCGTTGGGCAGCACATCGCGGCTGAGGTAGAGGAATTCGGTTCGGTATAGACCGATACCGTCCGCACCTCGTTCGACGCAGTGATCGACCTCGTAGGGGAACTCGATATTCCCATAGATGTCGACTCGCGTGCCGTCGAGCGTCTCGGCCGGCAGATCACGCAGCGGCAGAAGCTTCGCCGCCGCTGTTTGATGATCCTTTTCGTGCTGGCGGTATTTTGCTAGCGTTTCTTCGTCCGGCTGCAGGATGACGATACCTTCATCGCCGTCGATAATGATCGTGTCACCATCGGTCAGCTCCGACAGCAGCGGTCCGGTTCCGACGACGGCAGGGATCTCGAGTGCCTCGGCAACGATCGCCGTATGGCTGCTCGGTCCGCCCAGTTCGGTGACGAAACCTTGAACGTTCTTGCGGTCGAGGTTCGCCGTCTCGCTGGGAGTAAGATTTTGTGCGACAACCAATGCGGGCGAGTTCAGCTGCGAAAGCGTTCGTCGTTCGCCGCCAAGAAGATGATGCAACAGCCGCTGTTCGATGTCCGAGACGTCGTTCGCCCGTTCGGCCAGGTGCTGACTTTCGAGCTGTTCGAAGACCTGGACGTAGCGACGGAAAACTCGCGAGACGGCATACTCGGCCGCGTAATGGCGGTCGCGAATCATCTCTTCGAGCTCGGAACGAAGATGCGCGTCGTTAAGCATTTGCAAGTGCGCACCAAAAATCGCGCCATACTGATTGCCAAGCTCCGACGAAACCGCGTCTTGGTTTCGCGTGATTTCTTGGCCGGCGGCGTCGATAGATTCAGACAGACGCGCGAGTTCGCTTTCCACGCGGTCGGGCTGAATCAGTTTGCGGTGGACGGCGACTCCCTCGCAGTCCACGATCATAGCCTCACCGATCGCCACGCCGGGCGATACGGCGATTCCGTTGAGTTTCTTCATCCGACAAAATGTTTCCGATTGTAGGGCGACCTTCGGACGTTTGTCTCGCGGTCAGCCATTGATCATGCGGACGACTTTTCCGGCCGTCCGAAAACCGATTCTTTCAAAGGTCGACATTGCTGCCACAAATATAATGGGGCCGGTAAGGGTCGAGCGTTTCGGTCTTCTCTTTCTCTATTTTCACTCGCAAGTAGTTGTCAGCATCGGGCGAAGTCTTACTGCCCACCGATCTGCTGGCGACTACCTGCTATTAATTTTGTTCGTTCGAGGCCGACTCTTCCTGGAAACCACCTTCGATCAGCGCGGCGATCGCGTCAATCGCGTCGGCGGCGTCCGGTCCGGTCGCCTCTAGTTCAATGATTTGTCCGACGTCGATTCCAAGCGATAGGACTTGAAGGATGTTCGTCGGGTCGACCGTTCGATGTTCTTTGGTCAGCGTAACTTGAGCTTCGTACCGAGAGGCGACGATTCCGATCAAGTGCGCAGCACGAACGTGAACCCCTTCCGCATTGGGAACGGTCACAGATCGATTGGCGGTTAAATCGGAATCGGACATTAGGTTTTTAGCCCCTGATAGCAAAGCTCGAAATGCGCGGTATCATTTGTTGCCGCATGTCTTTCGCGAGCAAGCCTGCCGTGTCTCAACCGTGATCGAGCGACACAGAAGTGGCTCGATCCGTCAGTGGGCGCCTCTGTCATCGACCTTGCAATGCGTCGGCGCGCAACGGGCGGCAGCGTGCTTGCGATTTCATTTCTTTTCGCAAGGACGCAGCGCGTTATTCGCGAAAATGATCGTCGTCCGCGTCGGAGAGCAATTGAACGACCGCATCGACCGTTTCCGCTTGGGCCAGAAAACGACGGAACGTCTCGTGACGCAGTTGTTGCGAAACGTTTTCCAGAGCGCGAAGATGATCGCTCGGTCGGTCCGGTGGCGAAACGAGCAAGAAAAAGGTAAAGACTTTGTCGCCGTCAAGGCTGGCGAAATCGACGCCGACTTTACTTACCGCGACCGTGCCGACAAGCTCGGTAATGCTCGGATGCGTCGTATGCGGTACGGCAATACCGAATCCGATACCCGTGCTGCCGAGCTCTTCGCGTTTCATGAGAGCTGCAATAATGTTTTCTTTTTCGTCCACGGCGACTTTACCCGCTTCGACGAGCGCTTCGACCATTTCGACGATGACGCCTTTTTTGTCCGAAGCTGTTAGGTCGACGTTAATCGCGCCATTGCAGATGTAATCAGCAAATTTCATCCACTTAATCTCCAAATTCGTTTCCACCAAGTGGCGATTTCACAGGACGACGAGGGTGTCCAACTATCAAAGCTAACCAGGTACCGTTCGAACGGTTCGCGGTCGTTCGAAAAGCTTAAGCCCCCAGTGGTGAAAATATCCACCCCATGTCGTCATGGGAAATTTCCCATGCGACCGACTTAAATAAACCTTTCGTCCGATCCCCGCGAAGGGACGTTCGATGTTGCACGCTCGGTGTGATCGCCAATAGTTATATTACAGCGTCGTTTTGCGAACCTTTATTGTTCGAAAACGGGCCGCTTCAAGGCGAAAGGTACACACCAGGCGTCGATTCGGTTCGGTCGGCTCGTCGAGACGTTTGCTACCCGAAGGAGCGGTCGTCGACGGTAGTCACGGCCGAACAGCGGTCTGCTTGCTTTTTTTAGCGTGAATCGCTTGCTTGGATGTTGATTATTCCGTTTCCGGCTCAGCGCCGAGTTCCATTTCCGCTTCTACTTGTCGGTGCCCGCTGCGATGGCGATCTTGTAATCGCTCTTTATACTTTCGCAACTGTTGGCTAATTTTGTCGACCGCCGAGTCGAGCGAAGGCATGAGGCCTCCCTCTTCGGCAGTTGCTACGAAATCGTGCTTGTGTTCGGCCGAAACCTGCAAGTCAACGATCGGCGTCTCACGATGCTCGAGGTTGACCGTTATTTCGATCGAGGTGAGTCGGTCGAAAAAACGAGTTAGTTTCGAGACTTTATCCCGAATGGCTTCTTGTGTTCTATCGCTCAGATTGCCGTGCCTAGCCGAAATTTGAATCTGCACCGAGCTACTCCTTCCTATCAAACCACACTTAGTGACCAGTTCAGCGATGGCTTTCGCTATACACCGATCGGTCGGTAAATACCAGCGTGGGGCAACAATGAAGTCACCCTCTTCAGTTTAGCTTCGAATTCAATGGATGAAAGGGGGGGCGGTCAGTCGACCGACCCATTCTTTCTTGGAAAATACGAAATTCAACACTAATTAGGGGAGTCTACTGCGCTTGCGCAAATTCCCCGTTAATATAATGTAAGACAATATCGGCGGCTTCGTGGTTCAAAATCCACTAGAGAGGATATCTCTACCGTGTTTCTTGCAACCGATTATCAATAAGGGGAATTCCCCCTTTCATTCCGGTAATTACAATCAATCGCTATATTAAAAGGCGTCGAACCTCCCGATTTCTCACGAGATAAATAAAAGACGCATCGATTTTTTTTGAAAAAAACGCCAACTTAATGAAGCACGATCGCATAAATAAGTGAAATTATGTGCGCTTTGCTTGCTGAGACGATTGAATTGTGAAAAGTTTTCGAGTAGTGTAATTAGGTTTACTTCTTGCGGCCGCATTACGGGCCGAAAAAATCACGATTGTTTCATACTTTCTATTGCATATTTGGTATCTTCACCGACCTGGTCGCGATGTTTTTGCCACATCCCCAACAAGACGACGTCGGTCGGTTTGATCATGTCGAAGGTATATTGGATCGCTCGCCGGACCGATTCTTGCGTTTTGCAGTGTCGGCCTGCTCCGAGGACTTTAAATGCGATGCAAGGCTTATCGACCTGCCTAATTGTGTGAATCATCCCTTTTCGGGCTTCTTCTTCAAAATATTCTTCGCCAGGAGATTTGGGCGCAGCGCGACCGGTGTTTCGTATGTCGTAACTTACGCGATAGAACGATCCCATATAGAAATCGACGTCCCAATCGCGGTTGGCTGCGTAGTCGATGACCTCGTGATTGTGGGTGCAAAGGCCGACCATTAGCCCTGCATCACGGCACATCTTTAAGGTTTCTTGTGCCTCGTCGAGCTTTCCCTGGGTCATCAGTCGGTCGGTCGTCCCGCCGAAATGCTGGATTCCAATCGGCCGAGGACGCATCTGCAGGATCCGCTTCAATTCTTCCTTGGCCTTTGCTCCGGGACTGCTATAGAAGGTAGGAATCCATTTCATGTCCTGCCCGGTCTCGTAATATTGCCTCAGCAATGATTCCATGGCGGTTCCGCCAATCTGGCAGGTATTAATGCCACATTGCCGGCATCGCAGCAGTAGTTCGAGTCCGCGACGCGAGTCGCGATGGAAGTCGCCCATTTCGCGACTCAGTTCGCGCGTTAGGTGAGATCCGCCTTTGATCGGGTTGTGCCCGACCAAGATTCGCGAGATATCGTGCTCGCCCCACCGGACGGTAGGAAGAGGAGCAGAGGGATCGCTGAGATTCTCATCTCCTGTCGCGATATTCGTGGCCCGTAGAACCGAATCGAGCGCCGTTGCTGCCATCAGAGCTCCGCCCGTTTGACAAGCCTTTTTCCCGAATAAGCGACGCGATATTCGCTCCATAGGTGGGTATCCTTCAACTGGGCGGTCTGTTCGGTTTGTAAGATTCGAGCGTATTCGCTAACGCGCTGCTCTTGTAAAGTTCATATTTAGATTCTACTCCGCAAAGATCGGTTTTGGCAAGTCCATAAGTTGAAAATAGGGGTTCGTCTCAGGTGATTCCCTTGCCGGATTCTTCTTAGCGACACCTCGTGAATCGAGGATAGGTAATCTTGAAGACTTACTGAATAGTGAATGAGTGTATATTTCTCAGTGGTGTTCAGTCGATTTCCTGGAGTCATGCACATTGAAGACGAATCGATATTGCAAATACTACTTCCGGGTTATTTGTGTAGAAATGTTGCATTAGGCTGCGAGGCTGATACAATGTGGATAATCGCTAATATATACCTATATTATCCGCCGATGTCGTCGGAGCGATTTTGTTCTATTTTTTGCGATCGTAGATTCCAAGAAAAATAGGACATTGATGGAGGTGCGCGCACACGTAAATTATGGTGATCTTTTAGATCGCTTTTGTTGACCGACAGGAATGAAATATTGCTGTCATGTCGTTGCCCGCCTCCTCCTAATGAGACACCATGGGATTAACGCCGAAGGAGAATCGAACAGATGGCAAGCTCAACGGTTTATCGGAGCGCCCTGTTTGTTGATTTCGACAATGTCTTTATCAGCCTAGAGGAGCATTCGAAGCAAGCGGCGGACAACTTCGGCTCGCAGCCGATGCGCTGGTTGTCATGGCTCGAAAAATCGCTCCCTGCCCATGTCGGTTGGGAGTCGACTCGCCGACGTATTCTTTCGCGCCGAGTCTATCTCAATCCCCGTCAGTTCGGACGATTTCGTAGCAGCTTTGTGCGCAGTGCGTTCGAGACGGTCGACACGCCCGCGCTAACGAGCACGGGCAAAACCAGTGCCGACATTCACATGGTGTTGGACATTATGGAACTGCTCGAGCATCCGACGCCGTTCGACGAGTTCATCATTCTTTCGGCCGATGCCGATTTCGCGCCCGTCCTGATTAAGCTTCGGAAGTGGGATCGGCGGACGACGATCATGGCGGTCGGCGATGCGTCGCCTTCGTACCTTGCGTCGGGCGATCTTGTTCTTAAACGGAGCGATTTCCTCGCGGTTTTGCTCGAAGAGGGCGGTGTCGAACCGATCGAGCGTCGCCGCGCGCTTTCGCCCACCGAACGGGCGGACATCAAGCAGTGCGAGGATTTGATCTTACGTCACGTTCAGTCGGCGGCCGGCCCGGTATTCATGTCCGTGCTCGCGAAGCATGTTCGCGACGCGTTTCCGCGGATCGCGTCCGACTGGAGCGGGTATCCTTCGTTCAAAGATTTTTTGGCCGCACTTGCGCTGCCCGGGCTTGCAACGTCGAACATCGCGCCTGGCTTTGTTTACGATCCGTCGCGCCACGAGCATCCCGACGCGCAGACCGGCACGTTCGATCGCGGTGAAGCATTTCGTCAGCAGCATCCGCTACTCGATCCGGTCGCGCGGAAAGTCAACCGTCAGACCGACACGCCCTATCTGTTGCCCGACCAATATGCGACGGTCTTCAAACTGATCGCCGACGTGATCAACGAGAGCGGTTACAATTTGACGACCGTTTCGAAAAGTGTACGCGATCGGTGCAACGATCTGAACTTGGCGATCTCGCGTCAGCAGATTAGCTTCATTTTGCGAGGTATCGTTTTCGCCGATCATCTGCTCGGTCAGCAGGCTGAAGATCCGATCGATCTAGCGTCCCATTTCTTACAAAATACGTACGCTTTGTGCGAGAGTTCGCAACTGATTCTCTCGGCCGACGAGCGTGAAGCGGTCGCGCTTTGGCTAACGCGAGGGAATCCGATTGCCGAACCGCTGAATCTTCCTCCGCTCGCTGTGGAGTCTCCGCCGGCTCGGACGCTGCAAGATCCGCAGGGTGGACCGCCGATTTTCGTGCGTGTTGACGAGGCCCGCTTGGCCACATATTCCCAGTGGGTTCGTGATTATATCGCAAAGTCCGACAGTGCCGTGCCGATGGCAACGTTGGCGACCGAAATGCACGGCTTGTTCCCCGAGTTGCGACAAGACTGGGGCGGTTGCAAAACGCTCAAGCTTCTGCTTCGTCAGTTGGAGCTCGGCGGGCTGGAGTTGTCGAGCGAGTCGCCCGGTTTTATTTTCGATCCGGCGAGACATAAACTACCTTCGCAGCAACCGGCCGGTCCGCAGGCTGCCAGCGCACGCGAGATCGAATTCCGCCGCGAGTATCCGCACCTTTACGAAGTGGCCCAGCGGTTGCGCAGTTCGATCGGCATGCCCTATCTGCTTCCCGAGGAATACGCGTGCGTCTTTGTTGAAACGGCGCGAGAGATCAATACGGCCGGCTTCGATTTGTCCGAGACCTCGAAGCGAGTTCGTGACCGATGTCGCAGCGAAACGACGAGCATTGCGCGTCATCCGATCAACATTATTCTTCGTTGGATCATGTTCGCCGACCACCCGCTCGGTCAGCAGCCCGAGACGCCCGACCAGTTGGCTCGCCACATGTTCGAGAACATGGAAGTGCAGTCGAAAGAGAAGGGGATCACGCTCTCGGCCGACGAAAAGGAGCTAGTGTGGCAGTGGCTGACTTTGGCATTGCCTGACCATTTCGAAATCGAGACGCGGCAAGCGAAGGACGAGGCAACGGTGCAGTTCGGTGCGGGTATCGTCGACGAGGATACGTCGGCCGAGATCGAGACAACCGAAGCGGACGATGTGGAGCATGTTGACCCGATCGTCGCCGATGGTTTGTCGGTCGAAATCGATCATGCCGACGACCTGACACAGGTCGAGGATCTCGGTCTTTATCAGGTCGGCGAGTCACAGGTAGAGCCGCCCGTTGAACTGGAATTGACCGCGCCGGTAGACAGCGATCTATTTGCAGAGCCGCCGAACGAACCTTGCGAATTGGCAACGGATGGCCAAAAAGAAAGTGAGGAAGCGCCCGTCGCGGAGCCCTTTCCAGGATTACTCGAAAACGTCGATTCAGCGTCAGGCCAGCAATCAGTCGAACCCTTACCAACGGCCGATGTGGATATTCAATCACCCGAGCAGCCATCGTCTACCGCTGTTCCGGAAGCTTCATCGGAAACCGTTCTAACGCCGCCGAGTGCCGATTCGGGACCGACGAATCACGAGCAGCTTATTAACGAAATTATGTCGCCCTCTACCGAGCGTTCGTCGCCGACCGACATCCCGCATCAGCAGCAGGTCGAGGGTCCGATGGAGATGCTAACGGACGTCGGTCCTCCGGTATTGCCCGAGCTACCGACGGGCGACATCTTCGAGAGCGAGGATTCGCTTCCCGGGCTTCCAGGCGAATTCGAAATCACGTCGGCGGACCCGTCCGACACATCCGTCGGTTCGACGGCAGGCCTGATTCCCGAGGGCGAGCCTCCGGCCGACGACACGGACGATTCATTCATCTTCGAACCGCCCCCGTCGACTGACGAAGACACGATCGTACACAGCGACTCGTTGTCCGATCCCGCGTCTGAAGATCCCGCCTGCGAAGTCACTCATACCGAAACGATCTCAACCGGCGATAGCGGCCTGATCGGCCCGTTGGACGCCGATGCTGTCGATCCGTCTGAGGAAGAGGACGGGCAGAACGAAGATCCGTCGTAGCGTACAAAGCCTGGGAACGCCGATCTCCTGATCGGCAAGGGCTTGCAGATGGCGATGTTCTTGATCCGTACGATGGCTCTCCGAAGCCGTCGAGAGTTGATGCCGGGCTTAGTTTGTTGTCGGATTGATGTTAATGGGATTTTCTCGTCTTAACCAAGATCGACGACGAATTTCGACGGGATCGGAGTCCCGTCGTACGTGCCAATCAGGAGATTGGCGATCCCAGGGGAGTTCATCGGCGTTGTAGCGAAATTTCCCTACTCCCTTACTCCCTCACTCCCTTCGATCCCCTCACTCTCTTTCCAAATCCCAAGTCCCTCTGCGCGGGCTTGGTTTTCGGCTTCGGTTAGGCGGTCTTTGGCCGACTGGCTGAATGGGAAGCCGGTCATCGCTTCGGCCAATCCGTTGCGGACCAACTCGACGGCGAGTTCGCGGTCGTCGACCCAGAGGTGGGCCAGGTATCGGCCGTATTTGTCGCGCGACGGACCGTCGAGCTTGATTCGGACCTTGCCTGCTGCAAAGAATTTTTCTGCGAACTCGGTCGCCTCTTTGGCAAACGGTTCCGGTGGTCCGTCGGGATAGAACATCTCGGGCGTGTCGGCGCCGATCAATCGAATGGAATTTTTGTAGCCGGCCAGCCGAACCGTATCGCCATCGACGACACGTTCGATTTTATAGATTTGCCCGTCGACGAGATCGTCCGTCGAAGGTTCGGGCTGCGGTCCAGGAGTGAAGAGGTCGGGCGATTCGGCAGGGGAGTCGTCGCTCGGGAAAAGGAGCTTGTCGATAAGCTCGTGCGACCCTACGGTAAAGGCTCCGAGGATGATGCCGACAGCAAGCGTACAGATCAATACCCGCCAGTCGGTTGTTAGTAGAGCGCGAATAAACCGTTGCCGCTTGGGTGCCATAGCTGAAACCTCATCGATGAGAAGGGTTCGCTACGACACGCTCGGGAGGCGGGCAGCAGCGACCTTTAATTGTGACTGAAATCGAACGCTCGGGGAGACGATATCCCCACCGGACGTTGAATATAACGTTTTCGGCAGTCACTGCAAAGGTCGAATCGGAGTTGCTGCACGATCTGGTCGCCGATTTGCTCGTCTTCGATGTCTTCTATCGTCTCGATTACTTCGTCGAGTTCTTGAAGGTAATCGCGGTCGGCGTCGTCTTCCGTCCAGGTTGTGGAACCGAGCGACGCGCGGACTTCGATTCGAACGGTGTAGAGAAGGTCGTCTTCGACATCAAGGGGGCGGTGACACATCGAGCAGCTTTTTTCG
>Ga0180430_10003023_pt1 | contig 14700 bp, 8 predicted proteins | sample SS_ome_9_FD_132999 | JGI IMG/M metagenome (GOLD analysis project Ga0180430, IMG submission 132999) | Hypersaline lake sediment archaeal communities from the Salton Sea, California, USA - SS_1_S_2 metaG | ecosystem: Environmental > Aquatic > Non-marine Saline and Alkaline > Hypersaline > Sediment... | reverse complement strand
GCCAATTGGCCTTTTGAGAAATGGTGCCTGTATGACGGGGGGCTGCGCGTACCTTTCATCGTCCGCCGGCCCGGTAAAATCGCTCGTGGCGGCGCGACCGACGCGATGGTGAGTTTTGCGGATATTCTGCCCACGATTATCGACGCCGCCGGTGGCGAGCGTCCCAAAGATATTGACGGGCTCAGTTTCATGGGCGTTCTCGAAGGAAAAAGCAAAACGCATCGCAAAGTGGTCTTCGGCACGCACACGGGCAACGACAACGGCGGACCGGGCATCGCCAACCACTGTCCGGCCCGCACGATCCGCACGGTTGCGCACAGGTATATCCTGAATCTCGAACCGAATCGCACGTTTACAACTCACATCACCGGATGCCGCAAGGGCCCGCACCACCTGCCGTTCTGGGCCTCGTGGGTCCGCAAAGCCAAGACGGACGCCAAAGCCGAAAGAATCGTCAAGGCCTACCAGCATCGCCCGGGCGAAGAGCTCTACGATCTGGAGGCCGATCCGCACGAAATGCACAATCTCGCCGATTCTCCCGAATGCTCGACGCTCCTGGATTCAATGCGAAAACGGCTTGCGGAATGGTGCAAACAGCAGAATGACACTGTTGCGTGGAAACACCTTAAGGCCAAGGGTTCGCCAGGCGGTCGGTAGTCGCCGTATCGGTGCTACCGGATGTTCAGGATTTTGGCGACCTCGGCGCAGATATCGTCAGCCGAAACGTTGGCTGCGCCGATCCTGAGTCTGATCTCGTCGATCGAGGCTTTTGTCAAGAGTATGGATTCTATTATCTCGCCGCGCAGATGCAGTTTGGGGAACTGTTCCGGTTGCGGTACGATGAGCCACCGCTTGCCCCTCTTTGCGAGATTCAACGAACCGCGGAATCCTTTGAGGCTGCAGGTGGCTACATTGCCCATGATCGTGCATCGTGTGGTGGTTTCGGCGGTGGATAGTTCAGGTATAATCAAATCCAGTTTCGCCTTGTCTTTTGCCGCCCGCCAGGCCTTGGCGCCGTATTCCTTGGCGCCTGCGGCGCCGATTTTCATCAGCGCCTTCTGAAAAGGCATCGTCTTGACCATGTATTCCTTGTTTTCGGTCGAACAGTCATAACACGCCACCGCCGCACCGGCGTCTCCGGCTGCGATCGCCTTCAGCATGGTCAAAACCACCTCTTTCGGTCCCGAAGGCGCAGGTGGAGTTTCTTCCTCAGCGCCGCCGCCGCATCCGAAATGCAGGCCCGCGCAAATAATCGCCGCCGTCATCAAACTCCACGTGTTACGCATCGTGTTTTCCCGGTACTGACAACTCTAACGGATTTCCTGTTTCGAGCTTATTACCAGTATAACCTGTTCCTGGTCCCTAATGACAGGATGCAGGCAGATTGCGGTCAGTGACCGCGGTAAGTTCAAACCATCGTCGTTACTACCTTTCGACAAGCAGTTCGACCGGTCATTTGCTTGACCCGGTCGGTAATCTCCTTTTATACTACCGCGGCGCTCGGGATTGTGCAACATGGGGAGGCAACCGACCGATCTCCGGCACTTCGAGATTTGCCCGGCGCATCACGCTGGAACTGGCGGGAAAAAATGAAATCGACGAACGTAACATGGCATGGAGGGAAAGTCAGCGCGGCAGATCGCGATGCGCTTATGGGCCAGCGCGGTTGCGTGGTCTGGTTGACCGGATTGAGCGGTTCTGGAAAGAGCACTATCGCCCGGAGCCTTGAATCGCAGCTCGTGGGCCTGGGTCATCCGGCGTACGTTCTGGACGGCGACAATGTCCGTCAAGGGCTTAATTCGGATCTGGGCTTCTCGCCCGCCGACCGCGAAGAAAATATACGTCGAATCAGCGAATTGTCCGCGCTCTTCGCCGACGCGGGTATTATTACTATAGCGGCGTTTATTTCACCGTACCGCACCGGACGGGCTCGCGCCCGCCGGATCGTCGGTCCCGAGAGGTTCGTCGAGACTTACGTCGATGTCTCTCTTGACGAGTGCGAACACCGAGACCCCAAGGGTCTTTACAAGCAGGCGCGCGCCGGTCTGATCGCTGACTTTACCGGTGTTGACGCTCCTTACGAACCACCGGAGAATCCGGAGGTCAGGATTACCCCCGACCAGGCGACAGCGACTGAAGCGGCCGACAAAATCGTGGAGTATCTTCGAAAACGTGAGTTCATATAACATAACGCATATGAAGCAGTTGGAGTCTGAGAGCATCCACATCATGCGCGAGGTGACCGCCGAGTGCGATCGCCCGGTGATGCTGTATTCGGTAGGCAAGGACTCCTCGGTGATGGTTCGCCTCGCCCGCAAGGCCTTCGCTCCCGGAGGGCTTCCGTTCCCGCTGCTGCACGTCGATACCACGTTCAAGTTCCGCGAGATGATCGAGTTTCGCGACAAGTTCGTCCGCGACATCGGCGCCGAACTGATAGTCCACGTGAACCGGGAAGCGTTGGAGCGGATAGGACCGGCCGAGAACTGGACGTGCGCGATGTGCGCCGACATTCTCAAGCGTGAGGCGCTGGTGACGGCCCTGCGGGACGGTCAGTTCGACGCGGCTTTCGGGGGGGCGCGCCGCGACGAGGAAAAGTCGCGCGCCAAGGAGCGGATACTCTCGTTCCGCGACGAGTTCATGCAGTGGGACCCCAGGAACCAGCGCCCCGAGTTGTGGAGCCTCTATAACACGCGCCGCGCCAAGGGCGAATCGTTCAGGGTCTTTCCGCTGTCGAACTGGACGGAGTTGGATGTTTGGAATTACATCCGGATCGAGGATATACCGATCGTTCCTTTGTACTTCGCCAGGAAACGCCCTGTGATCGAGCGAGACGGGATGCTCCTCCTTGCCGGCGACCTCAACAAACCACGCCCCGGTGAGGAAGTCGTGGATATGACGGTCCGCTTCCGCACGCTTGGTTGCCAGTTGTGCAGCGGGGCTGTTGAGTCTACTGCCGAGACGGTAGAGGACATCATCGCCGAAACCACGATCGCCAGGCATTCCGAGCGGGAGAATCGGGCCGTCGACCAGGACCGGGAAGGCTCGATGGAAGAGAAGAAAAAGGATGGATACTTTTAATTCCTAACTGATTATGGACGCGATAACGACACTACAGGAAGACGCCGGCAAGGACCTGCTGCGGTTCGTAACTGCCGGTAGTGTGGACGACGGCAAGAGTACGCTGATCGGGCGTCTGTTATACGAATCCAAGGGTATCTATGAGGATCAGTTGTCTTCGGTGGTCCAGGCGTCTGCCCGCGTGGGCTCGACCGGTGGCGATTTGGATCTCGCCCTGGTCACCGACGGTCTGCGGGCCGAACGCGAACAGGGCATAACTATTGATGTGGCATATAGATACTTCTCGACGCCACGCCGTAAATTCATTATCGCCGATACCCCCGGACACGAGCAGTATACCCGCAATATGGCCACCGGAGCATCGACCGCCAGCCTGGTAATCATACTCATCGACGCCCAAAAGGGGGTCATCACCCAGTCCAAACGGCACGCGTTTATCGCCGCGCTTCTGGGTATCCCGCACGTAGTGGTGGCGATTAACAAGATGGACCTGGTCGACTATTCCCGCGAAGTATACAAGTCGATCCGCCGCGAGTTCACCGAGTTCGCCGCGAAGCTGGAAATTCGCGATCTCACGTTCATACCGGTCAGCGCCCTGAAAGGCGACAACGTGGTCGACCGCAGCGACGCGATGGACTGGTACAGGGGCAGCGCGCTGTTGAATCATCTTGAGACCGTCCATATCGCTTCCGATCGGAACCTGATCGACCTGCGTTTCCCCGTGCAGTACGTTCTCCGTCCGGACAGGACGTTCAGGGGATATCTGGGAACGGTCGCCTCCGGTACGATCAAGCCGGGCGACGATGTCATGATTCTTCCCGGAGGCATGCGAACCCGCATCGAGACCGTCTTCGGGCCTGAGGGCGATCTCGGCGAGGCATTTCCGCCTCTGGCTGTTGGAGTAACGCTCGCCGACGATATCGACGTCAGCCGGGGCGACACCATCATACACGTCAACAACGTTCCGAGGGTCGATCGGGAACTTGACTCCATGATCGTCTGGATGTCCGAAGAACCGATGCTTCCGGGCAAACAGTACCTGTTCAAACATACAACTCGAATGACGCCCGGGCGGATTTCCAACCTGCGCTTTCGAGTGGACGTCAACACGCTGCACCGCGACCGGGCCGATAGGCTCGCCCTCAACGAGATCGGGCGGTGTGTCGTCTCGCTTGCCCGCCCGATCGTTTACGATCCCTACACCCGCAATCGCCAGACCGGATCGTTTATCGTAATAGACCGCCTCACCAACAATACGGTGGGCGCCGGTATGGTGCTCGACCGCGACCCCAACAAACTGGCCGTCTCGCCCGAGAAGCAGGTTCGCACCCACAAGAGCGGGCACGTACAGTCTCACGCCAGCGGGATACCCGAACTGCTGCGGGCCGAGCGCATGGGCCACAAGCCCGCGACTATCTGGTTGACCGGGCTTCCGAGATCGGGCAAGAGCACCATCGCATACGAACTGGAACGCAAACTGTTCGCCGCGGGCGCTAATTGCTGCGTCCTGGACGGGGAGAACGCGAGACTGGGATTCAGCAAGGATCTGGGTTTCAGCGCCGATGACCGCTGCGAGAATCTCCGCCGGTCCGCTGAAGTGGCCAGAGTGATCAACGGGGCGGGGATGATCTGCATTTGCGCGTTCGTTTCACCGTACCAGTCAAGCCGCGAACGGACCCGCGAGATACTCGGGCCCGAGCGGTACATAGAGGTATACCTGTCGGCCCCGGTAGACGCCTGCCGCAAGCGGGACGCTGAACTGTACGAACTGGCCGACAGCGGCGAGATCAGCGAGTTTTCCGGAGTAACCGCCCCTTACGAAACGCCTCAGTCCGCGGACCTGACAATTCCAACGCACGAAATCGACCTTGAAGAGAGCACCGAGCGGATTATCGCGCTGCTCCGGGCGAAGGGTGTGATCGGATGAGGATGAATCCGGTCGATTTGCTAAAGTAGTGTAACACCATGCCAAAGATACTTGAAGTCATTCTGTTGGTTGTTATTTCCGTGGCTTGGGGGCTGTCTATAAACTTTATTTTCGAGATTCTTCGCGGTCGTCGAAACCGCCGCTGCCGAGATGCCGACAGTTTCGAGGGCGACGCGTCATGATCCCGCTGGACGAACTGCTGACCGCCTGCTACTTCACGAATCCGGTGATGTTGATCGGATGCCTGCTGGGCGTGGGGTTGTTCATCGGGACCCTGGCGGGGCTGTTCGGCGTTGGCGGGGGGTTTCTGACCGTTCCGATACTCGAGTCGCTTTTCGGGTTCAACTTCACGATTTCCGTCGGCAGCAATCTTGCTTCCACCGCCGGGATGAGCGCCGCCGGTGCGGCCAGGCACGGGAAGCTGGGCAATGTGGAACCTCGGACCATGATATTGCTGTCGCTGGGCGCCGTACCGGGCGCACTGCTCGGGACGGAGATACACCAGTGGTTCTACGATCTGGCGGGTGACGGTTTCAGGCAGTTGATGAGGGGTATGTTTGTCGCGCTGATGCTTGCGGTGGCATGGTTGGTCTGGAAAGGGCCCAAACAGATCGCCGGCGGTAAGTCGCCGTTGCAGCGCCTTGCGATAGGTCCGTACGTTGATCTGCCCCGCGCTGGTATTCTGGGCGTCAGCCTTCCGGGAATGATCGCGATGGGCCTGGGTGTCGGGATCCTGGTCGGTCTTATGGGCGTCGGAGGCGGGGTGCTGTTCATGCCTCTGCTGGTGATGTTTGTGGGCATGTCGGTTCATCAGGCGGTCGGAACGTCCCTGGGCGTGGCGCTGTGCTCTACGGTCGTTGCGGTGGTAAGGTACGGTTTCAATGACCAGGTGAGCCTGTGGATAGCACTGAGCATACTAACCGGAAGCGCCGTCGGCGTGCAGTTCGGTTCGTGGTTGTGCATCCGGTCCCACGCAAGAAGGATTCGCAGGTATTTTGCCCTGCTGGTCCTTGTGGCCGCGGCGATGCTCGCGGTCAGGATCGCCTGCTCCGCCGTTTCGGCGCAATGATTTGCACAATTCAAACCCAAGTCAATGTCATTGTCTTTTCTGACCGATATTTCAATCGTAGGTTAACAATCGAGGAACTAGAAACGCATGTGTGGAATAGTTGGATATATCGGTCGCGGCGCCAAGGCCCGCGATGTGCTGATCGAGGGGCTCAAGCGCCTGGAGTATCGTGGATATGACTCCGCCGGCGTGTGCGTCTACCACGACGGTGAGTTACACATACACAAGGCACCCGGGCGGGTCGCCACGGTCGAGGCCCGGGCCGTGGAAGATCCAGGAATGCAGGCGGCTACCGCGGGAATCGCCCACACTCGCTGGGCGACACACGGGCAGCCCAATGAAGTAAACGCTCACCCGCACCGCGACGATTCGGGCAGGATATCGCTTGTCCATAACGGTATCATCGAAAACCACGCCACGCTCAAGCAGCTTCTCGTCGAGCGTGGACACACCTTCGTCTCCGAGACGGACACCGAAGTGCTCGTCCAGCTCATCGGCGAGTTCTACAACGACGGATGCGATGCTCTCGAAGACGCCGTGCTGGCCGCTCTGCAGGAAGTCTCCGGAACCTATGGAATAGTCGTAATGTGCGCCGGTGAACCTGACAAGCTGGTGGTCGCTCGCAAGGGCAGTCCCCTTATTGTCGGAGTGGGCAAGGATGAGTATATTGTGGCTTCGGATGCATCTGCCATAATCGAGCATACCGCCAATGTGGTCTACCTGCACGATAACGAGCTGGCCGTCATCACTTCCGAAAGCATGCGAACCTGCACGCTCGACAACGTTCCGGTAACCACTGAGATCGTCGAAGTCGAGATGACCCTCGAACAGATCGCCAGGGGCGGTTACGAACACTTCATGCTCAAGGAGATATTCGAGCAGCCCGAGAGTATCCGAACCTGCATCAGCGGGCGCATCGACATTCGGGATACGCGAATAAAGCTTGGCGGGCTGAAAGATGTCGAGCGGGAACTGGTGAAGACCCAAAAGGTGATTTTCACCGCGTGCGGAACGGCGTCCTATGCGGGCCTGGTGGGAGAGTACCTTTTCGAGGATCTGGCCAGGATTCCGGCGGAAGTGGAATACGCCAGCGAGTTTCGCTATCGCAACCCGATAATCGCACCCGACACGACGGTGATCGCCATAAGCCAGTCCGGTGAGACTGCCGATACGCTCGCGGCGCTTCGGGAGGCTCGCGAAAAAGGCGCCCTTACTCTCGGAATCGTAAACACCGTCGGTTCGACAATCGCGCGAGAAACCGACGCGGGTATATACCTCCACGCCGGACCGGAAATAGGCGTGGCGTCGACCAAGGCCTTCACCTGCCAGATAGTCGTCGAAACGTTGATGGCGCTTAACCTCGGCAGGAGGCGGTTCATGTCCGTCCCGCAGATGGCGAGCTATCTCCAGGCCCTCCAGGCCGTTCCCGACCAGATCGCCGAAGTCCTCAAACAGTCCGACCAGATCGGGGACCTGGTCGCGCAATACGTCGATCGCGACAACTGGTTGTTCCTGGGACGCGGATACAACTTCCCGATCGCCCTTGAAGGCGCCCTGAAACTAAAGGAAATCAGCTACATCCACGCCGAAGGCCTGCCCGCCGCGGAGATGAAACACGGGCCGATCGCCCTGATCCACGATGGTATGCCCGTCGTCTTCATCGCAACGCAATGCAGCACCTACGAGAAAATTCTCGGAAATATCGAGGAAGTCAAGGCTCGCAAGGGCGCCGTGATCGCCATAGCCACCGAAGGCGACGACCAGATCCGAAAATGCTGCGACCACGTGGTCTACGTCCCCGAGTGTCCCGAGGCCCTCCAACCGCTCCTGACGGTTATCCCGCTTCAGTTGCTGGCGTACCACGCGGCGGTGGCCAGGGGATGCAACGTGGACAAACCCCGCAACCTCGCCAAAAGCGTGACCGTGGAATAGCGTTTCGGCGCTAAATTACAAATTCAGGATTGTCGGACCGCCTGTGGGTTCGTATTCTCATCTCATGCTTAGACCACCTGGATGGTTTCAATACGAACTGCGCGATTGACAAGGAGACGAGACAACCATGAAAGTCCTGATAGCCGACAAACTTTCAAAACGAACCGAACAGACTCTGCGCGACCTGGGAATCGAACTGGATGTCCAACCGGATCTGACGGCCGAAAAACTGCCCGATGCAATTGGCCAGGCCAATGTGCTGGTGGTGCGCTCGACGAGAGTCTCGGCGGAGACGATAGACACGGGACGCAAACTCTCGCTGATCGTGCGCGCCGGCGCCGGCGTGAACACGATTGACACCACGGCTGCAAGCAATCGAGGAATCTACGTCACCAACTGTCCCGGTATGAACAGCGCCGCGGTGGCGGAGCTTGCTATCGGTCTGCTGGTGGCCTGCGATCGGCGAATAGTCGACGCCTCGACGGACCTCCGAGCGGGGAAATGGCGAAAGAAGGAGTACGGTAAGGCCCACGGGCTGCGCGGACGAACGCTGGGAATTCTCGGCGCGGGCACTATCGGTCGGGCGGTTGCCCAGCGCGCCCGCGGCATGGGAATGAATGTCGCCGCCTGGAGCCGCAGCCTCGATCCCCAGCGGGCCGAAGAACTGAACCTGGATTACTGCCAATCCCCACTGGAACTGGCCGGTCGCTGTGACGCGGTGTCCGTTCACCTCGCTGCCGTGCCCGAAACCACCGAATTTGTGGGCCAGGAGTTCTTCCAGACCATGCGCCAGGGAGCTATTTTCGTAAACACCTCTCGCGGTCAGGTCGTGGACCAGGAGGCATTGTCACAAGCCATTCAGCAGCGGGGACTGCGGGTGGGGCTTGATGTCTTCGCCAAAGAGCCTTCGGTAGGAGATGCACCGTTCGAGGACACTGCCCTGGCTGGATGCATCACGGCGACACCCCACATCGGCGCTTCGACCGAAGAGGCCGCCGAGGCAATCGCCGGTGAAGTCGTGCGAATAATTCGCACGTTTCACGAGACGGGCAAGCCTCCAAAGGCGATCAACATGTGCCAACGTTCACCGGCCACTCATTCACTGGTGGTCCGTCACTACAATCGAGTGGGCGTCCTGGCGGGCGTACTCGACCTCCTGCGAGAGGAAAAAATCAACGTTGAAGAGATGGAGAACACGATCTTCGACGGCGCCGAGGCCGCGTGCTGCACCTTGCAGCTCGATGCGCCGCCTTCGGCGGCGATTCTGGCGGGGCTGGAAGCCAATGAACTCATCCTGCAGGTGACGTTCGGGTCCCGCTGATCCGACCACGCAATTGGCGTTTTGGGTCAATTTGCTTGACAAATCCTGATTACCGCCTAGAATTATAATTGCTCTGGCACGTTCGTGGGAGCGGCGGAGCCATATTCGACCGTAACTCGTTTGTTTGTGGGCCTGTCGGATCGAGAGGGTCGAATCAAAATGAGGGCGGGAGTGCTGTCTGCTCCTCTGCATCTTCCTGCTTTAGGCCGGTGGTGCCGATTTGTCGGGACCTGACCGGCCAAGTTCCCGCAATCTGCCGAGTCATTTGGCGGCAGGTGGCCTTGGTGCAGTGCCGGACACCACGCCCGGCGAGCAATTGGAGAATGGAGAGATGACTACGCACTTCAGATGTCTGCTGATTGGCGCCCTCGGGTTGGTGGTTCTGTCAGGCCCGGTAAACGGACAGACGGACCTGGAGGGGAACTGGGGTTTCAACTGGCCTCATATCGTCCAGACGCTGCACGACGACTCGGCCAACGGTAACGATCTGATCCGCGGTTCGACAACCGGCGCCGACGGTAACGATCCTCTCTTCAGCCACGACGTGCCCGAACCGTCCAACCCCGACTATTCGACCGATTACGACGGTAGCGACGACTTCGCCTACCGCGCGTTGAACGCGTCGTTGCAGCCGACAGGTGAATTCACGCTGGCGACCTGGGTCAAGCTCGACAGTCTCAGTCTCGGCCAGGGTCTTCCTGACGACCAGGACGTGATGATCTCCTGCATCGGTCCTTTCGAGGCCACCGGCGGTTATCAGCTCCTGTTCGCCAATGACCTCCAGGGCGACCCGAACGTGGGGATTCACTACCGCGATGCCGGCGGCGCCGACCGAGGAATCGGTGTGGCGCTGGACAACCCGGCCGTCAGTTGGCAGGCGGGCGTATGGTATCACGTGACCGGGACGTACGACGACAAGCCGGGCACCACCGCTGAGGTCAAGGTCTTCATCGACGGCAGGCAGATGGCCGCCCACACCGACAGCGGGCAGGTCTCTTATCACAATACCAGTTGGTTTGTGCTCGGGACGAACTACGACGGCGTCGGCGGCGAGGGTATTGGCGGCGGGGGACACGAACGCGAACTCAACGGGCACCTCGACGACACGCAGGTATGGTCGGACGAACTGACCGACGGCGAGATTCGCGACCTGGCGCAGATCGACCTGGACTGGGCCAACCCGGGGACCGGGGGCGACGGGTCGATCAGGACGAACTGGGATATCCCCAAGCTGCCGGGATACGCATCGAACGTTCGCCTGCCTTACGACGCGACGACGTACACCGTCCGGGTGGACGGCGACTGGGAGGTCCGCGACATAACGATCGAGAACAACGCCACCGGCCACCTGGACGGGTTCGACCTGCAGGTCGGCGAGGGCGGGCAGGTGCTGGCCGGCGGAACGCTGCACGTCGAAGATGCCATATTCACGCCGGACAGCGACATCGACGTTTCCGGTACGCTGAAAGTCGAGGCCAACCCGGGCCAGTCGGCCGAGGTCGACGGCGGGGTGGACCTTCTCGGCAGCGGCGAGGTGTACCTGCTGGGCGGTACGGTTAGCGGCAGTGTTGACACCGGCGACAGCACCACCATTCGCGGTTACGGTACGATTTCCAACGGGCTGAACATCAACCGCGGCACGATCCGGGCTGAGGGGGCGGGCAAGACGCTGAACGTCTCGTTCGACGGTAACGACAATGACCACGGTACGCTGTCGGCGACGGCCGGCGCAACGCTGAACATCGCCGACACCGCAGCACAGACGAACGAGGCGACTATCGACCTGGACGGAGGCGACCTGACACACAGCGGCGCCATTACGACTCTGACCAATGAGGGGCTCATCACCGGGAACGGGCGCATCAAGAAGTACCGGGTCAACAACGCATCCGGCGCCATCGAGGTTAACGCACCCGGCGACGTCCTGACGATCGAGCAGGGTTTCTTCGCCTCCAGCGCCGGCGGGACGATCGACGTCACCGGCGGCGGGGAACTGAGCGTCCCGGTCGCGTGGAACAACGACGCGGCCGTCACGATGAACGGTGGTTCGATCGCCGGGGGGGAGATGCTGCAGCGGGGCACGCTGACCAGCAGCGGGGCCGCCAAGACCAATACACTGCAGAACGTGAAGTTCGACCCCGCGGGCAGTACGGTGATCCGCGACGGTTCAACGCTGCGAGTCAGCGGTAACGGCGATCTCAACGGGGCGACGATCTTTCTGGACGCCGGCGGCGGGATGTTGTCGACATCCGCAGGCGCGACGATCGAAGGTTCCGGCCTGGTCCATTCTGCCGTGGTGAATCTCGGGACCTTCCGCGCCGACGTCAGCGGCGCGACCCTTACGGTCAACGGTACGGTGAACAACCAGGACGCCATGTACGCTTCGAGCGCCGGTGTGCTGGATATCAACGGGGCGGTCACGAACGACGGTGAGTTGTACGCCTGCGCCTCCGGCGTGCTGCGGTTGGACGGGGGCGTGAACAACCGCGGGGACGTCAAGGCCGACGGCGGGACGGTACACGTCGGCGGGACCATCGCCTCGGCGCCCGCCAACAACGGCGACTTCAGCGCCGCGTCGGGCGTGCTGAGCATCGATGCGCCGCTGGAGTACGCGCCGGTGAACTACAGCACCTTCACCGCGCACGCTGGCGGTACGGTCAGATTCGCCGACAACGTGGACACGGGCGACCTTAACGCGGTCGACGCCCTCCGGCCGCGGGGAGGGACGATAACACTGCGCGACGCCGGAGAAACGCTGATCAACGCCCCGGGCAAGACGATCTCCGGAACCGGAACGCTGCTGGAAGAGAACCGCAACCTGGTCAACAGGGGAGTTATCGAGGCAGATGGCGGATCGCTCGCGGTCCACGGAGATATCAAGAACTACGGCGAGATGCGGGCCGGCGGAGCCGGCGACAGCCTCTCGATCAACAGCACGCTGATGATCGATTCCGGCGCGAGCATCCACGCCGACGGCGGGGGGGCGGTAACCATCGGAAGCAAGCTGGTAAACGACGGGGAGATATACGCAGCCGGCGGAGGGCGGGTGACCGTTCTGGACACCGCGCCGAGCGGTTCGGGCACGTTCGAGGCCCGCGGCGTCAGCAGCACGATCCAGTTTGCAGGCGGATTCAGCAACGCCTCGCTGTCGCGGACAGATGCGCTGCAGCTCGACGGAGGGCAGATCACCGTCATGGCCGGTCAGATGACTAACGCCGCCGGTAAGCGGATCGTCGGAAGCGGTACGCTGCTGGGCGGAAAGCCCGTCGAGCGCAAGCTGGTCAATGCCGGCGAGATAATCCCCGGCGGGGGGGCGATCTTGTTCGCCGACCCCGTGGACAATGCCGGCGAGATCCACGCCGACGGCGCGGACAACGTTGTCTTCCAGGCGGACCTGGACGTCAAAGACGGCGGGGTGGTCTCGCTTATCGATACCCAGATGACCTGCCGGGCCTCGCTGGCGATGCAGGCGGGCGGATACCTGGTTGACAACGATTCGACGTCGACGGTGAATGTCACGGGCAATCTGACGAAGTTCGCGGGCGCCGAAACGAAGTTCGACGCAGATAGGGTCACGGTGGAGATCAATTCATTCGGCCTGATCGCAGTACCTCATAACGTGCGGTGGGAGGCTCAGGACGTCGGCGCCGACGTAGCCGGGCTCGACGATAACCTGGCGCTCGGAGCGTTGATCTTTGGCGACGGATTGGGCGGGCCTGCCAGCGACAGCGCATCTCTGGGCGATGAGACCACGATCTATACTTACGGTCTGTCGGTACTGGCCGACGCCAGGCTGGACCTTTCCGGCAGGACGATCTACTACGTCATCGAGGGATACGAGCACAACGGTATCATCGGAACGGGCCTGCTGCTGGAGGGCGTTGTCGAGTATAACGGCGGGGCGCTGGTGCCCATCCCCGAACCGGCCACCCTGAGCGTGCTGGCCTTGGGCGCCCTGGTTTTTCTCCACCGCAGACGCCGTCAGGCCTTCGGTTCTTCAAGGCAGGCCAGGTGTCGGCAATGCCGGTAAGGCGTCCCCTGGTGCTTGTTTTCACTTTATATCGGCGTGGTATTCCTGGAGGGAATGAATCTGGCTTCCGCTGGTCTGGTATGCGGCGATTCCGTCGGCTGCCGCTTCGGCGGCGCTAAGCGTGGTGATGTAGGGAATCTTGTACTTTATCGCCGACTTTCGGATATAGGAATCGTCGTACTGGCTGAGCTTTCCCACCGGCGTGTTTATTACGAGTTGAATGTCGCCGTTTGTGATGACGTCGGTGATGTTAGGCCGCCCCTCGTGCAGTTTCTGGATATGCTCGGAATCGATACCGTTTTCAGCGAGAAAAGCGTGCGTGCCCTCTGTGGCGACGATCGTGAAACCGAGGTTGGTGAACTTTTTTGCCGTCTCGAGCACCGCGGGTCGCTCGCGGGATGACACCGAGATCAGTACCTTACCTTCGGTGGGCAGGTGTTGCTTTGCGCCTTCCTGGGCCTTGTAGAACGCCAGTCCGGGGGAATCCGCCAGCCCGAGCACCTCTCCGGTAGACCGCATTTCCGGACCGAGCAGTGGATCGACCTCCGGGTACATGGGGAATGGGAAGACGGCTTCCTTGACGCCGTAGTGCGGGATGGTCTTGTGCTGCAAGTCCAGGTCGGCGAGTTTTTTACCGAGCATCAGTTGTGTGGCTATCCGTGCCATCGAGACACCGCAGACCTTCGAGACGAGTGGCACGGTCCTCGATGCGCGGGGGTTGGCTTCGAGTACGTATACCACGTCGTCGGCAATTGCGTACTGCATGTTCATGACACCGACGACGCCGAGTTCGTGAGCGATCCTGTGCGTGTAATCGTTAATCGTATCGAGGTGCTTTTGCGGAATGTTGACCGACGGGATAACGCATGCTGAATCGCCGGAATGAACGCCCGCCAGTTCGATATGCTCCATGACTGCGGGTATGAACGTGTCGGTTCCGTCGGCGATGGCGTCGGCCTCGGCTTCCAGGGCGTTCTGCAGGAACCTGTCGATAAGAATCGGGCGTTCGGGCGTTACATCGACGGCCTCGGCGACGTACTGGCGGAGCATTTCCTCGTCGTAGACGACCTGCATCCCTCGCCCGCCCAGCACGAACGACGGGCGGACCATCAGCGGATATCCGATGCGTCCGGCGATATCGAGGGCCTCTTCGACGGTGCTGGCGAGACCGGATTCGGGCATGGGGATATCGAGTTTGGCCATCATTTTTCCGAACCGGTCGCGCTCGTCCGCCAAGTCGATGGTGTCCGCGCTCGTTCCGAGAATTTTTACGCCCGCGGCGGCGAGTTCCTGGGCGATGTTCAGGGGCGTCTGCCCGCCGAACTGTACGATAACGCCTTCGG
>Ga0180430_10003022_pt1 | contig 14706 bp, 11 predicted proteins | sample SS_ome_9_FD_132999 | JGI IMG/M metagenome (GOLD analysis project Ga0180430, IMG submission 132999) | Hypersaline lake sediment archaeal communities from the Salton Sea, California, USA - SS_1_S_2 metaG | ecosystem: Environmental > Aquatic > Non-marine Saline and Alkaline > Hypersaline >... | reverse complement strand
TTTGTTCTACCTGCTGTTCTCGGCCCGCGGCCGTGCGGCGCTGGCCCGGCCGGGGCCGTGGATCGCCGTGGGGCTGGTTCTGCTGGGTCTGTTGCCGGTCCTGCTGTTCAACCTTGGCAACGAACTGGCCGGGGTCCGCTATCACTTCGCCGACCGGCATCCCTGGGCCTTCGACGCCGAGGGGCTCTGGTACCTGCCCGAACAGGCGCTGGTGGTCACGCCGCTGGTCTTCGCCGCGCTGGGCTGGGCGGCGTGGCGCGCGCTCCGGCGCGGGCTGGCGGGGGGCGACGATGACGCGCTGCTCTTGTGCTTCGCCGCGGCCGGGGTGCTGAGCTTCGCGGCGATGAAGCCGTGGTCGGTGGGCGGCACCGCCTTCACCGCGCATTGGCCGGTCTTCGGCTATGTCCCGCTGCTGATCCTTCTGGGCCTCGCGCTGGCCGGGTTGACGCGCTGGGTTCGGGTCGCGATTGTCGGGTCGGGTTTTGCGATCGTCGTGGCGCTTCTCGGCTTTCTCGCGCTGTCCACGGTCCATGACCGGCTGCCGGTCCCGATGCGCGGCCTTGCCACCGCCAAGCTGTCGGGCTGGGATCGGCTGGGCACGGCGGTGCAGGCGCTGGCGACGCGGGAGCCCGACGCGGGCAGGACCGTCGTCACCGACCGGGTGACGACGCTGACCTATGTCGCCTTCGGGCTGGGCCGGTCGCGCGGCGTCTACACGATCGACGATCGGCCGCTGGGCGAGGTCCGGGGCCGGGCCAAGCAGGTGGCGATCTGGCGGCTGAACGAGGCCGGGTTGCGCGCCGACCGGGCCGGGCAGGACGCGATCGTGGTGATCGAGACGCGCCGCCTTGCGGATGACACGGGCCGGCTGTGCACGATCTTCGCGCAGGTCGAACCGCGCGACCGGGTGCGGCGCGCGGGCGACGGCCGGTCGTTCGACATCCTGCTCGGCCGGTCGATCCGGGCCGAGCCGGGGCAGGGGACGGCGCCGGGGCGGCCCGGCCTGTGCGGCCCGGCCTAGCCGGCGCCCGGCCGGCCGGCCTTCGATGCCTCCGCCTCGCCGATGAACGCCCGCCGCAACAGGGACTGGACCGGCCGTTCGACGTAGCGCGTCAACGGCACCGCCAGCGCCAGCGTCATCGGCACGGCCAGCGCGAAGATCGCGCAGACATGCCAGAACGTCGCGCCTTGCAGCGCGGCGGGATCGGTGGAGCGAAAGACGATCACGGCGGCCAGCAAGACGAAGATCGGGTGAAACAGGAAGACCGCGTAGAGGTTCTGCGCCAGCGCCTGCCAGATCCGCCCGCCCGGAAGCCCGCCCGGCCGCGCCGGCCGCGCCATCAGCGCCAGCAGGATCGCCGCGCAGCCCAGCGCCACGAGGGTATGCGAGGTCACGAGGTAGACCACCAGAAACCCGTGACCCACCCAGTCGTGCACCGGGCTGGCCGGGTCGTGCAGCGGGATCCAGGCGGTGGGCACGAACAGCGCCAGCCCGGCGACCAGCACGAGCCGGCGGTTGCGCGGCCGGTCCATCGCCCGCTCCAGCGCGTCGCGGCGCAGCGTCAGCAGCCAGGCCAGCCCCAGCCCCACGAAGAACGGGCTGAGCCGGAACCAGGAGCGATGATAAAGCTCGTCGGCCAGCGGCAGCCCGATCAACTCGTCGAAGAGGTAGACGCGCGGCACCTCAAGTTCCGGATGCGCCAGCACATGGGCCCAGCGGATCGCGACGCTGGCCAGGATCAGCGCGACGATGGCAAGGCCCGGACGCGGCGCGCGGACCACGGCGAGCGCGACGAAGGGCAAAAAGACATAGGACTGCGCCAGCGCCTCGATCGCCCAGCCGCCGATATCCATCGCGTTGCCGTCGCCGAACACGTAGCCCATGAACACCAGCGACAGCAGCACTTCCTCGAACGGCGGATCCTGCACCAGCAGGTAAAGCCCGAGCGTGAGGTAATAAAGCGGCAGGATCCGCGTCGCCCGGCGCAGGAAATGCGCCCGGAGCCCGATCCTGCCGCTGCGCCCGTATTCCGACAGAAGCGGCAGGCCGATCAGCAGCGCCGAGAGCATGAAGAAGATATCGACCGAATAGGTGTGCCAGATCGGGTTGAAGGCGAAAGGCGCCGAGGCGACGAACCCGGCGACCAGATCGGGCGCATCGACGGCCAGCAGGTAGACGATCAGGGAATGCGCGAAGACCACGTGCAGCATCGCGAGCGAGCGGAACACGTCGATCAGTTGCGAATTGCGCGGCGTTGCGAGGTCCATCGGCGGCGTCCCTTCGTGGCGCGCCACTAGAGGGGCTTTTCGCGGCGCGGTCAATTCTTCGCGGCGGCGGCCGGGGCTGGCGGCCGTCGCCGTCCGTGCTAGGGTCGCCGCGCCACGATCCGGCAGGGAGGTTCACGCACCATGACAAACGACAGCGCCCCGGCCTTCGCCAGCTACCCGAGCCTGAAGGGAAAGACCGTGTTTGTCACCGGCGGCGCCTCGGGCATCGGGGCCGAGATCGTCGCGGCCTTCGCGGCGCAGGGCGCGCGGGTGGGCTTTGTCGACCTCGATGGCGACGGCGGCGCCGCGCTGGCGGCCCGGCTGGGCGGCGACGTGGCCTTCGAGCCCTGCGACCTGCGCGACATCGACGCGCTGCGCATGGCCTTCGCCCGGCTGGCCGAGCGGATCGGCCCGGCCGGGGTGCTGATCAACAACGCCGCGCGCGATGACCGGCACGACTGGCGCGAGGTGACGCCGGAATACTGGGACGAACGCATGGCCACCAACCTGCGCCACATGTTCTTCGCGATCCAGGCGGTGGCGCCGGGGATGATCGCGGCGGGCGGCGGATCGATCGTCAACATCGGGTCGAACAGCTGGTGGGAGGCGGGCGGCAACATGCCGGCCTACACCACCGCCAAGGCGGCGGTGCACGGGCTGACGCGGACGATGGCGCGCGACCTTGGCGACCACCGGATCCGGGTCAACACCGTGGTGCCCGGCTGGATCATGACCGAGCGGCAGAAGCAGCTCTGGGTCACGCCCGAGGCGATCGAAAAACACCGCGCCCGGCAATGCCTGCCCGACCTGATCGCGCCGGTCTACATCGCGCGGATGGTGCTGTTTCTGGCCTCCGACGACGCGGCGATGTGCACGGCCAGCAACTTCATGGTCGAGGCCGGGTCGATCTGACGGCAGGCCCAGTGCGGCGTCACTCCGCCGCGGCGGCTGTCGCGACGGGTTCGCCGCCGCAGGCCTCGTGCAGGATCAGCCCGTCCTCGGGGTCGTGCGGATCGCGCCACGGCGCACACTCCAGCGTCGCCATGGTATGGCGATAGCCCGCGTCCCAGCGCTGGCGGATGCCCTCGGGGCTGAAATCGATGTCCTTCATGTGGGTTTCGTTCTCCAGCGCCGGGGCGATCAGCCGCACGACATGCATCCGCGTCAGGCAGCCATGCGCGCCGAGCGCGGCGATCTCGGGCGCCTCGCGCAACTCGGGCGGCAGCCGGGCGGCGAGTTCGGCGACCACGTGGCGCAGCCGGTGGATCTGCCGGTGCCGCCGGATATGGCTTTCGGCCCGGCTGGAATACTGCAGATCCTTCAGCCGGTTGAGCACCTGCCAGATCGATCCCGGCTCGGGCCCGTGCGGGTTCCAGATATGCACGGCGAAAACCAGCGCGTCGCGGCGCGGCAGATCGTCGAACACCACCTCCAGCGGCGTGTTCGACAGGATGCCGCCGTCCCAGTAAAGCCTGCCCTCGATCCGCACCGCCGGAAAGGCCGGCGGCAGCGCGCCCGAGGCCATCACGTGATCGAGCGTGAGCCGGCTGTCGCGGCTGTCGAAATACCGCATCCGCGCGTCGCTGACCGACGAGGCGCCGACGGTGAGCCGGGTTTCGCCGGCCGCGATCCGGTCGAAATCGATCAGGTCGGACAGGGTGTCGCGCAGCGGCGCGGTCGAGTAGTAGCCCGCCGCCTCCGGCCCGAGCGGGACGAGCGGCCCGGCGAAGGCCGCGGGGTTGGGGCGGAAGAAGGCCGGCAGGCCCGTCGCCATCGTCGCCATGTTGCGCGCGACAAGGCCCCACCACGAGCTTGGGGCGCCGAACAGCTCGGCCTGTTCCATCCGGTCCCAGAAGGCGCGCAGCCGGTCCATCCGGTCGGCCGGCGCGTTGCCGGCGATGATCGCGGCATTGATCGCGCCGATCGAGGTGCCGATCACCCAGTCGGGCTCCACCCCGGCCTCGTGCAGCGCCTCGTAGACGCCCAGCTGGTAGGCGCCCAGCGCGCCGCCGCCCTGCAGCACCAGCACCGTCTGTCCAAGATCGCGCATCTCGCGCGTCAGGTCGCAATCCATCCCGTCACTCGTCCAGCCGCCGCGCCGCCATCCGCCGCCCGTGACATGGTAGCGGGCAAAGCCGGCGGTTCAATCCGGCCGCCGCGTCCGGGTCATGCCGCCAGCCGGTCGTCGCCGGGCAGGTCGAACCGGGCCAGTTGCGCCAGCGTCTCCTGCGCGTTCGCGTCCAGCCGATGCGACAGTTCGCTGGTCTCGGCCGCCAGCGCGAGGTTGGCGCTGGCCATGTCCGAGATGCTGCGCACCTGCGTCTGGATCGCGGCGGCGCGGGTCATCTGTTCGCCGCCGGTCAGCGCCAGCCGCGACACGGTGCCCGAGCTTTCGGCCATCGCGCCGTTGATCTCGCGCAGCGCGTCGGCGGCCTGGCCCACCAGATCGACGCCGCGGGTGACGGATGTATGCACCGATTTCGTCCGCTCGCGGATCTCCTTGGCGGCGTCGGAACTGCGCTGCGCCAGCGCGCGGACCTCCTGCGCGACCACCTTGAACCCCTCGTTGGAGGTTTCCGGCCCGCCCGACCGCGCCGCCTCGACCGAGGCGTTGATGCTCAGCAGCGTGGTCTGCCGGGCGATGCTCTCGATCAGTTCCAGCGCCTCGGTGATCTTGCCGGTGGTGCCCTGGATATCCTCGATCTGGCTCATCAGCTGGCTTGACAGGGCCTGCCCGGCCTCGGAATGCGTGAGCGCGGCCTGGCACAGCGCGTCGGCGCGTTGCGCCTCCTGCGCCGTCTCGGCGGCCGAGGCGGCGAGATCGTCCAGCAGTTGCACCGAGGCATCGATCGCCTGCGCCTGGTCGGTGGAGCGGCGGTGGAACCGGTCGCTCGCCGTCGCGATCTGCGCGCCGGCGTCGGAAACCGAGCCCGCCGTCTCGCCGATCGAGGCCATCAGCTCGCCGATCCCGCGGCTCATCCGGTCGACCGCCTCGCCCAGTTCGGCGAACCGGCCCTCGTAGCCCTCGGCCATCCGCGCCGTCAGGCAGCCGTCGCCGATCTCGTCGAGCACCCGTTGCAGGTCCGACAGGCCGTGTTCGGAGGCGTCGCAGAGCGCGTTGATCCCGCGGCAGAGTTCCAGCAGGAAGCCGTCGCGCCCCTCGGTCGACAGACGTTTCGAGTAATCGCCGCGCGAACAGGCCGCGACGACCTCGGCGACCTCGGCCTCGACCGCCATGCGCTCGGCCTTTCGGGTCTGGTAGGTCTGTTCCTCGGTCGCGCGCTCGGCGGCGATGTTGTCGATGATCCGGTTGAACAGGACCGAGGTTTCATAGGCCTCGTCGCCGTAGTCGAGATCGACCTTCGCCATCTGGCCCTTATGGTTGCGCGCGATGTCGGCCATGATCGTCTGCAGGATGCCGGTACCCATCGGCGAATCGTGCTCGTGCTGGTTCAGCCCCTCGACCTCGAAACGTTCCGACACCCGCAGGCCGCGCCCGCCCTCGGGGCCCCGCATCACCAGGTCGGCGATCTTGAAGACCGCGAAGGCCACGCCGAAGGCCCAGGCAAAGACCATCGCCACGCCCTCGACCTGCACCATCGCCTGCGCCAGCCGCGTGCCGGCCGGCAGCGCCTCGACGGGCGCGAAGACGGCGAGCGCGACGGTGCCGAAGGCGCCGGCGAAGCCGTGCACCGCGATCGCGCCCAGCGGATCGTCGAGCTTGAAGAGGTTCTCCATCACCCAGGTCGAGGCGAAGACGACCACGCCGCCCAGAAGCCCGATGAAGAAGGCGCTGGACGGGTCCATCAGGTCGGCGCTGGCGGTGATCGCGACCAGCCCGCCCAGCAGGCCGTTGATCGAGGCATCGGGCCGGTAGACCCCGGTGACGGCCTTGCCGATCGCCATCAGCGCCAGCCCGCCCGCGGCGCCGGCCACGATCGTGTTGACCACGATCGGCGCGATTCCCGCCCCGCCCGACAGAAGCGAGCCACCGTTGAAGCCGATCCAGCCGATGTAGAGGATCAGCGCGCCGCTGGTGGCCAGAACCGAGGAATGGCCGTGCAGCACCCGCGGCTTGCCGGTCTCGTCGAACTTGCCGATCCTCGGCCCGAGGATCACGATCGCGGCCAGCGCCACCCAGGCGCCGACCGAATGCACCACGGTCGATCCCGCGAAATCCAGAAACCCCTTGCTGGCCAGGTAGGGCGCGCCTTCGGCGCCCAGCAGCCCGCCCCAGGCCCAGTGGCCGGCGACCGGGTAGATCACCAGCGCGATCAGCACCGCGCCGATCAGGTAGCCGTTGATCGACATCCGTTCGGCCACGGCACCCGACATGATCGTCGCCGCCGTGCCGCAGAACATCAGCTGGTAGACGAAGAACGCCATCGCCCAGTTGTCCGCCGCGCCGAAGAACAGCAGCGAGCTGTCCCAGCCGATGAACCCCGACTGGCTGGCCCCGAACATCAGCATGAAGCCGACGCCGCCGAAGGTGGCGGTGGAGACGAGGAAATCCATCAGGTTCTTCTGCGCGACGTTGACCGAGTTCTTGGAGCGGACGGTGCCGGCCTCCAGCAGCAGGAAACCCACCTGCATGAAGAACACCAGCGCCGCGGCCGTCAGCACCCAGACATGGTCGAGATCGGCTTGCAGGGCGGGTGGCGGGGCCGTTTCGGCGGCGAGGGCCGGGGCCGCGAGAAACAGCAGGGCGAAGCTGGACAGGGCGAGAACGGGCGACATGCCGGACCTTTCGCTGCGACGAAACACAGCGTCTTGGTAGGCGGCATTGGTTAAGATTGTCCGCAGGCCGGCCGGGCCGGTTCGCGCGGCCTGGGGCGGATGGTTCGGGACGGCGGGCGGCCGTAGCCGCCGCTCAGTCGGACGCGAGGCGCGTCTCGACCCGCGCGCCGCGCTCCAGCGTCCGGTGCACGGGGCACCTGTCGGCGATCTGCAGCAGCTTCTCGCGCTGCGCGGCGTCGAGATCGCCCTCCAGCCGGATCACCCGTTCGAAGCGGTCGACCGTGTCGCCCGGCCCGCCATTCGCGGCGCCGGCATCCTCGGCATGCCGCTTGGCATGGGTCACGTCGACCGAGACATGGGCGAGCGGCCAGCCCTTGCGCCGCGCATACATCCGGATCGTCATCGAGGTACAGGCGCCGAGGCCGGCGGCGAGGAAGCCGTAAGGCGTCATCCCGCGGTTGCTGCCGCCGAAATCGGCCGGTTCGTCGGCCAGAACGTGATGGGCGGGGCCGGCGTTGACATCCTGCAGGAACCCCGCCGGGTCGGCCTCCGACACCCGGACAACGCCTTCGGGCGCGCCGGGCGGCGGCGGCGGCGGTGCAAGGCCGAGGTAGCGCGCCGCCCAGGCCGCGATCACCCCGGCGGCGTATTCGGCATCGGCGGGGTCGGTGACGAGGTGATCGGCGGTGTCCAGCGTCACGAAGCTCTTGGGATGTTTCGCGGCGGCGAAGATGTTCGCGGCGTTCTCGATCCCCACCACGGCGTCGGTCGGGGCGTGCAGGATCAGCAGCGCGCGCTGCAACCCGGCGATGGCCGGGGCGAGGGTTTCCGCCGCCACGTCGGCCACGAATTCGCGCCCGATGGTGACGGTGCGGCCGCCGAGGTTGACCTCGGCGGTGCCCTCGGCCGCGATCCGGTCGAGCGCGCCGGCGAAATTGTGCGTGACATGGTCGGGGTCGAACGGCGCGCCGATCGTGGCCGCCGCCTTCGCCGAGGGGATGCCGGCGGCGGCCCGCAGCACCGCCGCGCCGCCCAGCGAATGGCCGATCAGCAGGTCGGGCGCCATGCCGCGCCCGGCCAGATGCGCCGCCGCGGCCCCGAGGTCGCCGACATTCGAGGTGAAGGTGGTGTTGGCGAATTCGCCCTGCGAATGGCCCAGACCGGTGAAATCGAAGCGCAGCACCGCGATCCCCATCGCCGCCAGCCGCCCGGCGATCCGGCGCGCGGCGGGAATGTCCTTGGAGCAGGTGAAGCAATGCGCGAAAAGCGCGGTCGCCAGATGCGGCCCGTCCGGCCGGTCGAGCCGGGCGGCGAGGGCATGGCCGTCATGGCCGGTGAAGGTGAAACGTTCCGTCGGCATCGGCGGCCCCCGCGGCAGTATCGGTCGCGGCGCAGCATGGGCCGTCGGCGCGCCGGCGACAACGGCCATGGCCGCCGCGTCACGCCAAGGTGAGCCGGGCAGCGCGGGTCAGTTCCCCGCGCGGCGCATCATCGCCTCGTGCACCGCCGCCATGCCGCGTTCGACCATGTCGGTGACCTCGGCGGCATGGACCTGCATCGCCGCGACCAGTTCTGGGTCGTCGGAGGTTTGCACGACGACGATCCCGGCCTCGGTGATCTCGATTTCCGTCTCGATCCGGTCGCCGCGGGCGAAGAAGATATCGAGCGTCGGGCTCTGGATGAAGATCTGCGGATCGTCGCGTGCCTCGACCCGCGCGATCATCCCCACGACATGGCTGACCAGCGCCTCCATCACCGCCGGATCGGAGGATCGGGTGGTGGTGCGGATGCCGTTCGGCAGGGTCTCGACCTCGCGGCGGAGGGTTCGGAAGTTGCGAAACAGCACCGCGATTTCCGCGCTTTCCTCGGGCGTGGCGTTCAGCCCGCGCAGGCCCGGCATCGTCACCTCGTCATGGCCGGTGCCGTCGGCGCCGTGGCCGTGGCCATGGCCATGGCCCATGCCATGCCCGTGCATCTGTGCCGCGCCGGGCGTTGCCAGCGCCAGAACGGCAAGCAGCGCGAGCGCCGGCAGGCGCGGCGTGTCGGGGCGTTGGGGGCGCGGCATCGGCTGTCTCCTGCTGGTCTGCGATGCGCCACCCTAGGGTGTCTTGCGCCCGGACAGAAGCCCCGGCGGCGCACCGCCTGCGGCATCGGTCCCGGTTGCCTTCGCGCCGGGCTTTGCTACCTTCTGTGCGAGACTGGTCTTCGGGGGGGTCCGATGAACATCCACACCGTCGCACGACCTTACGCGCAGGCCCTGGACGGCCGGGCCTGGCTGGAACTGGGGCTCACGATGGCGCTGTACGCCGCGGGGCTCGCGCTGGCGCTGTCGTCGATCGGAACATGGTGGCTGATGCTGCCGGGGATGGTGATCGCCGCGGCGATGGGGCTTCGCGCCTACATGATCCTGCACGACTGCATGCACCGGTCGTTCTTCACCTCCCGCCGGCTGAACGACGTGGTCGGCACGCTGTTGTCGGTGGTCGCGATGACGCCCTACCAGGCGACGCGCTACATCCACAACCAGCACCACACCCATGTCAGCGATCTCGACCATCGCGACAGCTTCGAGATCTACACGATGACGCTGAAGGAGTGGGAGGCCGCTAGCCCCGGCCAGCGGCTGCGCTACCGGCTGTATCGCAGCCCGGTGACGCTGATCCTGATCGGCCCGTTCCTGCTGTATACCGTTCTGCGGCGGGTGCCGTCCTACGGGCTGAAGACCGGGATCGGCGACCTGGTGCTGCACAACGCGATGGTGGCGGGCTATTTCGGCCTTGTCTGGTGGCTCGCCGGCTGGCCCGGCATCGCGGTGCTGCTGGGCGCGGTCTACATCGCCTGCGTCTTCGGCGCGATCATTCCCTATGTCGTCCACAATTTCGAGACCATCCATTGCGGCGTGAAACCGGAGCTCGATTTCCGCACCGCCGCCTTGGAAGGTTCGGCGGTGCTGGACTGGGGCGGGGCCTTCGACCTGCTGACGATGAACATCGGCTATCACGACCTGCATCACCTGATCGCCAAGATCCCCGGCTACCGGCTCAAGACCGCCTATCAGGAACTTGAGCGGCTGGGGCTGATCGATTCCGAGAAGATCGGCTTCGTCGAGGGTATCAAGTGCCTGCGCTGGAAGCTTTACGACGAGGATCGGGGCCGGATGGTGCCGTTCCCGCCCGCCCGCGCCGGGGTGGCCGTGCCGGCGGAGTGATCGCGCGCGCGGTTGACTTGGCGCGCCTGCCTTGGGTTCCTGACGGCGGGTGAGTCGCGCCGGCCGGGCGATACCGGTCGTTCAGAAACACCTGCGATGTTGGGCCGGCGACCACTGGGATTGCCGCAGCCGGTGCGAGGGGCGATTGGACGACACGATTCGGGAAACGCTGGCCGTCGATCTCGACGGGACTCTCCTGCGCTCAGACATGCTGCACGAAAGCTTCTGGTCGGCGGTCAGCCGCGACTGGCGCAATCTCTACCGGGCCGGAATGGCGCTGCGGTCGGGTCGCGCGGCGCTGAAACGCGACCTGGCCGCGCGCGCGGATGTCGATGTCGCCGCCTTGCCCTACGATCCCGAGGTCATCGCCTATGTCGCCGCATGGCGCGCGGCGGGCGGCCGCACCGCGCTGGTCACGGCCAGTGACGGCGCCTTCGCGCAGGCGGTGGCCGGGCATCTGGGCCTGTTCGACGAGGTTCACGGCTCCGACGGGTCCGACAATCTCAAGGGCATGCGCAAGGCGGAATTCCTGCGCGACCGCTTCGGCGCCGCGGGCTATTCCTACATGGGCGACGCCGCCGCCGATCTGCCGGTCTGGGCCGGGGCCGCGACCGCGGTGACGGTGAACGCGCCCGAATCGCTGCGCCGGGCGGCCGAACGCGTCGCCGGGCGGGTCGAGCACCTGGACACCGCGCGGAAATCGGTCCTGCCCTATCTGCGGGCGCTGAGGCCGCACCAGTGGCTGAAGAACCTGCTGGTGTTCCTGCCGCTGCTGGCCGCGCATCGCTTCGATGCGGCAAGCCTTGGTGCGGCGGTTCTGGCCTTCGTCGCGTTCAGCCTCGTGGCCTCGGGCGTCTATGTGCTCAACGACCTGCTCGATCTCGCGGCCGACCGGGCGCATCCGCGCAAGCGGCTGCGCCCCTTCGCCGCCGGCAGCGTGCCGATCGCGCATGGCGGGGCGATGGCGGCGGCGCTGCTGGGGCTGGGCGGGCTGGTCGCGGTGCTGCTGGGGCCGGCCTTCCTGACCGTGATGCTGTGCTATTTCGCGCTGACCTCGGCCTATTCGCTCTACATCAAGCGGCGGATCGTGATCGACATCTGCGTACTGGCCTTCCTCTACACGATCCGGATCGTCGCCGGCGGGGTCGCCACGGGGATCGACCTGTCGGTCTGGCTGGTCGCCTTCTCGATCTTCCTGTTCCTGTCGCTGGCGGCGGTGAAGCGGCAGGCCGAGCTTGTCGACAGCGCCCGGCGCGGCGCGCTGACCGCAAGCGGCCGCGGCTACGTGGTCGACGATCTGCCGATCGTCGCGATGATCGCGATCGGCTCGGGCTATGTCTCGGTCATGGTCATGGCGCTTTACGTGACCGCGCCGGCCGTGACCGAGCTTTACCGGATGCCCAGTTTCCTGTGGGCGATCTGCGGCGTGCTGCTTTACTGGATCACCAACATGGTGATGGTCGCGCATCGCGGCGAGATGCATGACGATCCGGTGGTTCACGCCGCCAAGGATCCGGTCAGCCGGCTGTGCCTCGTGCTGATCCTCGCCTTCGCCTTGCTCGCCTCGGTCTGGTCGCCCTGATCCGCGGCGCTGCCGCCCCGGATAGGCTGCCTGCCCCCGCCGCATCACCGGCTACCGCCTCGGTATAGGTGCGGCCGCCAAAGCGGCGGCGGTTCACGCCAACGCGCCATCGCCCTGTCGCCCCGGCGCGGCTACCCCGGAGGACGGGTAAAGGGGAGCATCACGATGCTGAACGTTCGACTGAGCGCCGAAACCGGCGCATTGCGCATCGCCTGCCGCGGCGCGCTGGAGGCCGGCACGATCGACCGGTTCGTGGCGACCGCCGTGCAGGCGCTGCGCCGCGACGAGGCGACCGTCATCGCCGACCTGTCCGACCTGCTGCATCTCGACGGGTCCGGGGTTGGCGCGCTGTCGCATCTTTACCGGCGGCTTGCGCAGGGCGGGCGCGGGCTGGTCGTCGTGGGGCTGCGCGGCCAGCCGCCGGCGCTGCTGCGTGCCACCGGGCTCGACACCATTCTCGCCCCCGCGCCGGGGCACCGCGCGCCGGCGCGCCCGGCCTGGCCCGCGCGCGGCCTGGCCCAGGGGGCCTGATCCGATGCTGGTCACCGTCGCATTGCCCACGCGCAACGGCGCCGAACGGTTGGGCACCGTGCTGCCGCGGATCCTCGGGGAACTGCGCGCGCTGCCCGGAGAGGGCGAGATCATCGTCATCGACGACGGGTCGCAGGATGCGACGCCCGATCTGGTCGCGGCCTGGGCGGCGCGCCACGGGGCGATCCGCGGTTTGCGGACCGAGGGCGTCGGCCCCGGCGCGGCGCGCAACCGCGCCATCGCCGCGGCGCGTGGCCGCCACCTCGCTTTCGCCGATGACGACGACGCCTGGGCGGCGGGGCGGCTGGCGCGGCAGGTCGCGGCGCTGGAGGCGCAGCCCGCGGCGGCGCTGTCGTTCACCGACTATCGTCATGTCGACGAGACCCGCCCGCGCGAGATCCTGCCCACGGCCTTCGGCTACTGGCCGCTGTGGCGCCGGTTCCGCGACCGGCCGGCAAGCCTTCTGCCCGACGCGGCGCCGTTGATCTGCGCGGAAAACGCCGTCGGCACCTCGACCGTGGTGGCCCGCCGCGCGGCGCTGGAACGGGCGGGCGGGTTCGACGCGACGCTGCCCTCGGCCTCGGACTGGGATCTGTGGCTGAGGCTCGCGCGCCTCGGCCCGGCGCTGGTGCTGGGCGAGGTGGGCGCGACCTACGCGATGCGGCCCGGTTCGGTCAGCGCCGCGCGCGGCGCGCGGATCGCCGCGATGCGCATGATCCTGTCGCGCCAGTCCGACCTGCCGGGCTGGAGCCTGCGCCACGCCCGCGCCCGGCTGGACGAGGCCGAAAGCGAGGCGGCGGAGGCGACCGGCGCTTTCGGTGCGGCGATCGCCGGCGCGCTCAGCGCCGCCGCCCGTGGCCCCAGCCTGCGCCGGCTGCGCCGCTGTGCGGGCCTCGTGCGCGCCTCGGTGGCATGACGGCCGCCGCGCTTCGGCTGCGGCACTGGCTGCGCGCGGACCAGGGGCCCGCGGCGCGGGCGGCGCGCATGGCGGCGACGGCCCTGCGCCATCCGCCGGTGCCGGTGATCCGGCCGCTGCACCGCGCCCTTTACGCCCTGCACCTCGCCCTTGCCGGGGCGCTGCGCTGGCTCATGCAGGCGCTGTGGTACACGCCGCTGTTCCAGTCCCGGCTGGCGGCGACGGCGCCGGGCCTGTCGCTGGCCAACGGCATGCCGATGGTGCAGGGGCCGCTGCGGATCAGGCTCGGCGCGCGCTGCCGCGTGAACGGCGCGGCGACCTTCTCGGGCCGGGCCGGCGGCGCCGTGCCGGACCTGGTGGTGGGCGATGACGTCACGCTGGGCTGGCGCAACGTCATCGCCGTGGGCACGCGGGTGACGATCGGCGATGGCGCGCTGCTGTCGTCGGACGTGCACCTGGCCGGCTATGGCGGCCACCCGCTGGATCCCGCCGCCCGCTTGCGCGGCGAGCCGGAGCCCCCGGCCGAACGCGGCGCGATCGAGATCGGCGCCGGCGCCTGGCTTTGCGCCGGGGTTTTCGTCGCGCCCGGCGTGACCATCGGCGCCGGCACCGTCGTGGCGGCCCGCAGCGTCGTGACGCGCGACCTGCCGGCGGGCGTGCTGGCCGGCGGGGTGCCGGCGCGGGTGATCCGGCCGCTGGACGGCCCGCGCGACGGAGCCGGGGCATGAGCCGGGCCGATATCGTCATCTTCGGCGAGGACTGGGGCCGCCACCCGACCGCGACGCAGGCGCTGGCCGCCGAACTGGCGCGCGAACGCCGCATCCTCTGGGTCGACTCGGTCGGGTTGCGCCGGCCGCGCGCGGGCGATCTGCGCCGGTTGCTGGGCAAGGCGCGGGCCGCCGCCGCCGGGCCGGGCGGCGCGGCGCGCGTGGCCGGGCCCGGCCCGGCCGAGGTGGTCGCGCCGCTGGCGGTGCCGCTGCCGGGCAGCCGGCTGGCGCGGCGGCTCAACCCGGTGCTGTGGCGGCATGGCGTGGGGCGACGGGCGGCGCGGCTGGGATTTGACCGGCCGATCCTGTGGGTCAGCCTGCCCACCGCGCTGGACGCGCGCCGCGCGCTGCCGCATCGCGCGCTGGTCTATTACTGCGGCGACGATTTCGCCGCGCTCGACGGGGTCGATCACGGCCCGGTCACGCGGATGGAGGCGGATCTGGCCGGGGCGGCGGACCTGATCGTGGTCAGCCATCCCCGGCTGGCCGCGAAATTCCCCGCCGAAAAGGTGCTCTACCTGCCGCATGGCGTCGATTGCGCGCGCTTCGCCAGCGTGGCCGACGCGTCGCCGGTCGGCCCGCCGGTGGCCGGCTATCTCGGCCTGATCGACGGACGGACGGATTTCGACGCGCTGGAGGCGGCGGCGCGGGCGCTGCCCGGCTGGGTCTTCGAACTTGCCGGCCCGGTGGCGTCCGA
>Ga0180430_10003021_pt1 | contig 14706 bp, 13 predicted proteins | sample SS_ome_9_FD_132999 | JGI IMG/M metagenome (GOLD analysis project Ga0180430, IMG submission 132999) | Hypersaline lake sediment archaeal communities from the Salton Sea, California, USA - SS_1_S_2 metaG | ecosystem: Environmental > Aquatic > Non-marine Saline and Alkaline > Hypersaline >... | reverse complement strand
TGCCCTACACCGGCAAGAACGGTCTGGAATACGAGCTGAACCTCATCGACACTCCCGGGCACGTGGATTTCTCCTACGAAGTGTCGAGAGCGCTGGCGTCCTGCGAAGGGGTTCTTCTGCTGGTGGACGCCGCCCAGGGCGTCGAAGCCCAGACCATCGCCAATCTCTACATGGCCATGGAGCACGACCTCGCCATCGTCCCCGTCATCAACAAGATCGATCTGCCCTCCGCCGACGTGGAGCGGGTCAGGGAGCAGATCGAAGCCGACTTGGGATTGGATCCCGACAAAGCCATTCTGTGCTCGGCCAAGGAAGGCATCGGCATCACGGACGTGTTCGAAGCCGTCGTCCACGAGGTCCCGCCGCCTGCGATCCGATCGGACGCCCCCCTTTCGGCCCTTGTCTTCGATGCCAACTACGATCCTTTCCGCGGTGCCATCGTCAGTTGCCGGGTTTTCCAAGGGACTCTGAAACCGGGGGACATGATCCGGTTCATGTCCAACGACGCCGTCTACAAGGTGGAAGAAGTGGGCGTCTTCCGGTTGCTTCGAGAGCCCCGCAAGGTGCTGGAAGCAGGGTCCGTGGGATACGTCATTTGCGGGCTGAAAACCGTGGCCGACACGAAGATCGGGGATACCATCACTCTGGACTCCAATCCGGTGGACTCTCCTTTGCCGGGATTCAGAGAAGTGAAGCCGGTGGTCTTTTCCTCCATTTACCCCATCGCTTCCGACGATTACCCGGCTCTCAAAGACGCCCTGGAAAAGTACAAGCTCAACGATGCCGCCCTGGTTTACCAGAAGGACTCCTCGGCGGCCCTGGGACAGGGGTTCCGCTGCGGGTTCCTGGGGCTGCTTCACCTGGACATCGTTCAGGCGCGCTTGGAAAGGGAGTTCGGCCAATCCATCATCATGACGGCCCCCAGCGTTCGATTCCGCTTCACCCTGGAGGACGGTTCGGAGCTGGTGGTGGACAACCCTCAATATTATCCCGATCCCACAACCGTCAAAACAGGCTGGGAGCCCTACATTCGGGCCCAGATCTTCATTCCCGAGCGATACGTGGGAGCGGTCATGAAGCTTTGCATGGAGCGAAGGGGAGTCGATTCTCGCATGAGCTATCCCACGCCGGGACGTCTGGAGGTCATCTTCGACATGCCCTTGGCCGAAGTGGTGTTCGACTTCTACGACCGCCTCAAAAGCATCACCCAGGGATACGGATCCTTCGACTACGACATCATCGACTACCGGGAAAGCGACTTGGTCAAGCTCGATATTCTGGTCAACGGAGAAAAGGTGGACGCCCTGTCCATGATCGTACACCGGGATCGGGCGAGAGAAATGGGAGTGAGAGCCTGCGACAGGCTCAAGGAGGAGATCCCGCGGCAGCAATTCAAGATCGCCATCCAGGGCGCCATAGGGGGAAAGATCATCTCGCGCTCCACCATCGCTCCTTTTCGCAAGGATGTCACGGCCAAGTGCTACGGAGGCGACATCACCCGCAAACGGAAGCTTCTGGAAAAGCAGAAAAAGGGCAAGAAGCGCATGAAGATGGTGGGCTCCGTGGAGATCCCCCAAAGCGCTTTCGTAGCGGTGCTCAAGAGCGACAATGAATGAGCGCCGACTCCTCCTTGCCCGGCCTTTACGTTCACGTTCCCTTTTGCCGGTCCAAGTGTCGATACTGCGGTTTTTATTCGCGGACGGACCTCCGCGGCGTCCCCCGCTGGCTTGAGGCGCTGGAGACCGAGGCTCGCCTCTACGAAGACTTTCCCGGACCCTTCGATTCCTTGTACGTGGGAGGAGGAACGCCGTCGGTTCTCTCGCCGGATCGACTGGGCCGTTTGATCTCCTCGCTGGCGGAGCGATTCGACTTCCGGGAAGATTCGGAGATCACTCTGGAAGCCAATCCCGACGACCTCTCCCTGGAGCTCCTTCGCGAATGTCGCTCGCTGGGCTTCAACCGCATCAGCATCGGAATCCAGTCCCTGAACGACGACGAGCTTCGCTTTCTAGGCCGTCGCCATGACGGGGAGCAAGGAAAGCGGGCGTTGTCGTGGGCGCGTCGGGCCGGATTCCGGCGGATCGGCGTGGATCTTATCTACGGACTGCCGGGACAGCCTTTTTCGCGTTGGCTGAGGACCCTTCGTGCCATTTCGGCCTTTCAACCCGACCATGTTTCATGCTATCAACTGACGGTGGAGGAAGGGACCGTCTTTCACAAGATGGAGCGCGAAGGCGGGATCCGATTGGGAGGGGAAGAGGAGCAACGGGATTTTTTTCTCGGCACGTCGCGGTTTTTGGAAAAAGCGGGCTTCATTCATTACGAAGTCTCCAATTTCGCCGCCGAAGAGCTCTGTCGATCCCGCCACAATGTCAAGTACTGGAGCCATGTCTCCTATTTGGGACTGGGCCCTTCGGCTCATTCCTTTCACCAAGACCGTCGCTGGTGGAACGCGTCCTCCCTGGACGGATATTGCCGTTGGGTGGAGGAGGGGCGGAAGCCCGTCGATGGCGAGGAGGTGCTGTCGGAGGAGCAAAAGCGGTTGGAAGCCCTCTACCTCGGATTCAGGACCCGGGAAGGGGTCCCCCTGAAGGCTTTGGAAAACGACGCCGACTGGCGCGAAGCCGTGCGCAACCTTCAACGATCCGGGCTGATCCTGGTGCAAGGTGAAAGGGTTGTGAGCACCCGCAAGGGGTGGGCGGTGGCCGACGGCCTTCCTCTCTGCTTTTGACCGCACCCTCCTTGGAAAGGGCCCTCCAGGGGCACGTGCTCAAGCACGAGATCCCCGAGGGAGTCGCCCTTGCGCAAAGGGGAGACCGAGGGGGCGATGGCGCGGAGTTTTTTTGGCTCATCGAAGGAGGAGGGGAGAAAATGTCCAAAGGACCGTGGCTGGACCGGGAGCAAATCATGGAGCAATTCGACGGGGACGAGGAGCTGTTCGCGGAGATCGCCGAGCTTTTCATCGAAGACGCCCCCAAGCAAATGACCCGAATTCGGGAAGCCGTGGCCAAAGGGGACGCTCTTGCCCTCAATCGGGCGGCTCACGCCCTCAAAGGGTCCGTGAGCAATTTTGGAGTCGAAGCGGTTTACGACTTGGCGAGATCCATGGAAATCATGGGGGACGAAAGCGACTTCCAAGAGGCGGAGAAGACTTGCGACGCCCTTGGAAAAACTTTGGGGGAGCTTCTGCGGGAAATGCAGGCACTGATTCGCGAGAGTGGAAAATAGGCGATGGGCGAAGCGAGCACGGCGGAGAGGATCCTCGTGGTTGACGACAATGCGGTCAACCGGCGAATGCTTGCGGCCATTCTGGAAAGATCCGGATACGAGATCGCGGAAGCCCGCGACGGGGAAGAAGCGCTGGAGAAGGCGGCGCGATTCCCGCCGGACTTGGTTCTTCTGGACATCGTGATGCCCAAGCGGGACGGTTTCGAAGTGTGCAACATCCTCAAGGAAAGGGACCAAACCCGGGATGTGCCCATCATCTTTCTTTCCGCCAAAACGGAAGTGCGGGACAAGATCAAAGGCCTCGAGGCCGGAGGAACGGACTACATCACCAAGCCCTTCAGCAAGGGAGAGGTGCTGGCGCGGGTGCGCAATCAGTTGAGGATTCGGTCGCTGACCCGGGAGCTGATCCAGGTCAATCAAGAATTGGTCCGCAAACAGAAGAGCCTCGACGAGGATCTGAAAGCGGCTGCGGGAATCCAGCGAAGCCTGCTGCCTCAAAATCTTCCGGACTTGAAGAATGTATCCATGTCCTGGAAATTCCTTCCGTCGGAGCTCATCGGCGGCGACATTTTCAACGTGCTGCGGTTGGACGCAGACCATGCGGCCATTTACATGCTGGATGTCAGCGGCCACGGAGTGCCTTCGGCCCTGGTCACCGTTTCCGTCTCCCAAATGCTGCAGATCCGCGGGGACCATTTGATTCAGGATTCCTCCCCGTGCGATTTCTCTCCGCGCATCGCTTCCCCCGGCGAGGTGCTCGCTTCCCTTGATCGGGAATACCCCATGGAGCGCTTCGACAAGTTCTTCACCATCGTTTACATGATCCTCGACCTGGCGAAAGGAGAGCTGGTGTACAGCAACGGAGGACATCCGCCCCCTCTCCTGATGCATCTCGACGGCACCGTGGAGTATCTGGAAAAGGGGGGCACCATCATCGGCTTGGGGGGGGTGCTTCCTTTCGAACAGGGAAAGAAATCGTTGAAGCGGGGAGATCGCATCATCCTTTACACCGACGGCTTGCTGGAGCGCCGAAGCCCCCGAGGGGGGCTTTACGGCAAGCAAAGGTTCTACGAAAGCTTGATAAAGGCTTCCCGCGCCCCTCTTGAGACCATGCTCGACCAAGTATTCGAAGCCGTGTTGGCTTTTGGCGGTCCTTCGGGCCCCGAAGACGATTTGAGCCTTCTGGGGATCGAGCTCCATGGAAAGGGATAAGGGGAAACGGGATTCCGGAATTCCATCGTGGGCGGGGCTCAGGGAAATACCGCTCCCTGAGTCATGCCGTGGCCCGTGCGGCGATCGTACTCTTTTTCAAGGCGGAGATACTTGCGCACGATCTTGCGGGCGGTCTCGTCGGCTTCGGCACGAGCGCGGGAACAGGTGGATGCGGGGGGGAGGCGGTTGCTCAACGCGGCTTCGATCTCCTTGGCCGCTTGGACGGCGATGGCCTTGTGGCCTTCTTCGTGGATTTTGAGAGCCCTGTAATAGCGATTCCATCGCCGAGCGAGCCTTGGAGGGGGAGAGCCGTTGACCCATCGAGGAAGACGGTAGGTGACGTCCACGAAGGTTTTGACGTTCGAAACCACGCAGGAACCGAACCGTTTTCTGCAAAGAAAGGTCCAGGTTACCGACCAATCGGTCCAGCCGCCGTACACTTGCCCATCTCCCAGTCGCACGCCGCAACGGATCAACTGGCCTTGCAGTTGGGAAACGTTCCAACCATGGATATCGTAGTGGGTTTCTCGAACGACGACTCGGGGAGCGGCGTTCACTCCCGAACAAAGCACGATCCCCGAAAAAAGGAGCAGCCATCCGAAAAAGCGAAAAAATCTTTTGGCAACAAGCACGCGAGCTCCATTTCATGCCGAAGGTCTCTACAATTCGAATTTCCCGGACAATGTCGAATCCTTGCATCCACCCCGACCTCCCTACCATGCGCGAACGAAGTTGCCAAGCAAAAAAGTAGTCTGCTCGAAATATCGCAGTCCGTTAATCTCCGGGAAAGAAGGGAGGTGCTTCATGAAGTCCGTGCTCGCCTTTTTGGGAATCCTGGCTCTAGGTCTGACCGCGACGGAGGTTGAAGCTCAGTATCCCCCTCGCGTGACCGAATCCCGCCCCGCCCACGGGGCCGCGGACGTCCCCCTCGATGTCGGAAGCCTCACCGTCGTTTTCAGCCGAAACATGAAGATGAATTCATGGACCCTGCAGCAGGCCGGACAGCTCCCCTTTCCTCCCTTCGTGGAGGACGAGGCTCCTTGGAAAGATCCCCGAACTTTCGTGCTCAAGCTTCGAAACCTGGAGCCCGGCGTCACCTACGGCATCCAGTTGAACGGCGCGCGACGCAAAGGATTTTCCACGGCCGAAGATCAGGTCCCTCTGCCCGTCACCGCCATCCATTTCACCACAGCGTCGTCGCCGGAGCCCGAAGCCCCTCGCCCTTCGCCCCAAAGCTCCTCTCCGGCGCGGCAAAAGGACCTTGAAAAAAGCTCCCCTTCCACTCCGTCCCCTCAACCCGCTCCACCTCCATCCTCGTCCGCGGAGCCCCTTCAGCCCGCTCCCTCTCCCCCCCCTTCGCAGGATGCCGCCACAGGCCCCAAGAACGGCTGGAGATTCGAAGTCACCCGCAGCTACGGCGTCAAAGGGGCCATGACCATCTCGGGCCACGGACAGGCTCCCCTTCAGTACTTCGAAAAACTGCGGTTCGTCGATGAAGTGTCGGAAGCTCAAGGAAGCCGGATTCTCCAAGTGAACCGGCAAGTGGTCGAAGCCACTCTGCAATACTACGACCCCGAAGCGGACGAAATGCGGAATCAGGAGCTGGCGCCTCCGGGAAGCCTTTTCCGGGTAACTCATGCCGAGGAGGGCTCGCTTTTGTACGATGGTCGAAGCGGCGAAGAAATCTGGGAGGAAGACTTGGTGGAAGCCTTCACTCCGCCCATGGCGCAGAACCTGTGGCCCTCGACCTCTCTCGCCGTAGGGCAGGCGTGGTCCTACGAAGGGGCCCAACTGGCTCGCCGCCTGACGTTCATCGAGCCCCTGGGAGGCCGCATGGATCTCAAGGTGGAGCGCTTGGAGCCGCAGCCCGACACGGGGCTTCTCACGGCCTTCATTCGCGGGGAGTTGAAGACTCGCGTGGACATCGGCCTCGGTCCCCTGCAATTCTCGGGACGGGTGGAAATCGACCTGCCTTTGGCCCTGGGGATCCCGTTCATGGTGAAACTGGACGGAACCCTTTCGGGAAGCGGAAAATGGCCGGGAGAACCGGGGCAGGAGCCGGAGCTCACCGTGAACGCCGAAGCCACCGCCTTGCAGATCTGCAAGCCCTCCGACGCCGTCCTGCGCTCGGCGGGAGGAAAGGCGCTCCCCCGAAGCTCCGATCTTTCGGAAAGCCCCGCTTCCCCGAAGCCGGCAAGCCCCTCGCTCCCCGAAGCCGCCACCGATCTTCGTCAAAAGGAAGCGACGCCCTCGGGGGGAAGCCGAACGGTGGCTTTCCAAAGGGTCATGGAGCCGCGAGAAAACGCCTTCAGTCTTCTCGTTCCCCGAGGCTGGAGCGTGGCGGGAGGGATCGTGAGAGTGGACCCTTCCGCTGCCGGAGGACCGGCCAACGCCATCGAGGCCAAGCTGGACATGGCCGTTTTGAAAGACCCGGCGGGAACGGTGATGCTGCGACGGTTTCCCGCCGTGTACTACACGGCCATGACGGGAAGCCCCGCCGCCCGCATGGGCCTTTTCCCCCCCGGCAGCAATTACATGGGCATGACCGTTTATCCCAAGCCCTCGGCCCTGGATTATCTGAGCACCTTGCTTTTTCCCCGACTCCACCCGGACGCCCGTTCCGTGCGGGTCGTGGAATCCAGACCGTTGCCCGAAATGGCCCGCAAATGCCAGGAGCGGGCTCAAGCCGTGCCCCTGCTGGGGGTGCGCTTCCTTTACGATGCGGCGGTGTTGATCGCGGAGTACGACGAGGGGGGAGCCCGTTATCGGGAAGTCCTTTTCACCTTCATCGAAGATCGCGGCCCCGCGTTTCAGGGTCAATGGTGCAACCGCGAGACGTTCCAATGCCGGGCGCCCGCCGAGGAGCTCGATTCCTGGGTCCCCGTCTTCGGGATCATTGCCGGGTCCGTGAAGCCCAATCTCCAGTGGGTGAGGGGAGAGGTGCGAGGCGTCATCGAGCGCAACAAGATCGCCGGAGCCACTCAGGCGGAGATCGAGCGCATCGGGCGAGAGATCGCCGAGCACCGCCGGAAGACCAACGCCGAGATCCACAACGACATGTTCCTTACCCTCACGGGCCAGGAAGAATACGTCAATCCTTATACCGGACAAACGGAAAGGGACACCGATCAGTATCGTCACCGGTGGGTCAACGAAAGCGGAGACATCGTCCTTTCCAACGACGAGAGCTACGACCCCAACGTGGATGTCCATCTCAACCGGAGCGACTATCGGCGTACCGCCGTGCGTCCCAGATTCGGCGGAAATTGATGCGGCGTTGCGAAGCAGGTTTTCGAAAGATCGACGTTTTTTGAAAAGGAGGAAAAGGATGCGCAAGACGTTGAAGAAGATGCTTGGAATAGCGGTGGCTGTTTGTGCGGGAACGACGATCCTGGGCACGGCCATGGCCCAAGGCCCCTGTCCCTCGTGGGTGGATGCCCGGACTCGTTACCTGGACTATCGAGAGTTGGGCGGCTGTTCCTGCTGGCAGTTGGAGATCCTCCGAAACGAGATCTACGCTCGTCACGGCCGCATCTTCAATCGGGACGATCTGCAAAGCTATTTCAGCAACCAGCCCTGGTACATGCCCGATCCCGGCAATCCTTCGGGGACCCGAGGCCAGAACCGTTTCGAGCAGCGAAACGCCGTGGTCATCCGGGAATACGAGAAGTCCGCGGGCTGCCGCTGAAGCCATTGGCCATGACAAGCTCCCCGAAGAATCTCCCCGAGAGATGGATCGCGATCTTTCGGGGGGCGTCCAGCGATTTCGCTTTGTTGCCCCCATTGTCCGATCCCGTGGAGTCCTTTCTTTTTTCCCGCTTTCCCGGCCTTCGACTTCATGGCTTTCAGGCGCCCCGCTACCCCATGAGTGGCTCCAAAAGATTGCCGTCGATTCGAATGATTCGTTTTTTACCGCCTCGTCCATGGGTTCCGTCAGGATTCTGGTTCTTGATTTTCAATCCCCATGATTTTATAAATTCGAATTTCGAAGGGGTCCGCCCGCCTCGAGAGCGGAATCCCTTGAGAGGATTCGTTGCCGATACTGTCGAGGTTCTTCATGGAAGAGGAAGGAGCTTCATGAGCGTGGACGTGCAGGAAATCGGTGGACGGGCCCAGGCCCGCAAGGCAACCTTCGAGCAGCTCAGATCCCAAATAGGAAGGGTGATCGTGGGACAGACGGAGCTCGTCGATCGCCTCCTCGCGGCCCTTTTGTGCAACGGGCACGTGCTCATCGAGGGGGTGCCCGGGCTGGCGAAGACTCTCGCCATCACCACTTTGGCCAAGGTGCTGCGCACTTCTTTTCAAAGGATTCAGTTCACGCCGGATCTGTTGCCGGCGGACCTCGTAGGGACCCTCGTGTACAGTCCCGCCACGGGGGAGTTCAACGTCAAGAAGGGGCCGGTCTTCCATCAGATCATTCTGGCCGACGAAATCAATCGGGCCCCGGCCAAGGTCCAGTCCGCCCTGCTGGAGGCCATGCAGGAGCGGCAGGTGACCATCGGCGAGAGCACCTTCCGTCTGGAGGAGCCTTTCATGGTGCTGGCCACGCAGAACCCCATCGAACAGGAAGGCACCTACCCTCTCCCGGAAGCTCAAACGGACCGTTTTCTGCTCAAGGTGAAGATGTCCTATCCCACCATGGAGGAGGAGCACCGGATTCTCAAGCGCATGGCCCGTTCGACACCCGATCTTGAAGCCGATCCCGTCCTGGAGCCATCGGACATTTTTTCCCTGCGGGAGCTGGCCGACGAAATTTACATGGATGAAAAGATCGAGGAATACATCCTCCATCTGGTCCAGGCCACCCGCTCTCCCCGCCAATACGGACTGGACCTGGAAGGAATGATCCAATACGGGGCCTCCCCCCGGGCGACCATCGCCCTGTGCATGGCGGCCAAGGCTCAAGCGCTGCTCCAGGGGCGGGGGTTCGTCACCCCCCAGGATGTCAAATCCGTGGGCATGGACGTGCTGCGCCACCGGGTGATCGTCAGCTACGAGGCCGAAGCCGAGGAGAAGACCTCCGAAGACATTGTTCGAAACATTTTCGACACCGTCAAAGTGCCATGATTCCCAAGGAGCTCGCCCGACGGATCCGGGCCATCCAGATCACCGCGGGCAAAGCCGTCAACGACATTCTGGCCGGCGAATACCAAAGCGTGTTCAAGGGACGCGGCATGGAATTCGACGAGGTGCGCGAATACCAGCCGGGCGACGACGTGAGGACCATCGATTGGAACGTCACGGCACGCACGGGGAGACCCTTCGTCAAGCGGTTCCGGGAAGAGAGGGAGCTGACGGTCCTGTTTCTGGTGGACTTGAGCGGCTCCCAGCATTTCGGCAGCAGGGGGAAGTCCAAGAACGAGCTGGCGGCGGAGATATGCGCCCTGTTGGCGTTCTGCGCCGTGAAAAACAACGACAAGGTGGGGCTGCTCGTGTTCACCGACCAAGTGGAGCGGTTCATTCCTGCCCAAAAGGGCTCCCGCCACGTGCTTCGGGTCATTCGAGAGATCCTGTCTTTCCGGCCTCGCGGGACGGGCACCCGTTTGGCGGGAGCGCTGGGCTACCTGGGGCGGGTCCAGACCAGAAGGGCCGTGGTGTTTCTCATCAGCGACTTCCAGGATAGGGGCTTCCGCCGCTCGCTGCAGGTCCTTGGCCGCCGTCACGACTTGATCGCCGTGAGCGTGCGAGATCCCCGGGAACTGACTCTGCCCGCCGCGGGGCTGGTGGAGCTGGAAGACGCCGAATCGGGGGAAACGGTCTTGATAGACGCGGGCAGCCGTCGCGCTCGAAGGGCTTGGGAGCGGCTGGCGGCCGAGTCCGCTTCCCGATTGTCCGAGCTTCTTCGCTCCGCGGGCGTGGACGAGATCGTCGTGCGAACGGACCGACCCTATATCCGGGACCTTCTGCGCTTCTTCAGAACCCGGGAGAAGCGGCTGGCGGGGCGAAGGCTATGACGAAACGCGAGCGGTGCGCGCTCTTTGCGGTGCTCTTGACGGCTCTTGCAGGATCCTGCGGAGGACCGGGGACTCCACCATCCAGGAAGCCTCCGGAAACGCCCGCGGTCACCCAAGAAGCCCGTGAAGGCCCCCTCCGGATTCGCCTCGCGCTGGATCGCGACCGCATCACCATGGCCGACACGATACAGCTTGTTCTGGAGGCTCGCGCCCCGGAAGCCTGGGAGGCGACACTACCGTCCTACGGGGAGCGCATGGGCCGGTTCGGAGTGCTGGACTACCGGGAAGAGCCCCCTCGGCTCGCCGAGGACGATCGCATCCTCGTGCGAAGGACCTACACCCTGGAGCCCCTTCTGCCGGGAGAGCACGTCCTGGGGCCCGCGGAAGTGGCTTTCGTCTCTCGACAAGATCCCCGGGAAGGCGAAGCAGTGGAAAAAAGGCTGAAAACGGAGCCCGTCCCCGTCCACGTGGAATCTCTGCTCGAAGATCATGAAGGGGAGACCGCTCTTCGCCCCCTTCTGGACCCTTTGCCTCCCCCTCCGACGCTCCCGTGGATCTGGCTGTGGTCATGCCTGGCATCGATCGCTCTGATCTCGACCATCGTTTTCCTTCGTATTCATCGATGCCGTCGTCTCAAGAAGAGCCTCCCTCCCCCCGCGCCTCCCCATGAGCTTGCTCTGCGCCGGATCGGGGAGTTGGAAGAGCGGGGATTTCTTCAGCGCGGGGACTTCAAGCCTTATTTCGGCGGTCTGTCCGACATCTTGCGCGACTACATCCAGGATCGCTTCCATCTGCGCGCCCCCGCGCGCACCACGGAGGAATTCCTGGAAGAGATCCGCTTCCGCCCCGGTTTTCCTCCGGAGCACCGAAGGCTCTTGAACGACTTCTTGAACCGGTGCGATCTCGTGAAGTTCGCGGAGCACCTGCCCACCGAGGGAGAAATCCGCAAAGCCCTGGAAGCTTGCAGGGCGTTCATCGAAGCAACCCAAACCGTTGAGGAATCCGGACCGGCGGGACGCTCCCCTCGCCCCTCGGAAACCGGAAGCCCTTGAAATCAAGGAGGAGCCCATGGACGACAAGATCCGAGAGGGAGTGGCCGGGGTAGTCGATGTATTGGAACAAGTGGCCCGGGAAATTCGGGAGCTCGAAAGCGAGGCCCGGGACGCCCTGTACAACCGCAACGATAAAGCCACCTACCGCAGGAAGATGGAAGCCAAGGCGGTCCTGCTCATCGACCTGCACGAAAGGACCGAAGAAGCCGTGAGCGCTCTGAAGGGCGACCTTCGGCGCGAGCTTCAGAAAGGGATCGAGAATTTCGCCCATCGCGGAGAAAAGGCTCTGGAAACGGCCAGCCTCTTCTACATGTACGCTTTGCTCTATCCCGAAGATTATATCGAGGGGGAGCCCAACGACCTTGAACGCTACATAAGCGACTTGCGGCAGCGTTACCTGGAAGAGTGATCGGACGATTGTCCGCTCCGCCAACAAGGAGAGATTCGTGGGAGCATTGTTGAAAACGGTGGCCATGGCAGTTGCGGCTTGCGCCGTCTTGTGGGGATGCGGGGGCGGCGGGGCCCGCACTTACAATCAGACCAAGACCACGACGCTGGGCGAGGAGCTGCTGGACCTTCAAAAAGCCTACGAAGCGGGAGCTATCTCCGAGCAGGAATATGAAAAGCAGCGAAACAAGCTCCTGGAACAATGAATTGTCGGGCGTGACGGCATCGAGCAGGTCGCGAAGCCCGGCGTGACGAACAACGAGAGAGCGGCATGCGCTTCGAGCTTCCCTGGGCTCTAACTCTTTTGCTGATTCTTCCGCTATTTTTCTGGTGGAGTCGAGGACGAAGGTCTTCGGGCTCCCTGAAGTTTTCTTCCGTGGCCAACGCCAAGCGGATTCCTCCCTCCTGGCGTATGCGCTTGCGCCATGTTCCAACGGTTTTGAGGGTTCTGGCCCTGGCTCTGCTCGCGACATGCCTGGCCAGGCCCCAACAAGGCCGCGAGCGGTTGGTGGAAAGAAGCGAAGGCGTCGCCATGGAGATGGTGGTGGATCGGTCGGGCAGCATGGGTCAGGAGATGGCCTACCGGGGATCTTCGGCGAGCCGACTGGATGTCGTCAAGGAAGTCTTCAAGGAATTCGTCCTCGGCAACGGCAAGGACCTTCGGGGACGCCCCAACGATCTCATCGGTATGGTGGCCTTTGCCCGCTATGCGGACACGGTGTGCCCGCTGACCCTGAGCCACGGAGCGTTGGAGCGGTTCATGGAAAACCTTCGAGTGGTGACTCGAAAGAGCGAGGACGGCACCGCCGTGGGAGACGGTCTCGCCCTGGCCGCCGCCCGCCTCCAAAAGGCCGAGGAAGCCTTGAAGCGCCGCTCCCCTTCGGCCAAGAATTTCGACTACAAGATCAAAAGCAAGGTGATCATTCTCCTGACCGACGGCCGCAACAACGCCGGCAAGCGCTCCCCTCTGGAAGGAGCCAAACTGGCCCGTCAGTGGGGAATCAAGATTCACACCATCGGTATCGGGGGAACGGATTCCTTCGTTACGCTGCAAACGCCCATGGGGGATTACAGGGCCCCGGCGGGTCCGGGAGTGGAGGAAGAGGCGCTGCGGATGATCGCCGAGGAAACGGGCGGCGTTTACCGTTTGGCCGCCACGGCTCAGGGGCTCAGGGACATCTACGAGGAAATCGACCGCCTGGAGCGCAGCCCCGTCGAATCCGCGCACTATTCGGATTACGCCGAGAAATTCCCGCCTTTTGCCGTGGCGGCTCTGGCGGCCCTGCTCCTGGAGCAGATTCTGTCGAGCACGGTTTTTCGGAGGATTCCTTGAACGGCGTCCACTTTCACGACTTGAGCTGGTTGCACGGCATGTGGCTTCTTCCTTTTCTGGCGGGGGTTTTTCTGTACCGGTTTCACAGGAAGGACCGGGCCTTGCGACGGTTCGCCCAAGCCCGGCTCCTTGCCGAGATCAACATCCGCACGAGCCGGGCGAGGCAATGGGGGAAGGCTCTTCTCGTCCTGGGCTCGGTTTTCTTCATCCTCGCGGCCCTTACCCGCCCGGCCTGGAATCTCCGGCCCCAAGAAGCGAAGCACCGGGGTCGAGACATCGTTTTCCTGCTGGACGCTTCTCGCAGCATGCTGGCCGAAGACCTTGCGCCCAACCGACTGGAGCGTGCCCGGTTGGCCATTCTGGATTTGGTGGATCGCCTGGAGGGCGACCGGGTGGCTTTGGTGGCTTTCGCGGGTCACGCCGTGGTCAAATGCCCTTTGACCCTGGACTACGGGTTCTTCCGCCTCGCCTTGGACGATATCGGGGTTGAAAGCGTCTCCCGCGGCGGGACCCTCATCGGAGACGCCTTGCGCACCACCCTGGACGACGTTCTCACCGACCGCCTCCACCGCTTCAAGGACATTGTCCTCATCACCGACGGAGAAGACCATGAAAGCTTCCCCGTGGAAGCCGCTCAAGAGGCGGGAAACCGGGGCGTCCGGCTCATCGCCGTCGGATTGGGGGACGAATCGGAAGGACGGCGCATTCCCGTGACCAACGAAAAGGGGGAGCGGGTCTTTCTCAAGCACGAAGGGCGCGAGGTCTGGACCCGCCTGGACGCCGACACCCTGCGAAGGATGGTCCGCGCCACCCCCGGAGGCCGCTATCTCAACGTGGCCACCGGAGCTTTCGACCTGGGCCGCATTTACGAGAAATTCGTCCAAAACGCGGAAAAGCGGGAGCTGGAATCCAGAACCGTACGCCGCTACGAAGAAAAATTCCAGATCTTCATCGCCCTGGCGATGATTTTCCTCCTGGCGGAGACGAGCATTTCGGAACGGAAGAAGGAGCGTTCTTCATGAAAACACGGACGAAGCTTTCGGTTTGCCTTGCGGCGTTGGCGGCGACCTTTGCCGCCCCCTGCTTCGCCGCCTCGCCCCGCGAAAACATCGCCCAAGGCAACGCCCATTATTCCAAGGGCGAATACGACCAAGCCCTTCAGGCTTACGAAAAGGCTTCTACGGCCCTTGGCGGATCGGCCGTACCCCTTTTCAACAAAGGAGCGGCCCTTTTTCGCAAGGGCGAATACGACGGGGCCCGCCAGGCTTTCGAGGAGGCGGCCCTCGCGGCCGACGATCCGTCTCTGGAAGCCAAGGCCCATTACAACCTGGGAAACACGGCTTTCAACAAGAGCCGATCCCTTCTTGCCGACGATCCTTCGGGCTCGCTGGCTTTGCTGGAACAGAGCGCCCGTCACTACCGCCAGGCCTTGCGCCTGGATCCCCGACTGGAAGACGCGGCCGTCAACATGGAGATCGCC